>JGI2171J19970_10002085_pt1 | contig 11044 bp, 11 predicted proteins | sample DeeMarSWOR324_28_FD_19970 | JGI IMG/M metagenome (IMG submission 19970) | reverse complement strand
GCCTCCAGTTCCGCGGGCAGGACTGCCTTTCCCCACTCGCTCTCGATAAGATCGCAATCGAGGCCAAAACTCTCGGCTATCTGAACCATCCTCTGCCCAAAAAAACCCTGGGAGAGGACAAGGAATTTTTCTCCTTTTTTTATGACATTCAAAACAGCCATCTCCATGGCCAGCGTTCCGGCTCCTGAAACGATAAAAGCCTCGCCTTTCTCACAGAAGACCACTTTTTTCAGGTTGTCCAGCGCCTTCTTCAACTCCTCCACTAACTCAGGGCTCACATGGGAGACCGTGGGGAGGGAAAGGCTGTTCAGGATACGGGGATGAACAGGGCTCGGTCCCGGGATCATCAGCAATTTTTCTGTTTGCATGTCTGCTCCTTCATTTCAAATTCACTCCCCCATTGTATCGATAATCTCTGATAAATCAAGTCAGGGGGATAATATTCAAAAGAAGGAGAAACAGTTTCACTCTGGTCAGGATTGGAAAGATGGAGTTCCCAAATGGATTTGCACGTTCCGTGGCCTTTTATTGTGAAAAAGCTCTATGCCGGAGAGGCTCAAAAACCGGCGTTTATTTCCTGCCTCAAAAGTTTCAACCTGAGGGAAATCTCCTGTATTCAGCTCGAAAACGGATGAAACAGAGGTTTGGCTCAACCCTCATGTTTTTTCTCCTCGTCCGGGCTAACATCCGTTATTTTGTAGTTTTTTCCTTCAAAATGGATAATGAGGTTTGAAGCCACGGAAAAGTACCTGGCGATCCCCGGCTTCTGAGTGAGAAGGCGAAAATACTCATCTGAGTTGAACCGGATCTCTTTCACCGGGCTTCCTTCTTGATAGATGCTGTCCACCCAGAATCCGTCCTTCAGGTAAAAGGTCTTCTCTCCCTTGTAAATGATTTTTTGAGAAGTGACATGGATTGCCTGATCGACCTCCTTGAACATCTGAGTGGCCTTGGCTATCTTGACCGCTCCAGCGCCCGTCACTTTTCGCGCAGCCAGGGCTTCTTCCGCCTCCGGAGCAGCCACATCCAGACTGCGCTTCTCTCTTTCAGTCACCAGGAAGGAGGTGTAGGGAGTCACGATTCCGTATTTCAGCCCGAGTTTTCTCACTTCTTCAACGAGCTCCTTGTTATCGCCATGGAGCCTTATCTCTTCGAGCAGATAGCCAATCCTTCTCGTAGCCCAGAGCCGCGGCAGAAAAACATAGGAATCATCCTTGACCAATCTTTGATTCCTGAGCGTGAATTTTCTCCTCTCCTTGCCGACTTTTCCGACAAGGCTCACGGTCACCGGCCCTTTGCCTCTATATTTTCCGACTAAGACCAGTTGAGAGCCTCTGAAAAGATCAGGCATAACCCGGGGATAAAGGTCTTTAACGTCTATGCCCTGAAAAACAAAATCCAATTCAGAGAGAAGGGGCGATGAGATCTTCTCGTAATAATTGGAGATGGTGATCTCGAGGTCTTCTTTCTCATCGACATAGACTGATGTTCCTCTATTTTCAAGGGACATCCTGTCCAGGAGTTCAGTATTGACATCGTATCCGACGCCAAAGACGAAAATCCGCGAATTGAACTCGTTGCCTCTGCCGATGTTCTTCAAGATTTCCGCAGTGCCGGTGGTACCCACCGTCGGCAGGCCATCGGTAAGGAAAAGGATATAGTTCGGCCTCTCCCCTGGTTCGATCATCTTCAGGGCCTGAAGCAGGGCATCGTTGATATTGGTGCCTCCTGAATCCTCGACCTCCTCCACGAAGCGAAGAGCCCTCTCCACATTCTCCGAGCTCACCGGAAGCAGCCTTGAAGAAAACATGCTAACGCCGTCATCGAAATCGATGAGCGAGAACCTGTCTCCCTCATCCAGATGGTTGATGATAAACCGTACCGCTTCTTTGGCCTGCCTGATCTTCTTCCCGCTCATGCTTCCCGAGCTGTCCAGGACAAAAATCAGGTTTTTGTTGAGGACTTTCTCTCTTCGGCTGACAAAGGACGGTGAGGCCAGCAACATGAAAAAGTTCTCCTCAGGCCCTTCCCAGTTCATGAAGGAAAGCCCGATCTCGTCTTGAGCAAGGGAGTAATAGAGGATAAAATCCTTATCCGGCTTGATATCCTTTGCCTCAAAACCCACTTTGGCCTGGCCCACTCCTTCTTTTCGAACAGATACCTTGTGGGAGGGCGAATAGACGTTGGAAAGGGGAACCTTTGAACGGATATCCACTGAAACCACTACCTCTTTCAGAGGATGAAGGGAGAATCGTTCTGTATTCAACGGATAAACATAGCGAACAAGGTTTTTCTCCGCTTTCAAGACTTCCGTATAGGAAAGTGTGATCCTCTTTTCACCCCGGCCTGGAATCGGGTAGACCCGCGCCCGAAACATGTTCCGGCCGACATATTCGAGGAGGGCCGGGTCTTTCATCCTGCGCACAATATCCTCGTAAACTCGGCGGGCCTGGTCTCGATCCAGGATTTCCCCCTCGACCTTCTCATTTCCGATATACATCGCGAACTCGGACAGAGCGGCTTTTTCCGGAAGGGGAAAAATAAAGATTCCCTCAATATCCCTCGGATGGTTGTTGATGAATACCTGGTCGATGGAGGTCTTGGCGACCTGGTTGATAATCTCCACGCTGACCCGGTGGTATTTCACGGTCAAAGGAGGGATTCGTTCTCCTGGGCGATGTTTTGGAATAATGAATCCATCCCCAAAAAGATGGGTTGTCAGGATTCCCAGGATAAAAAAGAAAAAAACAAATGAAAGAATTTTTAATCGATTGATGTTTCCCATTGCATTCCTCCAAAACTTGGCGCTTATCTCCAATCATAAATTTAAACTCTTTTCAGCGCCAAAAAGTTTCATGAACAGGTCTGCATCTTCCTTTCCATGATTTAGGAAACAGCCGAACAAACGGAAACGCAGTAAATAAGGTTACAATCTCAGCGCGACCTGGATGCCGCCCTCAGCCCCCGAACCCCCCGGGGGAACCAGTCCCGTCGGTTCCCCCCGTCGGCATCCGGACTCGCTCAATAGGGGTGTCAAACGAATTATCGCGTTAATATGATTTGAGAATTGTGACGCGTTTTCCCCTCTCTCCTTGTTAAGCCTCTTGCCACCCTCCACCATGGGCTCCGGCTGGGTGGGAACCGTCGCTGTAAAAGATCACGCCACCAGAATTCATTGTCACGGAGAAATGCTTCCCATGAATAGTGATGCTCATGAATGGGGCGGCGAGAGGATGGCGTTAGAGGATGATCTCTCCTGTGAAGAAAGTTACAGCGTGCCCTCCGATCTTGACTCTATCGCCCGAATACTGACAGAACAATTCTCCTCTCCTTNTGGACAGCTGGAAAGCATGAAGAGAGTTCTTTTTGAGCCTTTCCGACCAGAACGGGACCAAAGTCGTGTGGGCAGAACCTGTCACCGGGTCTTCGTTGATCCCCACAGCCGGCGCGAAAAACCTGGAGACAAAATCGCTTCCTTTCCCCTCTGCGGTGACAATAATACCCAGACAGTCCAGCTTTCTGAGAACACTGAAATCCGGCTGCAGGGTGAGTATCTCGTCCTCGTTATCAAAAACCGCTAGATAGTCTCTCGATTTGAGGGCTTCTTTCGGTTCGCGGCCCAAACCCCGGATCAATTCCTCCTTGATCTCAGCCGGTGAAGGAGGGGTTGCCGGGAAATCCAGCACCAGCCGGCCGTCTGACCGTGTAACTCCTACCTCGCCGCTCATGGTAGAAAAGGCGATCCGGTCCTCAGTGTAGCCAAGATGGCTATACAGAACATGGCCTGAAGCCAGGGTCGCATGGCCGCAGAGGTCCACTTCTGTGGCCGGAGTGAACCAGCGCAGCTCAAAAATCCTGTCTTTTTTCACGAAGAAAGCGGTCTCGGAGAGATTGTTCTCAGCTGCGATATTTTGCATAATCTCGGGCGCCAACCAGTCCTCCAGCGGGCAGACCGCAGCCGGGTTTCCTGCAAAAAGTCTATCCGTGAACGCATCCACCTGATAAATGGGTATTTTCATCTCTCCTCCTTTTTCAACAGATCCTCGACACTTGATTGAAGTTCCTCGACCGAACCGAAAACCTCGGCCTCCATCCCCTCGAACCTGGCTCTGTCTGCGCTCAAGATGAAGATATAAGGGATACCCGCTTCAGCAGCAGCGTGAACATCAAAGTGGGAATCTCCTATTGCACAGCATTCATCGCTTTTGAGTTTCAATTCCTGTAAAGCGGCCAGGATCGGAGCTCCGGACGGCTTCCAGAGCCCGCTTTCTCTGGAAATAACACATTCGAAGGCAAGGTCAAACTTCCTCAGAAGAAATGCTGCATTCTGGCGGGAGTTGTTGGTGACCAGCCCTTTTTTGACACCCCTGGAGCTCAAAAAATCCAGGAACTCACGCATCCCGGGCTTCAGTTTCGCCTCTTGAGTGGCCTTCTGCTCATACCTCTCCAGGACTTCCCATTTCTGCGACCTTTCAGGCTCTTCGAGGCTCTGGAGATAATGGAGTATGGGTTTCCCCTCTGTCATTAATTCTGCTTTGATCTTCACCCAGTCATAGGAAACATCGACCACTGTCCCGTCCATATCAAAGATCGCACCTTTGAGTCTCATGAGCTGTTTCTTCGGCTCTCCATTTTATTCTAACACAAAGGCAGCGAACGCTGCTGTATTGTCATCGCGAACGACCAAAAGAAACGCGGCCATTGGCTGCCTTTAGCGGCTGCTGGATCAGCAAGAATGATACGCCTTATTCTTCCTTGACTCTTCCCACCTCAAAAAGCGGCTCTCCATTGCTGATGGGAGGGGTATTGATGATATAAAGAAGGATACCGCTGAATGGCGCGTGGAGCTCTTCCACTACATTCCCAAAATAATCCGTTATATAGCCCACCTTTTCACCTTGAATCACGTAATACCCCATCTTGGTCAGGGGATAAAAAAGACCGTCCTTCTTGGAGTAGACAACTTCATACCGGTCGATCCAGACAGGATCGGTCACGAACTCCGGCTCTCCTTTTATCATCTTAAAAAGCTTCATGACAGAAAGAATTCCGTGGATGTTTCGAACAACGTCCTCTTCATCAGTCCGGCCCAGAAATCCGGATTCTGTGGTGATGGCGGGCTTTTTATGAAGGATGGCTGTGTTCCCCAGATATTTGGATGCGGTAATGTCCTGAGTGCGGGTGTCATCGATGATGATATGCTTTATCCCGAAAGCAAGCACCATTTTTTTACTGATTTCATTTGTCTTCTTATCCCCGCTCATCATCCAGTAACAGTACGGGATAAGAGCCTCATTCCCGTCCCCGCAGTGAAGGTCGATCAGAGAATCGCATTTCTTAACAACCTCCTCTGTCAGGACATAAGCGATCCTCTGGCTGAGCGTCCCTTCCGGAGTTCCGGGAAAGACCCGGTTCAGATTTTTCCAGTCATGGGGATTGTAATAGATGATTCTTTTCTGAAAGGCGGGGATATTGGCGACATGGACCATGACCACAGTTCCGGATAAGGACCGAGGATCGATCATTCTTTTCAAACGATAAAGGGCCAGGATGGGAGGGTACTCATAGCCATGGACTCCAGCCACAAGGGCCAGAACCTTTCCTGGTTGTGAACCATTGATAACGGTTACCGGGATAAAGCTTTTAATCCCTTCTTTCTCCGGGACAGACAGGTATCCGGATTTCACCTCTGCCGGAGCAACACTCAGCGCTCCGATCCGAAAGGATTTATTCTTTTCTGAAGCCAGAGAAAATAAAGATACGCTCAAGACCAATAAAAGACCCAGGCACGCTTTACTTGATTCTCTAGAAGACATTCTCAAACCTCCTTAGGTGTCAATTCAGCTGTTTTTACTCTATCCTACCGTAACGCTTATAAAAAGGAAACCAGTAGCTTCACAGGGCGCAGATACCCCACAGGTTTCACCTGTTCAACCGGACTTTGAGACCATTCCGGAAACCATGTTTTTATCAGCGATTCGGAAATTCTAATCCTGATTCAGTTTTGCGTTTCTTTTTATTGCGTCTTGATTTTTGATTTGTTATAATGCGCCTCTGGTTTAAACCTGACAATTTTAACGAGCAGGAGGTCGTCCAATGGGAAAATTCTTGGCTATCCTGATAGGGATTATCGCCATGGCAGGAGGAGTATATCTGGCCATTTTTGTTTGGTGGCGCGAATTCTATGAGCTTATCTTTGGAGCTATCCCTCCTCTCCTCTTCTTCATCGGTCTCATCGCCTTTATTGCTGGAGTCAGCAGTATTAAAGATGCCATAAGGACTAAAAAACTGGAAACAGAAGCAGAGGAAGAGACAGAGGAAGAAAAAAAAGAATAATCTTCTGAATCCTGTCCAAGTCAGCTCGAGGGGCAGTCTCTCTTTCATCTGTTTCGCTTTCATAATTCTCGTCTTTTCTCTCTTCTCCTCACTCGACCAGAACACAAACAGAATACAAAGAAAACCTATTTTCTGCAGCAGATAATAATGAAGAGTAATCTGCCTTAGTACTCCTTCCTTCCGTCATAGCCAAAATCCTCCCCCCTCCGTTCCAGGGACTCAAGGGCGGCATCCATGACGTATAGACGTATAAATATTGCAGCCTTATGTATTGCGTTCACATTAGGTCAGATGTTTCCGCTATCGCAGAAAAAAGGACGCTTGCGCGGAATTTCCAGTACTTGACATATCTTTTGTAATTATGTATATTGTAATTGAATTACAAATTACAGGAGATATAAAACAGTGACAGAGAAAAAGACAAAACAGGAAAAACAGTCTCAACAAAAAACAAAGAAAGCCCAGAGTACACTTGATGAATTGGGCTCTCAGGTGGAAAAATTCGCAGTCAAAACAGCTGAGTCCATCAAAAAAGTCATCGACAAGGCTTTGGCTTCCAGAAACACCGTGCTCACCATCCGGGTCAATGAAGAAAGTGATAAAAAGCTCAGAATGCTTGTCGATGCGGGATTGTTCAAGAGTCGGTCTGAAAGTGCGGCATTTCTTATCCAAGAAGGGATAAAGAAACAGGAACCTCTTTTCACTAAAATATCTAGCCAGTTGAACCGAATAGATACGATTAAAAAAGAACTCCAGCACATTATCTCTAAAGAAATGCAGCCAATAGAAAGCGCACCCAAGAAAAGCACATCAAAAAAATAGCTTAAGAGGCAATATTCAAAACTTCAGCTGATTTGTGGCATCAAGTCAGATTGATCTCAAATCAGCAACCCACCTTCTTTAAGCCTCACATCATAATTTCCATTGTTTACAGCAGAATGGCGTGAGATGTTGCTTTGAGCGCCAGTGAAGCAAACTGCAACTTAAGCAATTCATATGAAAAGGAATCATAGGAACTTTGAGACGGATGACAGCTCGACATCCTTCTGTATATCTGCTAAAATCTTCCCACATAAACCACTGAGGTGGAGAAGGAAATTCTGTTTTCAAATAATCTGCTATGAACAGAGCAGTTATCAACTTAGCGCTGTCTTTTATCTTTTTATCTTCATTCAACGCTTCTCTTCTCCGGGCTCAGGAATCTCCCTTTCCAAGCCCTGAAGAGCGAGCGCGTTTAAAAATAGGGGAACATGTTTTAAAACCAGGCAAGTTTGCCAGTCATAAAGCGGATTTTGGGATCATACTCGTCCCTGAGAACAGAAATAATCCTGATTCAAAAACGGTCGAGCTTGCCTTTATCAGAATCCATGCTTTAGAGGATCGCTCCTCCGAACCTTTGTTTCTCCTTAACGGCGGTCCGGGCAAGAGCAACATCAGAGGTATACTTTCATCTGTTTTCTTCACGCATAATGACCTGGTCATTGTGGGCTATCGCGGAATCGATTCTTCTGTCAAGCTGAGCTGTCCAGAAGTAGATAAAGCATTTGTCACAGAAAATCCTCTTTCACCGCCAAGTATCGTCCGCATCCGGAAAATAATCCGAAACAGCTATGACCGGCATATAAAAGAGGGAATCGACATCGACGGCTATACTGTATTAGAGACCGTTGATGACATAGAAGCCGTACGTAAAGCGCTTGATTATAGCAGCATAAACCTCTTTTCAAGCAGTTACGGGACGATTCTGGCCTATGTGTACTGCCTCAAATATCCCCAAAACACTCGACGGAATTTGATGGTAGGAGCCAGCAACATTTCGCATCACCTGGTGAGCGAGCCTGAAGCCATAGATAGGGTGCTTCGCCATTACAACAAGTTATGGAAAAAAGATCCCCAGGCCTCAAAGCGGACGCCAGACATATTAAAAACTATACAAAACGTGTTAGGTACCTTGCCTCTCGATTGGAAGCATATCAAAATCGATCCTAACAAGATAAAGATATGCACGTATTGGCTGCTCTATGAGACACAGACTGCGGCAATGATTTTTGATGCCTATGTTGCTGCTGAAAATGGAGACTACAGCGGCCTTGCCTTTCTTTCATACAGTTGGGATGAGGAGGTAGGATCGAGAGAGTTCTGGTGCGAGTATTTCTCGAAAGCTCTGAGCTGCGGCCTTGACACCTCTCGAAATTTAGTAAAGGAGATGGAACCTCCAGGAACAATCATAGGTTCGCCGTCAGCAAAACTGTTTTTTGGAGCAGCATCTCAAGGCGGATGGCCTATTAAATCGATTCCCGAGAAATATCGCAAAATGGATAATTGTGAGGTTGAAACCCTTGTCTTGATGGGTAATTTAGATCCCTCCAGTCCCCTTGAATATATTCAGGAGATAATGCCCTATTTTAAAAAGGGTCAACTTGTCATTCTTTGCGATATGGGACACATGGATTCCTGTAACCTGCAACCAGATGCGTTCAATCATCTTGGAGAAAGATTCTTTTCAAAGGGAATCGTTGATACGTCGAAGTATGTCTATAATAAAATTAGTTTTAAACCAGAAAAAACATATCTCGATTACGCCCAGGAATTACTAAAAAATAAAAAAAAGTAATACTATTCCAAGCAAAGAAAGAATTTTCCGATCAAATCAACTTTATATTAATCCATAAATCAGCCGCTTATCCTATGTCGCGAAATTAAATAATTAGGCAACATTTTTATCCTTCCCTGGATTAAATCGGAAAGATGTTTTCGTTCAGACAGATCAGTGACACACAGAAATAGAGAGAACGCTGCCAGAATCTGTGTCACAATACACAACGGGCATGCAAGCAGATATTGACTGATTGACCAAGTCATCGATTGTATGTTAGGTTTATCCGTGAAAAAAGTAAGAAAGAAATTTTGTGTTTGGAAAGTCCTAAGATGACCGGAAAAAAATTTATGAACACAGTCGCAAACGGGAAAGAGGACATCCTACAGACTTTTCTGGACATCCTTAAAAGGAATAAAACAGTTTATTGTATAGTCGGTGGTCTTGCTGTGAATGCTTTTGTCGAACCCGTTGTCAGCCTTGATCTCGATGTTGTAATAGAGAATAAGGATATTGATAAGGTTAGCAAAGAAATCATTGACAAAGGATTCAAGGTCGAAAGGTTTGAGCATAGCCTGAATTTAACTAGTTCTAAATCTGACTTAAGAATACAGATCCAAACCGATTCTCGCTATCAAGAATTTTTATCCCGTGCTTCTTCAAAAGAAGTCCTGGGATATAAGATGAATGTTGCCTCTATTGAGGATGTTTTACAGGGTAAGGTATGGGCGTATTTAGACGAGAAGCGTCGCCTGAGCAAGCGACAGAAAGATTTAGCTGATATCATCCGCCTGATCGAAGCATACCCCGCACTTGAGCGTCTTATTCCGTCCATCATTCTTGAAAAATTAAAATAGTTGAAAAAACTGTAATCTATTTCAATCATCGCTGTCCTGAAGAAACACCAAGAATAACTTCCTCTTTGCCCGTTCCCTTGCCTAACTCAGGAAAGCTGTGATAATATTTTTTAAGTGGCAGTTCTCAAACTCTTTGTCCTTCCCTTGCTCATCACCCTCATCTCCACAACCACCCAGGATATAGAAAAAGCATTCCTCCAAAACAATCCCAAAACTCTCTATTCGCTTTTTTCCTCTGAAAGCGGGATCAACATCTCCCTGCCCGAACCTATTTCTTTCTCGGACCAGCTTTCCCGTCAACAGGCCTATTTTCTGTTTAAAAAAATATTCTCTTCTTACACCACCTTCGAATTCTTTTCAGAAAGCGAGATCCCTCCTGGCCTTGAAGAAGAAAGCTTCATCTTCAGGGCAAGATGGTCCTTCAGAGACAACAAGAACAACAACCAGCATGTCCTTCATATATTCTTTTTCCTGCTCAATGAAACAGGATCCAAAGACCGGGCATCCCCTTCTCCCTCAAGGCAAGAAGGAGGAAATCCCAGGAATGTCTGGAAAATCATAGAGATCAAGGCAGAAAAAATTTGAGGCTTTTCAAAAAATCCCACAGGAGTGAAGTATTTCTCTACGGATTTCTGGCTGGCATCATACTCTCCGCTATCTTCCTCATTCTCTCTTTTCTCCTTCCCACTTTGACCTCATCGAGGTACTCCCAGAGAAGCCTGAATCAGCTGAGAGATCAAGCCAAAACCATTAAGAGAGAGTTTTCAGGCCTGATCTACCATCTGAGCCAGAAACAGAAGCTTATCCTGGATTCTCCATTTCCTTCGGATGAAAACGAGATTTTCAACCTGCTCAAAAAGCTTGACCTCAATCCTGAGATCGAAGGCGTCAGCTATTACGCCGATGGCCGGCTCACGCTGTGGTTAGGAAATATCCTGGACTTCGGGTCGATGATCTACACAGAGGGCGTAAGCACGAATCCTCTTCAGAAAAAATCATCCTTCCTTGTCAAGCATAAGTCCTCCGTCTATCTCGTCGTCTCGCAAGAAATCAGCGACGCCGAACATGTCATCTTTTACAGGATACTGGCCTTCATCCCCGAATTTAAAACACCTTATCTCGAAGAGTATCATTTTTTGAGTCCCAAGCTGTTGAACAACTGTGCGATCGAGTATTCAGACTTTCGAGAAGATGTTTCCGGGTTTGAAAAACTCTTCTCCAGACATGAGGATGAATACTTCGGACAAACAGGACC
>JGI2171J19970_10002082_pt1 | contig 11047 bp, 10 predicted proteins | sample DeeMarSWOR324_28_FD_19970 | JGI IMG/M metagenome (IMG submission 19970) | reverse complement strand
ATGCCAGATAAAAAGAGACGATATATGGCAGCACCACGGCGAGAGGAATGTAAAGCCCAGTGCTAAGCAAACCGAAGGACTGAAGATAGGCAATTTCTCCCCCAATGAGGTTGCCTATCAAGACGTTGTGCCAGAATCCCCCTGCCCCTAAAGCAGCACTCAGTTTCACTAGCACTGGTGTCCATAGCCCTTCAAAGATGGGGTCAGCTACATAGCCAATTATTCCCTCGCCCACGAATCGGACGAACCAGAAGGTGGCAAAAAGGACCAGCAGGGCGATAACTATCCCCCATACGCGATGACTACTGGCATCTTCCAAGTTCTCATACCAGCGATGGTGGCGATGGCTCAAAGATTGCACTTGGCTTACGATGTCGCCCACTCTCGCCCACCGCTCATCACTATTAGAATAAGTACGAGCGTTTTCAGGCACCTTTGCCTCGGGAAGACGCCTGATCAATTCGCTTACTCCCTGTCCGGTAACGCCTACCGTGGGTACAACTGGCACGCCGAGAAGCTGCTCCAGCTCGGCAACATCAATACTTATACCCCGATGCCGGGTATCATCCCACATGTTGAGGACAACGATTACCGGAGTCTGTCTCTCCAACAACTGTAGAGTCAGGTTGAGATTTCTCTCCAGATTGGTGGCGTCAACAACATTTATGACCAAGTCTCCATCTTTGAGCATCTCCACAGCGACTTCTTCCGCTTTGGAGCTTGGTTCAAGACTGTAATTGCCGGGGACATCAATAAGCTCAGCCCTTTCTTCTCCCAGCTTCAGATACCCTTTAGTGAACCCCACGGTTGTGCCGGGATAGTTGGAGGCGATAATATGTGTGCCGGTCAGTCGAGAAAAAAGGGCGCTTTTGCCAACGTTGGGATTACCCACAAGCAGGATACGCATAATCTTAGGAATCTCGCGATAGATATTTATCTGCTTCGACTATTATTCTCCTAGCCATACCAAAACCGACGGCCACCTGGGTATTGTTCATCTTGAGAATAACCGGGCCACGAAATAGCGTAGAACTTATCTTGGTCACTTTCTTTCCTGGCCTGATACCCAAAGCATCCAGACGCTGAATGAAGCCACGTCCTCCCAGAACACTAACTACAGTACCTGTCTGCCCAGTCCTCATCTCAGCCAAGGTCAATTGTCCTTCTCGATACATGGTCATAGCTTATCTCCTATCTGTAATAAGTTAGTCTCGCCTAATATACAAGTTCAAATTTTTTTATCGTTTTTATTTCCTTTCTTGCACACCCCTATTCGAGCAATCCTGAGGGAGCTCTCCATGCTCTAAATAATACTCATACCTACTGGGGAAATTAGCCCTTCCCAATGGACAAGCTCCTATAAACTCCACAAACTTTACCAGTCTCTCCATACTCAAGGGGCTAATGACGTGCTCAATCTTGCATGCATCCTCTTCGGCTGTTTCTTGGTCAATGCCCAATGCCTCAGTGAGGAAGCGAGTCAATGCTTCGTGACGGCGGAGCACGTCTCTGGCAACTTTGTTACCTTCAATAGTAAGTTTTATGTGACCATATTTTTCATGTTCCACAAGCCCTTGTTCCGAGAGCTTCTTCAATGCAGAGGTAACGCTGGGCATTTTAACTTTCAGTTTTCGGCTTATCTGACTTACCTTCACTATCTTCCCCTTTGCTCGAAGCATAGCCACTGCCTCAAGATAGTCTTCCATGCTGGCGGTCTGTTCTCTTTGCACTTCTTGTTTTATCATTGTCTACCTCACGAATTGTTAGATGAGCCTAACAATTATAATGTAATTCATTTCGGTTGTCAATTTTCTCCTGGGCTTCTACAAAATGGAAAGGTTTTTATTATGGTCGAGGGAAGTGGATTTGGACCTCCAACCTCATGGTCCCAAAGTAAGCTATGGAAAAGACGGAGAACTCATGCCTCCTTTCTTATCAAATGAAGAAGGTGAGCAGACTAATAAAGGTCTGCTCACCTTCTTTTCAAGGACAGCTAGTTTTAACAGTCTTACAATAACGTTACTGTTCCCAGTATCTCTGCTGGCTGGTCTTCATCGTCAAACGGGAAATAAACAGCTACAGTATAGACTTCGATTATAATCCAGTTGCCATCCTTGACCAGACCAAGAATCATACTCTCGTACCCATATGCAGCGCTGCTATAAGTTACCTCTGCCTGAGTGGCAGCGGTGCCATCAATGGTGACATCACTTGCTGTAAAGGTGTCAATCGTCTTTTCACTGTCAGCCGCCAGGTGAGCGGTAAATACCTCTTCCAGAGTAGCTCCCTCAGCCTCATCACGAATGATGACTCTCACCGAAGGTACGAAATATGCGCCGGAACCAACGCGCCAGATAACACCGGGGCCAAGGTCTTCCGTCTTTTCGCTCCAGTTACCAGGGTACTCCAGAGAGAACCCATAGTCAGTGTTGGTATAAGTGACTGGCTCACCTGGTTCCGGTTCTGGCGGAGCAACACCCGCCTCGGCTACTCCCGTCTTTACCTCCAACGTATAGCCGATATCAAGGTACTGGTCGGTAACCTCATCATAGGCTGGCCAGTTAACCAGTCCTGACACGCTGGGATCTCCAGTAGTGGCAAACTCGACCCACAGTTGCATCGTGTTTTCAGCGACCACTTCATCCATCTCGTCGGGCCCCGGCTCGGTTGACTGGGCACCACCCGTCGCGGACAGTAAAATTACAGTCGGTGAATACAATCCATCGGGGATATCGCCAAAAACGTATGGTAGCTCGAGACCATGAAAGGCGACACAACCCTCTTCTCGCCATCCGGTGGGCACATGGCTGAATACATAAACGTAAGCCTCGGATGAGACAGTACTCATTAGTGAAGCCATGAGTGGTACACTTGAAGCTAATGAACTGGCTTCTCCTGCATTGGCACCGACGATAAGGGGAACATCACTCTGGTCACCTGCCTGGAAGATGTTGTTCACCTGGTCTGGTAGGACCCAGCCGTCAACCGTTAGTTCGGGGCTATAACCAGAGTTTCCGGCAGCTTGGATGATTTCCTCCCAGCTTGCGGCGCGCAGGGCGGCTAATACATCATCTTCCCCGGATACGTCCAGTTCCTCGGCTATTGCCTCGCCCATGTTTTCGGCATATTCAAGGGTTAAGCAGCTATCCGGTGTAATTACATACGACCCGCTCTCGACAATGGCCCTTTGGAAAAGCCCGTCAGCTAAAGGTGAAGACATAAGTGAAATGGTCTTGGTACCACCCCCTGACTCACCAAAAATGGTGACCCTATCGGGATCGCCACCGAAGGCGGCGATATTGTTCTGCACCCATTCCAGAGCGGCAATCAGGTCCAGGGTGCCGTAGTTCCCGGAAGCGTTATGCTCTGATTCGGCAGTGAGCGCCGGGTGGGCCATATAACCTATAGGCCCCAGCCGACTGTTGACGGTTACTGTAACCACGCCCTGCAAGGGTAATGCTGTGCTGCAATAGGTCAGCGAATTGCCTGACATGATGCTAAGCCCACCGCCATGGAAAAAGACCATGACTGGAAGATTGTCGTCCGCCGTTTCTGCTGCTGTAACGACGTTCAAATAGAGGCAGTCTTCACTGATGTCCCCCAGCCCTTCGCTTTCACTCTGCGGAGCGCGGTCGGGCCAATCGGTGCACTCGAGAACTCCGTCCCAGGGTTCAACCGGCTGTGGCGGCTTCCAGCGTAATTCACCAACAGGTGGCGCAGCATATGGGATGCCCCTGTAGATGCGCGCCTGTTCTCCATGATCACCTAAATCTTCCCCGGAGACCAGCCCGGCGTCCGTTGATATCGGGTCAGGTATTAAGGTAGGTCCTGTACCGGCACAAGACAATGCTGCCAGAGGTAATAGCATAAAGCAGCTAACAAATAACAATAGGATTTTCTTCGTTGCAATCTTGTTTCGTCTCATCGTAACCCTCCCTCTTTATGAGCGTTTAATTTTTTGGAAAACCAAGCTAGCTCATACTACGTAACCTCCCCCGTCTGTAAGAGTTTAATTTTTCCGAATTCGAGTTATTCTGTAATAAGATAGTACTTCTTCTGCCTCGCATTGTCAATCGTCCGTGGTGGCTGATCACTTGGTTAACTCCATGCTATTTATGTATCTGAGCCTCCCCAGACTTCCGTTGGTACTGCCCAGGAATCCTTGATGTCATTACCAGCCCCGATTTGGCACCACGCCTCGCTCGCAATGACGGACACATAGTCGGCAAACATCCTTTTTGCTGAGCTCTGCAAAATGGAGTGGAGTTTATCATGGTCGGGGTGAGAGGATTTGAACCTCCGACCTCATGGTCCCAAACCATGCGCGCTAGCCGCTGCGCCACACCCCGTGTAGCTAAGTATTATAGTAGGTAAGAAGAATTGAAGCAATCAAACTTGCTTATGAGAAGAAATCAAGATGCAAAACAGGCGGCCTTTGCCTTGAGTGTGGTATACTCGTCATTTACATGTTCTTGAATCTTTTCAATCTCCCCCTCCAGTAAATGACGGAAACGGCCTTGTGACCTTAAGTATTCCTCAACGGGTTTTAGCTTGGGTCGGTCAATATTTAGTTTATACCGACCATTCTCTACTTCGTAGAGGGGGAAAATGCCCGTCTCCACAGCAAGCCGCCCTATTTCAATAGCCAAATCACTGGCGTGTCTCCAACCTGTCGGGCAAGGAGAGAATATGTGGACGTAAGCTGGTCCTTTAACTTCTCCACCTTTTTTAACCTTGTTCATNAAATCAAAAGGATAGCTGGGACANGCTGTGGCTACGTAAGGTATGTTATGGGCGACAGCGATTTCAGGCATGTTCTTTTTCCAGGTAGTCTGGCCAATGCTTAGCTTGCCCGCAGGTGCCGTGGTAGTGGAAGCTCCATAAGGCGTGGAGCTTGACCTTTGGATACCGGTATTCATGTACGCTTCGTTATCAAAACAGAGATATAAGAAGTCATGGTTTCTTTCAAACGCTCCAGACAAAGCTTGGATTCCTATGTCGCTTGTTCCTCCGTCTCCAGCTACAGCCACACACTTAATATCCCTTTCAGGTATCCTGCCCTTCTTAGTCAAAATCTTCAATCCTGCTTCTATGCCTGAAGCTGTGGCGGCGACATTTTCAAACAATGTATGTATCCAGGGAACTCTCCATGAGGTGACAGGAAGCGGCGATGTGCAAACCTCTATACATCCGGTAGCATTGGTAATTATTACATTCCTTCCCAACGCTTTACAGGCCAGTCTTAATGCTAAAACTTCGCCACACCCAGTACAAAAACTATGTCCCGCAGCAAGAAACTCCTCTGTGGTCACAAGATTTTTACCAAATTTTATAGATTTCACTTTCATTTTTACCCTCTTGTGCCCGTTACTTCGCCTCTTATGCCCACTGTCTCAAATAATTCGTTTGAGCCCTTTTCTGCGATCTTCCGACCCTGGTCAATAACATACTCAAAATCTTTTACCGACATGTCCCTTCCACCCAAACCACCTATAAAACTCACAACTTTCGGTTTTTCCTTTTCATTATATAAAGCCGACCTGATTTCGGAGGAAACTGGCCCTCCCGGGCCTCCGAAGGAGATGCATCGGTCAAAGACGACAAGAATTTCAGTATTCTTTACCGCCTGGAGAAGCTCCTCTACCGGGAAAGGCCTCCAAAGACGCAAGTTGATAAGCCCTATGGATTCTCCTTTGTTCTTTTTTGTATCTATGGCAATCTTTGCTGTCTCACTAAAACTTCCCATTGTTAAAAGCAACGTTTTGGCTCCTTGCATTCCATAGAGCTCGACGGGGTAATAATAACGGTCAAAAGTGTCTCCAAATTCATCGAACTCTTGAATTACCACTGCCTTGGATTTCCTGAGTGCCACCTCTTGAGCTATTTTTGCTTCCGGGTATATATCAGGGGGTGCGAAAGCCCCGAGACTCATTGGCTTATCGGGGTCTAAAGCAAAAGGATAGTGAAATTTGGGGAGAAATCTATCTACTTTTTCTTGTTCCGGTAAAATAACTGGCTCTGTTACATGAGTGAGGTGAAATCCGTCAAAATGAACCATGACCGGTAAAAGCACTCCTGGGTCTTCACCGACACGAAAGGCACAAAGAGTCATGTCAAACGCCTCCTGGCTATTCTGGCAAAATATCTGAATCCAGCCAGTGTCCCGGCTACCCATGGCATCAGAGTGGTCTCCCCAAATACTCAATGGTGCGGATAAAGCTCGGTTGGCCACCGTCATAACCACTGGCAGCCGCATGGATGAGGCGACATAAAGAACATTATGCATATATTCCAACCCTGGACCTGCAGTGGCAGTGAAAGTCCTTGCCCCCACTGCGGCAGCTCCAAGGCACGTACTCATGGCCGAGTGCTCCGAGTCTACCGGAATATAAGCGGCATTTAACTCACCATCGGCTACCATCTCAGCAAGCCTCTCAGGAATGTGTGTCTGGGGCGTTATAGGATAAGCAGCAACAACATCGACGTCAGCCATTCTGGCTGCTTCGGCAGCAGCATGCGAAGCTTCTAACCCCACTCTTTTGCTCATTTTTCCTCCTCCTCTATCATAGTTATAGCTTCTTTGGGACACACTTTGGCGCAAATACCACAGCCCTTACAGTGGAAGAGGTCAGTTTCATAATATCCATCATTGAGAGGCTCTATAGCTGCATCAGGGCAATAAAGCCAACATAACCCACATTTGTTGCACTTTTCTCGGTCAATTATTGGCCTTTCGGACCTCCAATCCCCTGTCTTACGCAAGACAGCATTACCTGCTTCTGTAATTATATTGCCAACTTCCATGTCTCTCCAGGTAAAATCAGACCCTGTTTTTAGCCTTTTCTCCGCCATTTCTTACTCCTCTATAACAGTCTCTTCATAAGCTCTCTTCATGGCCTCGATATTACCTTTGGCCCGCGCCCCAAACCGTTCATGCAGCTGCTCAATCACAGAATCAAATTTCACAGCCTCAGTAACTTTTAGCAGTGCGCCTATCATAGCGGTGTTAGTGATAGGCATCCCAATAGTTTCTCTAGCGATTATTGCAGCATTAACTACAGCTACAGGCCATTTATATCCAAATTCAGACTTCAATTCAGCAGGTGATTTCCTGGAGTTGATTACGATTTTACCATTCCTCTTAAGCCCTGAGGTCACGTCGACTGCCTGCAACAACCCGGGATCGAGCACAACCACTATATCAGGCTCATAGATAATTGTCCTAGTTTTGATAAATTCATCGCTTATCCTGAGAAAAGCAATGACTGGTGCTCCCCTCCGCTCAGGTCCAAAGCTAGGAAACGACTGAGCACATTTTCCTTCGCTTATAGCAGCACGGGCGACTAGCTCCGCCGAAGTCACCGCCCCCATCCCTCCCCTACCATGCCACCTTATTTCAAGAAGTTCAGTCATAAGAAAGTACCTACCTGACGATAGAAATTATGACAGTTTAGCTTTTCCCGTAAGTTAAAGGGGTAGAATACATTAAATCACCCCTCCACTGTCAAGTGGTATTATAATGTTTTTGAATATTTACTTAATTAATAAGAAACTGCCCCTGAAGGGACTCGAACCCTTGCACCTGGCTCCGGAGGCCAGCGCTCTATCCTCTGAGCTACAGGGGCCGAAAGTACAAAACCAATGTAAAATGGTAACACAGGTCGACACTTTAATTCAATCCCCATTCCCACTAGTCCTTTGACAGCTAGCACTGCACCATAGTATCATCACACGAGCCCTGCCAGATAAGAAAGTAGCAGAATGGCTAATGCCTTATGGATAGTGCTGTTAGCAATGGAAGCCATCTTCACTGTTCTGGAAATTTTACTCTTAGTCATGATCTTCATGGACAAACCGCTTAGACCTCAGAAAAAAGAAGAGGGCAATCCTATGATTGGCGCTTGCGGCATTTCCACTTTCCCTATGTCGTCCCGTGTGGTGCAGAAGCTAGTGTTGGTGGTTAACCCTCACAATCATCTACTGATGTACGCTGTTGGAGGCAATATTGCTGGGTAGATTGCTTCAGTAGTAGTTGGTGGAGTGAAGTTTATACTAGTACGTGTATTTTCGTGAAACTATGTAATATGTCAGTGCAAGAAGATTGGCACAATTTCGCTACGATGAAACTATTGAATCGCTTGACTCAACTCCCGAGGTTTGACTTCTGGACTTAAGAGGCCATTTTCAAAATGAATAGGAGCGGTGTTGATATGGCAGCTTGGCATTCGATGGAGGTAGCGCAGGTCTTAAAAGAACTGGATACTGGCTCAGAACTTGGTTTGACTGAGGATGATGTTAGAATACGACTTCAACGATATGGCTATAATGAACTAAGGAAAAAAGAGGAACGGATTTCACCCTTCATCATTTTCATAAACCAGTTCAAAAACATTCTCATCGCGATTCTTCTTGTCGCCGCCGTACTTTCAGCAGTTATCGGTGAATTGATGGGCGCTGGCCTTATTTTAGCAATAGTTATTTTTTGTGCAATCTTAGGATTCGTTCAAGAATATCGAGCTGAGCGAGCCCTTGAGGCATTAAAGAAGATGCTCTCTCCCACCATAACCGTACTAAGGGAAGGTAGGGAAAAAGAAATCCTCTCAAAGGAGCTTGTCCCTGGGGATATGTTACTCCTTGAAGCCGGGGATAAAATCCCAGCAGATGCCCGATTAGTCGAGTCTCACTCCTTAATGTGTGATGAAGCATCTCTTACCGGAGAGTCAGTTCCGGTGAGTAAAGAGATAAAGCCACTACCTGAGGATGTGCGTGTCAGCGATAGAAAAAACATAGTATTCACCGGCACTACAGTTACCTACGGCAGGGGTAAGGCGGTGGTGACACTGACAGGGATAAATACAGAGTTTGGCAAAATTGCCAAAGAGGTGACGGTAATAGAGGTCGAGACGACTCCTCTTGCAAAAAGAATGGCGGAGATAGGTAAATGGCTTGGTATTATATGCCTATCTGTCTGTTTCCTTATCGTGGTAATTAGCATAGTAAGACAAACTGTTGGGGGCGGCACGATAGACCTACCATTCATAGTAACATTGGTGATGTTTGCCGTGGCTCTCGCCGTGGCAGCAGTCCCTGAGGCATTGCCGGCCATTGTCACCGGTTCTTTGGCCATTGGTATGCGTCAGATGGCTAATAGAAATGCCCTGATAAGGAAGATGCCAGCAGTTGAAACCCTCGGCTGCACCACAGTGATATGCTCGGATAAGACAGGTACCCTAACCAAAGGAGAGATGACGGTAAGGAAGATACTTAACCGGGGCAGCCTGAAGGAGGTCACCGGAGTAGGCTATGCCCCGGTAGGAGACTTTAAAGGCTCTGAGATAATAAATGTTAGTAATGATGTATCCTTGCGATTGTTCCTTCTTGGAGGACTCTTATGCAACGATGCCATTCTGCAACAAAAAGAAGGCCAATGGTCTATTAAAGGTGACCCTACAGAAGGTGCTCTGGTTGTGGCGGCAGAAAAAGCAGGCTTAAACCAGTTTGAGATAAGGCGAGAAAACCCGAGGATAGAGGAGATACCTTTCAGTTCTGAAAGAAAGAGAATGACCACCATCCATCAAATGGACAATGGTAAAAGGGTAGCCTTTATGAAGGGGGCTCCAGAGGTAGTCATAGAGAGATGCTCTCATATTTCGGACGATAGTATGATGAGGNNGTTAGGGGAGATAGAAAAAGCTCAGATTCTAAAGGTAAGCGAGGAAATGGCTCAGGAAGCATTGAGAGTCNTGGGAGTCGCCTATATAGAACTTCAAGATGGGATTGCTTATACAGAAGAGACTGTTGAGAAGGATATGACCTTCCTNGGTCTTGCCGGTATGATAGACCCACCGAGAGAGGAGGCCATTGAAGCCATAAAGGTATGTAAGCAGGTACATATCAGACCAATCATGGTTACGGGAGACCATATACTCACCGCCGTTGCCATAGCCAAGGAGATTGGTATCTATAACCAAGGTGATGTCGTCCTGACCGGTGAAGAACTGGAAAAGATTAGTGATGAGGAATATGAGAATATCGTGGATAAAGTGACTGTCTATGCCAGGGTGTCACCCATAGATAAATTAAAGATAATTAGGGCATGGAAGAAAAAGGGTGAGGTGGTAGCAATGACTGGCGACGGGGTGAATGATGCTCCCGCCTTAAAACAAGCTGATATTGGAGTAGCTATGGGTATAACCGGCACCGATGTTAGTAAAGAAGCGGCTGATATGGTTCTAGGTGATGATAACTTTGCCACCATTGTGAAAGCTATTGAGAGTGGCAGATGGATATATGACAACATAAAGAAATATCTCATCTATCTCTTGGAGAGCAACGTGATAGAAGTGATTTTTATTGGAGGAGTAGTCCTAATTACGGGTCCTGAACTTTTACCCGTTCTGCCGGCAGCCATATTATATATAAATCTAGCGACTGATGGACTTCCTGCCATTGCTCTGGCAGTCTCGCCACCTGACCCTGACATCATGCAAAGACCACCGCGAGATCCCGAAGAAAGAGTCTTCGCCTGGGATGTGAGGGCATTCATCCTGATGATATTGGTTGTTGAAATCCCTATCCTCTCCTACCTCTTTTTCAGCGGACTCGGTGATATGACCCATATCAGGACACAGATATTCTTCTTCTTTGTGATTACAGAATTGGTCATCGCCCTCAACCTCCGTTCAGTGAAATACAGCATTTTCAAGGCGCCTCCGCATAAATGGCTGCTTTTATCCATTGTCTTTAATATTATCGCTCTTATTGTATTGATCCAGATTCCGGCATTGCTTGATGCCTTTGGAGTACGCAAGCTGTTAGCCTCAGACCTGGGGATAATCTTAGGCTCTTGCGCTGTCATAACCATAGGTATGGAGGTTGTAAAGGTGATTCTGCGAAAAAAGATGCCAGTTGGGGGGAAGGCTAAGGGGATACAGTGAAGGTCAGTTCCATACTTATGCCATGAACCTGCAAGATTTGGGAATAGTACTGCTGGCTGGCGTGTCAATACTTATCCCAGTAGAAATATCCAAGCTTATCACGGCACGGC
>JGI2171J19970_10002080_pt1 | contig 11052 bp, 10 predicted proteins | sample DeeMarSWOR324_28_FD_19970 | JGI IMG/M metagenome (IMG submission 19970) | reverse complement strand
AGCCCAATACAGTAACTTCGAGACTATCAAGATAAATCAGGATTTAATAGAGAGTATGGTCAAAAGTTTCATGGAGAAATCAGGAAGCATGCAACAGCAGATGATGGAAAAGATCAATGCATTGGAGGATGACTTAAAAGAAATCAAAAAAATTGTCGAGGAAGTTGAATAGCAAAGAAGAGGATTTTTGGATTCTGAAACCAATTCTTGTTGAATATTTGGTGTCCCTGTACTTGTTAAATCAGTCGCAACAACTGGATTTCTCTGAGGACCAAAATTTACGTAGCTGTTTTCATTAAGAAATCCACCTGAAGACCACCTCATTGGATTCCTTGAGAGTATTTTTCATTTGCATATATTGTTCATTTAAAAGGCTTTTGCAGCGTTAGGAAAGAAAGAAAAAGAAAGAAAAGGCATGGAATCCAAAATGAGGATAAGAAGCTGTCCCAATTTTATTGAGCACTACTGAATACTTCCAGCACTTGAGTACTGAATCTGCTGATGGTCTTACTATCAGTAACCTTCACAACTTCCATTGAGATTCTCATATCAGCAGGTTACTTCACAAATGGGAAGGAGAGGTTGTCACAGAATTGATTTCTTTGTTCAAGAAATGACTTCAGTCTTGATTTTATTCCAAATTTTTAGCTTCAGAGAAAGAAAATGGATTATTTTTCAAGGAAAATTAAATTATGAGACAGCATCAGGAGATTATATATCCTGCACGAGAGTGCCAAAAGCGCAACCTTTATATTTTCTGCCTTCCAAAAGAAATTGATCGAAAATGAAAAAACTGATAGCATTCGCACTGGCCGTAGTAGTCCTGGGAGTAGTTCTGCAGATTGGAGCAGTGCCTGTTATTCCTCCTATTCCAGAGCCAACTCCTCAGCCATCACCGTCGCCTGGACCTCCTCCAGGAGGTGGCCCTGTCTTAGAAAAGCGGCAGAGGTTTGAGGTAATCTCAGTCCAGCCAATCCTGGAAGGATATGCAGGTAGTACAATCGACTACGATGTGAAGACTATTCAGGAAGGGTACCCTGATCTCGTGGTACACTTGACAGCAGATGTCCCCGATAAGTGGAAAGCCAGATTTTCCCAGAACGACTTCGACCTCACGCACGCAGAGGCAGTGCCGTTGAAGGTTTCACTCTCTGTACCAGAACTTGTTTCAGCAGAAAAGTACGAGATCAAGATCCATGCTGTTGGAAAGGCAAAAGAAGGTTCAGTAGAAGTAAAAGCTTCTGCCACCTTGACTGCCACGACATACATCGTGGACGTAGGTATAATGAACCTTCAACTCTCGTCACTCCAGCCTCGCTCTGGGGAGAACATGATCATCACTGTAGTTGCGGTGAACTATACCCAGAGGATAATATCTGATGTGGTGGTAGAGTTCCTGGTAAACAACAATTTAGTCTCCAGACAGACAGTGACTTTACCTGCAGGTACTTCCCAGCCTGTCACCTTTGGATGGACAGCACAGTCTGGTACTTCTACCTTTTTGGTACGATCTCAGACTCAAGGTGATTCCAATCGCAAAAACGACTCAGTGACCCAGAAGATTACCATTGGAAGTGGAATAGAACAGGTCGATCTTCTGTATCAGCAGGCTGAAACCTTGTACACCCAAGGAGCTTATGAGCAGGCACGAAATCTGGCTGCCGCAGCAGCAATTCAGTACAGGGAAATGGGTGAACTGAACAAGGCTGCAGAAGCCGACAGGCTGCAAGCTCTCTGCAACTCTTATATGGGGGCACAGAAGCTGATGGGCCAAGGAGAGCAGGCATTTCAGGCTGAGAATTACGAGCAGGCTGCACAGCACTTTGAAGATGCAAGGAATCTTTACATTGAAATTGGCGACACAGAGAAACAGAATCAGGCCCAGCAGAGACTGAATGAAGCGCTTGCTGCCCAGAAACCCCGTATAAATATGCTGTATGGGATAGTAGTAATCGGCGCTGTCGCAGTAATCCTTCTGGCTGTAATAGTTTTCAGGAAAAGACACCCAGCAGGAGAAAGGCAGTCCAGATTTCACCTAGAAGAAGAGCCCCCCATACCTGTGAGCAGGCCGGTGGATACACGTGTGTCACCAACCAGGGAACCTCTCCAAGCAGGACTAGTAGAAGGAGTTCAACCAGCAGAGCTGGTACAGTTCCACCAGAAGACTGAAGACGCCCTGAACAGGTTCACCAAGAGATACATACGTGACAATCTCCAGCAGGCCATGCAGGTGTACTTGTCACTAGAAGCAGAGAGGAAACAGCTGCCGAGAGGTAAAACCCTCGAACTGGAACAGGTTATTGACACCAACCTCAGAGAGCTGGAACACAGGGTATTTGGCACTGTCTAATCTCATTCTTTATTAGGTTTTACTATTTACCTTCGATTAATTAGATTTCTTAAAGGTTGTCCCAGAATTGATTTCTTTGTTCAAAAAATGATTTTTAGTCTTGATTTTGTTTTAGTTTTTAGCTTCAGAGAAAGAAAATGGATTATTTTTCAAGGAAAATTAAATTATGAGACAGCCTCCTCAAGTTAATTTCTTTACACTCAAAGCCAGGAACAGCCCCAGTAAAACCAAGAACACGCCAAATCCAGAAGCTTCCTCCCACCATTCACCCGCGAAGTATATCTTGGAATCATCTAAAGAGAAAATTGGTGAATGACACAAAAAATTCTTTGGAAAGTACCCAGGGGTACTATTACGGTTATCTGTCCCATCAGCATTCATCACATATATATCAAATACCCCTTCTTCACCCATGGCTGTCACAAAGTAGACTAATTTGTCCCCACTATGAGACCAGTTCGCTATCCCTTGGGTGTACCCTGTATCAGTCAAAGCAGTTTCCTGGGAGCCATCTTCACGAATTGTATAGATATTGTAGTTGCCGTGACGCGTCTTATCGTCCACCATGCGTTCAAAAACTATGGTAGTACCGTCAGGACTCAACTTGGGATCGTAGTCCCCAAAGGGTAAAACTGCATTCCCCCATTCCCCAGCCCGGGGTGGATTGGTAACTTGGCGTGCATTTGTTCCATCATCATCCATGATCCAGATCTGGCTGTCCCTGGTGAATACTATTGCATCATTTAACCACTGAACATCTCCATCGTGACCTCCAGAGTCGTACAATTTTTTCACATCGCTGCCATCAGCATTCATAGTGTAAATGTCCATGGTTGTATCACGCCATGAAAGAAAGACAATTTTCGAATTATCAGGAGACCAGCACGGATAGGTATCCAGGACTGTATTATTGGTGAGTCTTCTAAAGTTGCTGCCATCTACTGTTATGGTACAAATTTCTTCATGCTCGTTATCATTGCCATCGATTTTCTGAGAAAATACAAGTGTGTCCCCAGTACTGTTTAACTGCAGCCCAGATATCTTTCGAGGGCATGTGTAGACCAGGGTAACATCCTCAGTAGCTAAATCCACTATATAAATGCCCCATCTTTCTTCATGGGGTACACTCTTACCACGTAAGAAGATATCTGCCGCGCATCCTGCCTCAAAAATAGTGAATATCGCAATCAACAGAAATGCGAAAAGTATTTTCTTCTTTAAAGGGGTTATCAAGTTAGTCATGAACTTTCTAATTATGATCTACTATAAATGGTTTTCTCAAAGAGCTAATAGCGGTCTTACTTGTTACACGTGTAACAGTTGAGCCCTTTGATTATGCTTAAAGCCTGGTAGTTAAAGGTGGATTATAGTTCTCTTCAAGTACTTTTGTTCATGATCAGTGAGCCTGCAGATCATTTTATGGCTGAAAACTTCATACGTGCTCCAATGGGAATCTAAGTTATAGATGGGGTTTTTCAGAATTTTCAGTTAACTGTTGAATGCTTTCCAATTAAAGTATTGCAGAAGAGAACAGCCCAAACCTTTAAAAAGATCAAAGTCGTATAGTAAAGAGAGAAAGAATTGCGCGGGCTGTCTTTGGGATAATCTTGAAGTTTTTGCCCTACTGCAGTTCTTAAACTTAATAGGAGGTAATAGAATGATTAGTAAAAAGAAAATAGAAGATGCAGCTCAAAAGGTATTGGACGATCTTGGACCATACCACAAAGAGGGAGTTTATGAAGAGGCTATAATGCACGAGTTCCGATGTTGCGACATTCCTTATGAACGTCAGAGAAATGTTGAAATCATATACAAAGGTTATTCAGTGGGTACGAGGACACCTGATTGTATATTGAATTTGCTGAATACTGAAGGAAAGGAAGAAGAATTTCTTGTTGAGATGAAAGCACTGGCAAACATCAAGGCAACCCAAGAAAAGCAGGTAAAGGTCTATCTTGCATCAATGAACATAGACAAGGGAGCAATTTTGAACTTCAATAGGAGTACAGACACAATTGAATTCAAAGAGGTTCGAAATCCAGGGAAGGAATTCAGAAAGGATATGGTATTCTCAAAAGAAACATGTGATGAGGTCAACAAGGAAATACTGAAGGAGGCTGGAAAAGAGGTTATTGACTATCTTGGAACGGAGTTCTCTTACGATAGAAGCGGTTTGGACCTTTACAAAGAGGCTGTGAGTGTAGAATTGAGGCTGCAAGGACTTGATTTCAACTCTACCACCTACCCTATTCTTTACAGAAATCATCACGTAACAGACTACGCATACGACTACATCTTCTGCAATGGAGAAGTGGCAAATATTATCGCCTATGATGACGAAAGCCAAATAATCGACTATGTGAAAGAATTCTCAGCATATAACAAGCGATTTGGCATAGAAAAAGGCTTTGTCCTCGCTCTTCCAAAGGAAGAGCAAAAGAAAAAGAAGAAATTGGAAGTCGAAGTTGAGAAAGTGTAACTCCTGTGAGCATACAAAAAGAAAAAGAATGGAAATCCACTGTTACTGCTAACCGGAATGCGCTTTCACAGGTCAACTATTTGACTATATAAGAAAAAAGGGAAATGTCTAATTCACAATGAAAAGAGAATGCTAGAAAGAAATAGGCTTGTTTCAGTCTATTGATTATTACGGGCATCTACTGGTAGCACTTTCTTTCTCAGACTTCTATGATTTGATATTCAAAGAGGCAAAGGTTTGGAGCAGTTTATAACATCTTCGAAAAGATCTGCATCATCAATTCCTAGTGTTAGAGAAGATCCGGTCATGACCAAAGAGCTGACTTTAACTACTGAGAAAAACCACATGTAATCCTATATCTATGCTGTTGCCTTAAATGTGATTAGCTGCTGGGAGGGATGGAGTGAAGGTCACGCCCTGTGTCACATTAAATCTGCTGCGATTCTCAAATCAAGTAAAAGGATTCTCAATAGTAAAGTATTTATATACGTTTTACAAAATCAAATAGGTGAACAAATGGAAACTGCAAAAATCTCTTCAAAACACCAGATAGTAATACCAAAAAAGATAAGGGAATTTCTAAGAATAGAAAAAAATGATGTAGTGGTTTTTGAATTGAAGAATGGAGAAGTAGTACTGAAAAATCTTGAAGAACTTCTCAAAAATCACATCGGGACTGTAAAGCTCAAAAAAGATTTTCTAGAAATGAGAAAGGACTTCAACAAGGGAATGATAGAATGAATATCCTTATTGACACCTCTGTATTCATGTCATTGTTTGCAAAAGACATGCATTTTCAAAAGACAGAAGCTCTATTCTGGGATATTATCGAAAATCACAAAGGATTCTTTTGCTCAATGAATGTCAATGAAATGATCTGGGTCTTAAAAAGAAGTGAATACGATAAGAAATTTATTGGAGACAAAGTTACATTTGTATTTTCTTTACCCCTTAAGTTTCTTACACCAGACCAGGATATCTTCTTAGAATCAATAAGAATAATGGAGACGTATAACCTGAGTTTTTCAGATTCTGTAATAGCAGCTCATGCAGTCATTAATAAATTAAAAATAGCAACACTTGACAAAGATTTTAAAAAGATTTCAGAAATAGAAGCTTTTGGAGTAGAATAGGATTAAATGTCTCGTCACGCTGCACACTGTACCTCTGCTGTGGACCATTCTTTCTGAAATAGCGGCTTAAATTCTCTGAGGTCCTGAGATCCACCTCTTTTAGTATTATAATTTCTAGAGTAGTTAATAAACCCTATAATTTGTTACACGTGTAACAAAGTTAAGAGAAACACCCAATGACCAGCACCGAAAAGCAAAGGTTCATAAAGGTTAATTCCCACAAAACCAGCTATGAAACCCACTACAATACAGATAAGTGCAGTGATCATATTGATACTCGTGATGAGTGGATGTGCGAAACAAGAATCTGTTACGCCAGCAGACACAGGAAAACCTGAACACACACCTGAATACTCTGTTAGTATTACTACTGTCAAAGAAAAAGGAGGCCGTTTGGACTGGTTTCACGCCTTGAATGTTATAGCATTTGATAAGAGGGGAGAAGATGGATTTTACGATGTGTATATTATGAATCCAGACGGCACTGATGAGTATTGTCTCACCTGTGGTACTGAACTACCTGATCACCACATTGGAAATCCAGCATGGCATCCTTCTGGTGAATGGATTGTTTTTCAGGTGGTGAACACTGCATTGATTCCCTTGTATATGGATGCTGAAGAAGTGAATGCATATACTAACCCTGGAGCAGGATGGCTAAACAATGTGTGGGTTACAGACAGAAAGGGACACTTCTATCAGTTGACCAATGTGGATACTGAAGGCGGTGTACTCCATCCCCATTTTTCCCACGATGGTTCAAGACTCTTGTGGGCAGAAAGGATAGGTAATGGTACACCGGGCAGAGGTGGAGAATGGATTTTAAAAGTTGCTGATTTTACTACAAGGGATCAGCCAGCCCTTGAGAATATTCAATCTTTTAGCCCAGGAGAGCAGCAGCGTTTTTGCGAAAGCCACGGATTCTCACCAGACGACACCAGGGTATTATTCTCGGGTAATTTGCAGAAGGATCAACCTTTTTGGGGAATGGATGTCTACGAGTTAAATCTAAACACGCAGGAACTAACCCAACTGACAGACACCTTTGATGACTGGGATGAACATGCCCACTACTCACCAGATGGACAGAAAATTGTCTGGATGTCCTCCACAGGGTATGACATGGATCAGTTAAGGAATGATTTCTGGATCATGGATTGTGACGGTTCCAACAAAAAACAGTTGACCTTTTTCAATACACCTGGTCACCCTCACTACATGGGCACCCCCATTGTGGCTGCTGACAGTTCATGGGGTCCAGATGGGAAGAAAATCATTGCGTACATCAAAACAGAATCTGCTGGAGTAGGCAGCGAAGGGAGTATTGTTATGATTGAATTTGAAGAAGACTATAAATCCTTCTGGCAGTTAACCCTGGCTGGATTCACACTATTCACGTACTGGTTGGTACCAATACAGGTAAATCACAAATTTTGGTGTAGTATTCCTTGACAAGTCCACTATCGGTCCAGTCTTCTTTTGTCAATCGAAATGTAAAAGATGAACAAATATCCTTTCTTCCAGCTCTTCCAGTGACCTCTGTTTTGATTTTTTATTCCACCTCTCTCAGCAAAGGATTTATGAACTATCAGATTTTGTGATTGTTGAAGATATTCCAGAAGATATTTATATCCAAATTTGCAGATTAAGTAACTGGACAAGGACAATTATCTGTTACACGTGTAACAGAATTTGGAATCATTGGACATTTTTTTGTGTGAAAAGTCTAAAAGAGATAAAAAGAAAACGAGAGAATTCTTTTAGCATTTTGCTTTTGCCATTTGTTTTCAATTTAATACAATGAATGTTCACTGTAGATAGAGAAGCTTTGTTTAAAAAGGTTTTCCATTAGGGTGTCTAGAAACATTGTAACATTCAAACTCGTTTCTAACAACTATAGATAGTGTTTTATCTTATTACTCACAGCAACAGAGTAAGAGGGAAAACCTCTTAAGTTCATAAGGGTATTTCTGAAATACAAGCCGAGGAGGTGAGATAGGGATGAACCTTCTTCCAAGGGTAAGGGGTGAGAGAAATGAGAATCACCCTTGAGGAAAAAGAAAGGCAGTACCGTGTTATTTATGAGGATATTTTTAAAACTCCAAGGATTCCAGTATATGAAATTGCTTCACGGCTTCAAATTGGTCGAAACGCCGCCAGCAACAGATTGAACGAAGTTTTCAATCTTGGATATGCTTCCAAGCCACAGATCAGAAAGCGTTCATTTCCAAATATGAAGGAGTATCTCTATTTTCTCAATTGTAAAAAACCTGCAGAGATGTTTCCGAAATGCCTTCAAAATGACAATATCATCTATCACGCAGTAATGAGCGGTTTTTCAAACTTGTGGGTTGTATCAAGGAAAAAAATTGACTTTGACTGTGATGTCTTTGTTGAAGGACTTCGATCAGATTACCATGTTTCGTATGCTCCAAACCATTCGTGGGAAACAGCTTTTCAACGGATGCGAAAGAAAGTAGAGAACTTTAACCCAAAAGATTATTCACCTGAAGGGATTATAAAGACCCACTGGAATGAGTTCATAGAATGGGATTCAGAAGATGAAAAGCTGTTCCTGGAATTCAACTATGACTTGAGGAAGCCAGTTTCCCCTATCATGAAAAATAACCTCATATCTTGGGGAAAGGTGGAAAAATGGTTTAAGAAGCTTCCAGAATGCTGCACCATTATTACACGCTATTTCCCTAAAAGAATCTCGGCTTATGATCCCTATCTTTTCGTGTTTCAGACCAACTATGAGGATTTTATCATTGATTTGTTCTCAGAGTTGCCAACATCCTCCATATTTTTCAAAGTATCAGACAGGCTATTCATGGTGGCACGCGTGAGAAAGGAATACCTACGAGCTGTCGATTCTCAAGTTGATATTAGGGAACTGCAGATCCCTTCCTTAGCGATGGAACTATGCGATAAAGGAGTTATTCACAGTGAAGCTCATGCGTTAGTTGAATGTTACTGGAACAAAGACCCTTAACCCGGAACACCTCCAGGACCTTCACCGCTACCGCCACCGCATGGATCTGGATCTGTAAGCTCTTCACCTTCTGAAAAATCTCCTTGGTCTAATGAAATTCCTTCTGAGAAAGCTTCAGCTATGGCAAAGGTTCCTATGAGAACCCCAATTACCAAAAGTAGAATTAACACCTTTTTCATCTCTTTCACCTCTGTTGTATATGTACATTCAGCATAAAAAGGTTATGGTTAAAGAGGTTTTTCAAAGTTGCAGTAGAATAGTGGACAAACTAACGATATGGAAGAAACAGTTAGAAAAATGCCCCACTCCCTAAGAAATCCTTACATCTCTATTTTTGTGAGTTTGCACTCTTCTATGTCACAAAATCATATAAATATGAAATGGACACTTTTACACGGTGGATGCTCAAGCACTACCCTAAATATAGACACCTAAAAGGTAGTGAGAGCCGAACATCTTTCGGCTCACTCATCTTTCACCCCTAAAACCTAGAGGAGTCGGATTAAAACACCTATGGCTATCATCGGCTTCCGACTCCTCGCTTTCACATTAAAGGTTATAAACAGGTGAGACCGTGTCCAAATCTGCATTAAGTCTCCAAGAAAGGATAAAATCTCTTGAAGATATTGGTTCAATCCTCTCATTGCCATCCAAGTTGCAAAAAGGACATGGTTTTCACCCTCACTAAGCTGCCCTGTGCAGCACGGAGGCCCCCTTGGAGATTAGATTCTCCTTTTCATCCTTAAAAGGATACAACACCTTGATGCATGGGCGCAGCTTCCAGGGAGATGAAAGAATTGCATGATGAAGGAGGGAGATAGCATGAAAGAGTGTAAAGCGAAGGGACCGACCCAAAAAGAAGTAGATGTTCTCTCAATCCTACAGAAGATGGTGGGCTGTTCTGGGAGGTGGAGCTGTGACCAAGATAAATAATCACGAAAAAGAGGGCAGTGACACAAAACCAGAATCCGCGACACGTGTAGAAAAGACACATTTCGTCGGAAAAGAGAAACAGAAAGATTTCTTCGTTGTATTGGGCAGGAGTTCAACAAAGAAGATACTTGAATTCTTGAATAGTCATGACAATGTCCAACTAGACGATTTGACACAGTTTGCCACATCATTTGCATTGAAAAGGTTATTTCAAGAGCTCATGAAGTTCAACCTCATCAAGTGCCACGTACAAATGGACAATGAAAAAAAGGTGTGGTATGAACTGACTGAAAAAGGTACAAAGATATTACAGGCTTTGAGGGAACTGGAAAGAATATTACGTTCATCACATACGAGGGTGGGGGAATGAAAGAGACTGGGTTCCTGAAGACAGGTTCACCTCCCGATTTCCCCCGCCTTCACACCCTTCTCGAAAGAATGGGAGAGTTGAAACTAACCATGAGGGTGGGGGTTCAAAGAATATGTAGTCTTTCGGCTCTTATTTACCCCCCTTCCCCCACCTTCGCTTTGTAACCAAAAACGAGGGAGTATTAAAGCACTTTTAGAGGTGAAATGAAAATGCAGCACACGAAAGGTAAAGAAAGCTCAGGCATAGGCCAAAAAAGAGACGAAGGTAGAAATACTGATAGGGAAACAGAAGACCAGGACATCAAGGAATTCTTCAGAGTGTTGGGCTTAACAGCCACAGTTGATGTACTGAAAAGTATACAAAAAGGTGAGAGTCAGTATATGGATTTTGTTAAATTTATGAGTACAGGAACTATTAATTCCAGAATAAGGCAGTTTATCAATCTTGGGATTATTAAACACCATTTTGGGAGAGAACGTAAGAGAAAAGAATGGTATACTCTCACCAAAAGAGGAAAGAGGGTTGTAAAGATTATAATTAAATTGGAAAAGGCATTCCAGGGGGAATGATACCATTAAAGTTACCAATAAGCTATTGAGAAGATTCTTTGAAATTTACAGTCAACTATATGAGACCCCTTTTATGTCCCAAAACCAGATAGCACGGAATACAGGTATTCCAAGGAGTTCCGTCTCCAGGTACCTTGAAGAAATGTATGAACGTTCCATTATGAAGGGGCCTCAAATCTTTGTGAAACCAGCACAGAACTACCATTTATATGCTTCTTTCTGT
>JGI2171J19970_10002075_pt1 | contig 11062 bp, 10 predicted proteins | sample DeeMarSWOR324_28_FD_19970 | JGI IMG/M metagenome (IMG submission 19970) | reverse complement strand
CAAGTTTTGGTGGGAGGACGTGGGAAAGCAGGAGGAGTCAAGATCGTTGAGAATATAGGGGAAGCCAAAGAGGCGGCAGAGATGATGTTGTCTATGGATATTAAGGGGATACCGGTGAAGAAGCTGCTGGTGTATCCAGCAGTGGACATTCAAAAGGAGTATTACCTGGGGTTTGTGGTGGACAGGAATTCGCGGAGGGTTGTGGCTATTGCTTCTTCTGAAGGCGGTGTGGATATTGAGGAAGTGGCAGAGAAATCTCCTGAGAAGATCGCAAAACTGGAAATTGATCCTTTGTTGGGATTGAAGTCGTATCACACGGTGGAATTAGGGAAACAGATTGGATTGGGAGGGAAAACGCTTTTGAATTTCTCCCGGATTGCTCTGCGGCTGTACAAAATTTGTGAGGAATATGATGCAGAATTGGTGGAGATCAACCCGTTGGCTCTGTCAGAAGAGGGATTTTCTGCAGTGGATGCCAAGTTAAATGTGGATGATAACGCGTTGTACAGGCAAAAGTTCAAGCCAAAAGAAGAGGAGTACACAGAATTAGAGAGAATGGCCAAAAAAGCAGGGTTGTCCTACGTGTCATTAGATGGTGATATTGCCATTATCGGGTGCGGTGCAGGGTTAGTGATGGCTTCCCTGGATTTGATACAGAAGCGTGGCGGGAGGCCAGCAAACTTTTTGGATGTGGGCGGCGGTGCTAATGCTGAGAACATGAAACAGGCTTTAGAGATTGTAACCAGGCAAAAGGGATTAAAATCGATATTTGTTAACATCTTTGGGGGGATCACTCGATGTGACCAGATTGCTGATGGCATTGTGGAGTTTGGCCCTGAAATACCTCTATCAGTGAGGATGATGGGGACCAACGAGGAAGAAGGGAAGAAAATATTAAGAGAAAACGGGTACAGTGTTTCTGACAGTATGGCGGAGGCTGCACAAAAGGCAGTAGAATTGGCAAGGGCATAATTAATGGCAGTACGTGTATGGTGATCATGGTGTATACGCCTACACACGGGAGGAAATGGTGGCTACTCAGAAATGGAAGGACGCTCTTATGTGGAGGAATTCTCCTTTTGGTTCTTTTGCCAGTACTGTGCTTTTATTTCATGATAGTGGTATCATTCTCGGTTTTTGTTTGGGCTGCACTTGTTATTCTTTTTACTATGGATATACTGTGGATAAAGCATGCATCTTGTTACAGGACTCTCTACTGTATGGCTGAAGAGCTTCGCTGTACACTGGAGGATTTTGATCCACTGCGTCTCATAATAAAAGTACGAAAAGGAACCGGAAGCTATTTCATTTTATTCCACCCATATGTGAGTTTTTATAGTATGTGGATAGCTATGACGCGGTTAGGTCCTGTATGGAATGTCCCTTCTCGGCACTACCAGGTGTGGACTCCTCTTAAAGGTTCGTACCCTGCCACACGGGATCGTTATGGTTTTATGGAATATGTTCGACCGTCAGGTATTGGGAGGCTTTTCCCTTATATACTGAGTGCTCAGAAAAGAGAAATTGTATTTGATGAGGAGTTAATGAAAAGAGTTCCACATCTCCATGATACAGCGAGGAATATTTCATCCCTCCGATTCATGGGGTTAGCTGTTGAAAAGAAGAAGACAATCCTCTTGGGTTTGCTGACTCGATTTGCAGATAGCCTTCAGGTTAGTCAAACACTGGAGGTACTCAAGAAGGCTGCAGATGAGATTGAGCATCCGCCATCAGAAAGGTAGGGGTGGAATGAAAACAATGAGGTTGGCAAAGCAGGTGCTATCATTTTTACTGTTACAACGGTTGATGGAATGATAACCTTTAATACGTTCAGAACTGTATAGAGGTGAACTGTGTTCAGACCAGCAGAAGACTGGTCCATTATTGGTATATCTGTGGTGAGAATATGGCTTACATACCGCCTCATAAGGTCTCAGAAAGAAAATGGTGGCTATTCCGTAACGGGAGAGTATTGTACAAGTACGGGTTCTTTTTAGTTTTTTTAGTACTTGTGTTGATAGTTCCTCTCGTTGTGTATGCACCAATTCCATTAGTTTTTGTGTCCTTGCTTATATCACTAGTTAGTGGGGTGATAATGATATTCTATGGTTCTGCCATTGCGAACCTGTATGCTGTACTTGAGGAATTACCACGATTTGAAGTGGTTGATTTTGATCCAGTACGGTTCATGGTGAAAGTAAGAGATCAAACAAGGGAATTCGTGATTTTGTACTCTTCAGCTGGTGGCAGATACGGATACTGGAATATCCCCCCTGAACACTACCAGATATGGACTCCATTTGAGGGGTTGGGTCGTTCCTATAGGGATCGTTATGATTTTATGAAATATATTCGTCCATCTGGCTTTTCAAAACTTTTTTCTGGGATTACGAAGTCTAAACAGAATGAAATGATATTTGATGGTGATTTAGAGACAGAAGTTTTACATCTTCACGAGAAAGCAAAAAAGATTTCGTCGTTACGATTTGTGGGGCTGGCCAATGAAGAGAGGAAGACGATCCTTCTTGCACTGTTGACTCGGAAGGCCGATAAGGTTCAAGTTAAGCAAGTTGTAGACCTTTTGAAAGAGATTGTGAATGAGGTTAAGCATGGAAGGGTTTACTAACTATTCATGTGAAACGGGGATACAGCCTGAGAGAAAGTCTATAACCCTGCATTGACAAAGGTTATCGCGAGATATATTGATCTATGCCTAGAAATATTCGTGTGGTTACTTTCTCTGTGCAAAAATTTTTGTTACACGTGTAACACAAAAAGCGGTGGATAATCCTATTTTATAATGCCATCCTTTATAAATGAGAAATTTGACAACCCCAGAAAATGAAAAAGTTTAAATACTTTTGAGTGACTAAACACATGATGGGAGATCCAATTACAAAGTGTAAAAATTGTGGCAGGGAAGTTGAACCACATTTTGAATATTGTCCTTATTGTGGGTTACTTGTACATGTCCCAGATAGGATGAAATACGATAATTCTGATAGTCTCAAGAAAAAATGGGAGAGCAACATAGATCTTTTCACAAGTATGATGAAAGGTTCATTAGGAATACCAAAAATACTGGATGAAATGGGAGAGATGGAACCTGAGATAGTAAAAAAACAAAGAGAATTCACTGAGTTAATCTTAGATAGGTTTCCAATAATTAAAGAAAGGATCCTAGATGATCAAAGTCTCGTCTTCTACGCTGATCTCATCGACATCCCTTACTTGAGGAATGAAGACGAATACCAACATGATTGCATTCAGGAAAAGCTTTCTGCAGTGCAGGATGGAGCTGTCAATATAGCTGTGGGTAGTAGAGAAGTCTCCTCATATATTTACAGAACCGATCTGGCAATTTCGGCAACTGAAGAACCGGGAGAGTCTTTGCTCAGTAAGCAATCAAGAATACTTTACGAGAGAATTCCTGATGGACAAAGAGAATTTCTCATTTCAGCTGAACCATGGGATATTTGTGACAGAGTGTATAACTACGAGGGAACATGGATAATATGGAAATTGCTTTTTAAGACGCACGGACTGAACGAATGGGTACGCAGGAATAAGTGTGCACCCATAAATTTTCAAAGATTATCAAACCTGAAATACGCTAACCTTTTTCCTATTGGAGGGACTAGGAAGGGAGGAGAAATTATTTTAGCTATTGTTGAGAAATCGGAAAAAAAAGCATTTAATAAAGCAATACGCTCAATGAAGAATTTTGATGATTTTAATCTCATAATTAAGAGGAAAGAGATAGAAATATCATGGGAAACCCTAGAGGAGCTTGGAATCATATGTCAGGCAGCAATCAAGGCATATTCAGGTAAGAGTGGACACATTTTTACCAAAACAATGGCAGATCTTATTTTCAAAACAATAGCCTCAGAAACTGGTAGTTATACTGAAAAAGCGAATGTTTCCGAATTTGAAGGAGATGAATTTTTGAAAGGAATGGCAAGAACTTTGATTAGCAATTATAAAATGGAATGGCATGAAGAAGTACTTCATAAAGTTCAGCCGATTCCTCGAGAACTGAGAAAGAAATATGGAATAGAATTCAAAAGGTGATGTGCAAAATGATAATAAAATTCAGAAACCCGGATGATAGAATCCATGAAATTCATAAGAACCTTGGAGACTGTTTTCAATTTTATCCTCTTTATGTTGATAAAAGAAAGAACTTCTATGGACTGATATTCGTGCCAAAAGAGTCAGATAAGGATATCCAGAGACTATTTTCTAGCAATTTCTTTGAGATATTAGATTTTATTAATGAAAATGTTCTTTTTTTCAAGAGTAAGTATATGCTTCGATTTTACCCTAGTGAAGACAGAATGATGAAGCCATTCATACTTAAGAATGGATTTGCTTATTTTTTTACCACAAAAGATGAAAAATGGAATGTATACCTCCCAGCAGGGTATCTAAATGAATTGGATTTCAAATGCAGAAGCTTTCATGACAATTTCACCAATGATTTGAACTTGCTTGGAACACTAGTAATGTCTGCAAAATATTTGGATAAGAGAGAAAAAGAATCTTTGATTTCGGCAGTAAACTTCGGGTATCCTGTTTCGGATTTAGTTGACTTCCAAAAAAGAAAAGTGACATCCTACAAAGATGAGATTTTCCAGGAATGGAAGGACAGATTACCCTTTTATTTTGGAGATGCAGAGAAGAATTTCGTTAAATTATTGCAGAGGTCAACGGAAAAATTTATTCGAAACAACAGAGAACTTTTCGAAAGGATATCTTTGTGCGTATGTGATAATAACAGTTCATTTACTGCAAAGTTTTTCTTGAAACTTTTGGAAATAATTCCAACAACAGAAGAGATTTACTTAGAAAAGAGTATGCCTAGATTGTTTATTAATGAATTAATGATAGAAGGTATTCTCACTATAGAGAAAGAAAAAATAAATGATCTCAAAAAAAATATTTCCCTTTTTTTGGGAAATTATCCAATCAAGGAGTCCTTCATCAGTGAATGGAAAGATGAAGATTTGCCTTCTTCTATTAAGAGATGTAGATTTTCTTTTTTGTGGAATACTTCTTCTGAGAGAGTTACTATTTCGGAATTTATGGATTATGCAGAAGAATTGAAAGAAATGGTACTTGCGGCTCTTAGAAAAACCAGTAAGGATATGTACACTCAATTCTCGAGAAAAAGACAAAAATTTTGGATTAGATCCCTTGAAGTAAGCCTACATTTGCCTGCTGTTTTTTCTGACACTGCATCAAGGATAATTAGGGAATATTTTGCTATTTTTCTCCATAGACAGGAAAAGAAACGATTAATACAGAAAAAACTTATTAACAATGAATTTTGCCTTCTTCAATTCAGGCTTCGATATCCAATGTTCCACGATTACCAGATTTCCAAACGTAAACTTGGATATTTCTTTGAGATCCGGGCAATTGACAAATTTACTCGTCAAGGAATAGAATCAGCTCATAAACATTTGTTTAGTAAGTCTCTGATTCTACTTGAGAGGGGTTCACATGCGATAACAGGAGATATTTTGGTATGGAGATCAAAGCTAGCAAAAGGAAGAAATAAATCCCAATACCTAAGAGGGGCTAAAAGGCACTATCAGCTTGCCGGCCTGCCTTTAAGATCTAAAAATGGCAAATCATCCACCGGTAAACGGGAATTTCTGAGATCGCTGATAGATTTTTCATCAGATTTGGCATCCGATATAGGATATATTTTAAATAGAATTAATATTTCAATTGGAAGATTGGAGAAACCCATCTACTTGCCTCATATGGATCTTCAAAAATTGTTGATTGTGCAACAGGACAATTACGACTGGAGAATTGCTGTAGAATCATATCTGATTGGAAAAAACATGAAAAATGAAGCATTGATGGACTATCCAAGCCATGATGAAGAAAATGAAGAAAAAATAAAGCTTGCCAATACTTATCTGGCTTATTCGAGCCTTCATGCGAAAGATTCTGTTTGTCTTGTGGAAGATCTAGGTGTTTTCTATACACGATTAGTTGAAGAAATTCAGAAAGAATTCGGAGATCTAACTGCAGAATGGCTTGGGTTTGACTTTTAATAATCAGAATCTGTGCGAACGCAATAATTCCTTTATTAGACTATCAAGAAACATTCGACTATATTGGTGGAGATTGAGATACTTTATTTTGTCGAGAATTTCATAAGAGAGTAATTCTGCTTCATCGTATTCCAACTCAAAATTGGATAAGAGATAGTTCACTAGATCTCCACGAGTCCAATTACCGTTCTCATAATCAAGAACCTTAATCTGTTCGGGTGTGGAAAAATTCTTCTCAAAAATGGGGGGAAGGGTAAATCTTTCGAATTGTTCGGTTTTTCCATTTTTCTTTGCAATGAAAAGCTCATATTCTTCTGGCATGAGGATCTGAAGAAAGTCTGGTTTCTTGCATGGTATGGACCTTGCCTGGGCAAAGAAGTAGATGAACATAACAAGATGCAGATATCCAATAGAGTTGACATCTAACGATTTCAGGATTTTCATAGAATTCTCCACAATGAAGATGGCTTCGTATGGATTCACATTTAGTTCATTCTCTGCAATGGTAACAAGGTCATTTATGTTTCTAGTTTCAAGTTTATTTGAAAGAGATCTTACTACAATATCTTTTTTTATCATTTGGGAATATCTCCTGATTTTTTCCTCTGGATATTTGTTTTCCTTTAGTATTTCCAGTATTTTGTTCCTAATCTCATCATAATCTGTTTCAAATCCAATTCTATCTCTTAAATCTAAAAAAATTGGCAAAATTTCTTTCAAGGCGAGTCCAGCGTTTAGAATTTCAATTAGAACGAATTCTGGAGAAAGTTTAGTTCTAATACCATCAGAAAACGATATACTTACATTTTCCAGGCTTTCCATAATTTCAACAAATTCGAATAACTCTTCTTTGAAAGCAATTTCCTTGCCTTGTAAAAAATCTAGCATAGTTTTCCTTGTTATCCTTGGAATCTGAATATCCTCAATATAATACTGTTTCCTCATTCTCCCATATTTTCCGACTTTTATCAAACGGCTCTTGATGACAGCATCATCTTCAAGATTTTTCAATATTTCAAATATGGTACTTTTTTTCTTTTTAGTTAATTTGCAAATTTCGTAGAGATCTTTAGGTGATTCTAGAACTAATCTGATGATTTGTCTACTGGGAGATCTTGATAAGTATCTCATTAGAATAATAGTTTCATTGTTTTCTATCAAATCTTCAAAGGGTTCCATGAAGATTATAACATTCTTAGATAATATAAATGTTTTGATCTCTAAGGCTTTTCTTTTTATTCGGATTTTTCCGTATGAAGACTAGGGTATATCTGGCAACGAGTTTTTATAGACAGATAAATCATGAAAAAGAGATATACTCTAATGAGTTGAACAGAGATGTACCGAATGACTGAAGAAGGTGACAACATACCGAATGAGGTAGCAAATGGAAGCAGTGCACAAGAAAGCTAAGGAGGGAGAAGATATGAAGAAGGAACACTTCACTGGATTCGATCTGGGAATATGCTACTTGAAAGCCCCACTTCCGACTATAAATGACGACAGGCCAGATCCTACATGAATTCTACCGTGGAGCCTCAAGGTAGAAAAGGCAATAGTATCCTGTATCGGATTGGACAATATGGAGGTATAGTATGGCTGACGATAAACCTGATCCTACATAGGTTTTGGAAAGAAAGCATCTGATATGAAGAAGCAAAATATTAAAATTGTGATATGAAACTCTCAACCAGAAGAGAGGATGATTATAAGAAGAGAAAGCTTTATATACTTAGAGAGGCTAACATTAACCATGAACTGATAAGGAGGTAATGAAAATGAGGAAAATATCTCGGAATTATGGTAGAAGAGGGTGGAACCTTGCAGATGATAAACCTGATCCTACATAACTTTTTTCCATGGGTGGGATTAGATCAAGATAGGATTGATAGATTAAACCACAATGAGGTAATGGGATGACCAACGTATTCTTCTTGTCACCTGGGATGAACTTCTGTATTGAACACATAAAGGTAACCGCCAAGTTTGATAATGCAAACAAAGGTAAGCTGCGGCTTGCAATGCGTGTTATATTGAAGACAAAAAAAGAGATTAAGGAAGAATTAAAGTTTTTTCTTCTAATAAAAAATGGAAAGGACACAATGGTGGTTGAAAGAATCGAAGAACAATATAATAGACGCCTTTCTGATCCAAATTTTCGTATCGCTGCAGGATTGGCTGATCGGTTCACTGATTGGATGGATAAGGGAGAATATATCCAATTCAAAATTACAGAGTCCTTCAAAGAGCGAGAAGGACTCGCAGGGAATGATGCTATATTTCCGAAATCACTCAAATGCGAAAGTAGTCAAGAGATGGATTTACCCGAAGATCTAAGAAAGGATATCTCAAAGAAGGACATTATAATTGAAGTAATACCTAAAATTTCCCTCATACAATCTTCAACTTTGCTTGTCTTTCAGTTTGCATTTGTATTGGATAAGTTTGTCGATGAGGATACTCTGTCGAAATGGGTATCCTCTGGCAAGGTTTGGTCCGTAAATTTCGACTTCCATGAGAGAATAGGTTATGAAGATCTGTTTGAGACTTTTAATGATTTCTTTACCTACCCCGAGTCTTTTGAATTGTGGATTTATATACCAAAAGGACATTATCCAATTGCTTCTTCACCACCCTACAGAAAGGCATTCCCACTAGGGGCATTTGAAACTAGTTACAGAGTAACTAGAAAGGAATTCGAAACAGATGAAGGCGACATGGCAGTTCAAATTATGAACAAATCTGGTAAACCGGAACGTTTCTCAATAATATGTATTTCTCCTTATATTGCAGAAGAAAAACTGAGAGAGGTTGAAGAAAAAATCGAGAAAATTCCCACGTGGAGGGACTTCCTTCAGAATATGGTGCTTACTGTTGCAATCTTCTCGCTTCTCATAGGAGTTATTGTTATATTGGCTCAGCAAGCCCTCCAATGGACACTACAAATCCCTATTGAAACTACTGAAAGGCCACCGTGGCAGAATTTTCCTCTTCTGGTTGAGATTTCGATTTTCATGGGATTTTCTTTTTGGGGCGTCCATGCATCTCTGAAGATCATAGCAGAAAAATTTAGAGGATTTGAGTTCCTAGCTTATATAGGTTTAATCATGCTTGGATCTCTTGGTATTTCATCCCAAATCTTTCGGGGACAAGATTTCATTAAAGCCTCTATTATACTGATTTCTGTTCTTTTCATACTTTTTGGCTTGATAGCTCTCATAATCCGAAGTCTTAGAAAATGATTTTTGTTGTGATCTTATACAACAATCACTGTTAAAAGCATGCTAAAGGCTATAGATCTGAGTCCCTCGCTTAACAATTTGAACATTTCTCTTATTCTGTTGGAGAGTAGTTGCTCACGATGAACTTCTACAAAGATGAGCTTCTTGCCTTATGAGGTACTTGAGAAAGAAATCCTTATAAGGAACCCAAAAAATGGGAACCTATGTGGAAAAAAGTAATGATATCACTTGTAGTTACAATGCTCCTAAGCTGTTCCTTTCTAGTGTGCGAAGGCCCTCGAGGACCATTGTGCAATCCCTTCAGTCCCTCCGTAGAAAACCACATCTGGTTCTGGTGGCCAGAAGGTATTGCAGGATTCGAATTTGACGACAAGGGGAACTTCCTATACATTGTGGATGGCATCCCCTCCCAGTACGGTGAGTTAATCTCCTCCAGTGTCCAAAAAGAATTTCAAATGCTTCCCCTCACTGGCGAATTCACTTATTGGCATCCCATAAAAGAAGGTGGCATAGGAGGATTCTGGTTAAAGCATTATGCAGTAAAGAAATTGAAACAACCCTGGGGCACTGTCTACCCGGGCGTTGATTTCGAATACAAACGGGAAGGAGGAAAGCACATAACAGAAGCTACCAGAGAAGACCTCAAATACTTTAAAGATCAACCTTTTGACCCTCCTCTTGAGGACTACGTATGGAAGATGCAAAAGAATGGATTACAGGGCATCCAATTTGATAAAAATGGGTATGCCCGATACATAGCCCACGGCATCCCTGGTACTTATTCGTTAAATGATGTACCATTGTCTGGAGAATACACAGTCTGGTATCCTGTCCACCCTGAAAGTGAAGAAGGATACTGGTTAAAACATGTGGCAGTTAAAGAATTCAGAATGCCATGGGGCAGAATAACCCCTGGCGTGGACTTAAATTATACATCTGAATACAATCTCAAAGATTTAACCAAAAAAAGTCTCACCGGATACAAAAATCAACCCTTCTATCCACCATTGAAATATCACGCCTGGAAAAAAGAAAATGATCACTTGTATGGGTTTCAATTTGATAGAAAAGGGAAATTACTCTACATAATTGATGGCATTGCTGGCACCTACTCGTTGGATGATGTCCCCTACTCTGGCGAGTATACAGTCTGGCGTCCAGTAAACCCCACCAGCTCACAGGGGTACTGGTTACGATATACAGCAGTCACTACCATTGAGATGCCCTGGGAGAAAATAACCCCGGGAGTGAACTACGACTACTATGAAGGAAAATCCATTGAAGACCTTCCCAAAGATAGCACATTCACTCTTGAACCCTTTACTGATTCTGCATTGAAAAACCACATCTGGAAGCGAAAAGGAGATGAATTGTACGGCGCTCAATTCGATGAAAAAGGTGATATACTCTATTTAGTCCACGGATTACCCGGTACCTACTCATTAAATGATGTACCCCTATCTGGAGAGTACGTAGTATGGTTCCCCATAAAAGAAGGGGCAGAAGAAGGGTTCTGGTTAAAGTATACCGCAGTTTCAGAGTTCAAAATGGAATGGGGTCACGTAACCCACGGTATCGATCTATACTATCACCAGGAAGAAGGCCGCGGCATATCCTGGCTAACCAGGGATCACTATAAAGAAGGATGGGACTTGAGAAAGCTTTTGAAGTATTTCTGGAGCCTCATCAATCAAAGATGAAATAGAGTGAATAGTACAATAGTACTGCTGTAATTGTCACAGGTTC
>JGI2171J19970_10002073_pt1 | contig 11067 bp, 9 predicted proteins | sample DeeMarSWOR324_28_FD_19970 | JGI IMG/M metagenome (IMG submission 19970) | reverse complement strand
GGTCATTATTGTTTTTTTAGGCATAAAAATAACCTCTTACCCAAACTGGCAAGAGGCTGCGCTCCGTGTTTCCATTTTTCCCTTGCCAGTCTCGCCGGACCGGCTTAAAGGTTCCTTATTCTTTTTTACTTAATTAAACATTATATCACTTCTTCCGTGGGATTGCAAGGATTTATAGCTGGGGGATTCTCCTAGGCTACAATTTGCTGATAGCAGTCCCAGCAGACTATCTCGCAGTTGGATAGTGAATCGTCGTCAGGGCTTCCAATGTGGTGGGCCTCCCAGCCCCCCCACCCCGCTTTGCCCCGGTTCCATTTCACCAGCGCTCTATGGCACTTAGCCCAGTGCCCGTGGTCGGTTCTGGTGCATTCGCAGGTTGCGTTGGCTCTCTTCCAGGCTTGCTCCACCACCTCCGTACTGAAAGCCATTTCCCAAGTCTCCTTTTTCGCTACTCTGAGAGCCGTCTTATGTTGAAGCTCAAAGCAATCCAGTAAATTATAACATAGAGTCAGTCAAGGCAGGGTGGAACTCCTATCTAAATACTCCTTTACCAATCACCGCCCAGCGGTTATAATAGGCTGGTATTTCCTAAAAAGTTCGGCGGAGGTGAAACTTGGCTGCTTTATATATAACCTCTCCACAGGCGGGTGCGGGCAAGACGATGGTTTGTGCTGGGTTGGGCAAACACCTTAAGGGCAAGGGCAAGAAGGTGGGCTTTTTCAAGCCGCTGGTGGCGGCTATCAAGAGCAAGGAGGCCGATAGCGACACTGCCTTTATAAAGCGTGTTTGGTCTCTAAAAGAACCTGTTGAAGACCTCTGCCCGGTTATCGGTGGAGAAGGAAAGCTGGCTGACAAGGTGAAGCAGGCATATGCCAAGGTGGCCAAGGGCAAGGAAATAGTTATTGTCGAAGGCGTATGGCGGCAGAGGCCAGGCGGCAAGCCAATCGAAGCTTCTTACGAGGTAGCCAAGGCGCTGGAGGCTAAGGTCATCGTCGTCGAGGCTTACTCCCCCGAGCTGTTCAAGACAAAGTTAGCCGATAAGTACCAGGGCTTCGGCCAAAACCTGCTCGGGGTGGTGATAAACAAGGTGCCGCTGAGCCGTATGGAAGCGGTTAGCGAATTGGGTGGGGAGGTGTTGGGGGTAATCCCCGAAGACAGGGCGCTGCTCGGTCTGACGGTGGCTGAGCTGGCCGAGCTTATTGAGGGCAAGATAGTCAACGACGCCGGGAAATCGGCGGAGCTGGTGGAGAACTACATGCTGGGGGCTTTGAGCGTGGACTCCGGCCTTGGCTATTTCGGCCGTAAGGATAATAAAGCGGTGGTGGTCAAAGGCGAGCGCCCCGATATGCAACTGGCGGCCTTGGAGACCTCAACCAAATGCCTGGTTATCAGCGGCGATGGCGAGCCCATTTATGACGTGCGCCGCAGCGCTGAAGACAAAGCCATTCCCGTAATTGTCACCGACGAAGATACCGCCTCGGTCATGGAAAGCATCGAGCTGGCCCTGGGCATGACCAAGTTCAACCAGGAGAAGAAGCTGCCCAGACTGGCTGAAATAATGAAGCAGCGGGTTGACTTCGAGGCTTTGTATAAAGGACTAGGACTGGCCAGTTAACTTCCGTGGCGCTACACGGGACTGCCCAGCCACTTCAGCCATAGCTCGGCCGTTTTCTGAAAGTTATCCAGCGCCGCCGAGATGGTCGGGCCATGGGCCGCACAGCCGGGTATCTCATCGCTCTTGGCCACGAAGCGATAGTGCCCGTTGCCGTTATTCCGCCGAAAAATCCTGATTCTGGAAATCCGGATGGTCAGTTTCTCGTAGTTTGCCAGGCTCGCCATAATGTCTCCGCCGCAAACCGCATTCCGGTTGTAGGGCCATAATTATAGCGGGCTGAGCGCGAATGTAAATAGGGAAATAGTAGTGGGTGGTGTAGGGAAAATTACGTTCGTATCAGAAAAACCTACGTCTAAAGTACAGCGCCACGTTCACTAGGCTGATGAGCACGGGCACCTCCACCAGCGGCCCGATGACGGCGGCGAAGGCCGCCCCCGAGCCGATGCCGAAAACGGCCACGGATACGGCGATGGCCAGTTCGAAGTTATTGCTGGCGGCGGTGAAGGCGATGGCCGTTGTCTTGGGGTAGTCGGCACCTATCCTCTTCCCCATGTAGAAAGACACCAGGAACATGACCACGAAGTAGATGAGCAGGGGAATGGCGATGCGCACCACGTCCAGCGGCAGCTGAACGATTACCTCCCCTTTTAGAGAAAACATCACCACGATGGTGAACAGCAGTGCGCCCAGGGTGATGGGGCTTATCCTGGGGATNAACTTTTGCTCGTACCACTGGCGCCCCTTTGCCCGGATGAGGAAAAAGCGGCTGAGCATGCCCCCGAAGAAGGGGATGCCGAGGTAGATAAATACGCTCTGGGCTATCTGCCCGATGGTAACTTCCACTGCAGACCCCTCCAGCCCGAACCACTCCGGCAGCACGGTGATGAAAACATAGGCGTAGACCGAGTAGAAGACTATCTGAAAGATGGAGTTGAAGGCTACCAGCCCCGCGGCGTACTCGCTGTCCCCCTTGGCCAGCTCGTTCCAGACGATGACCATGGCGATACAGCGCGCCAACCCTATCATAATCAGCCCCACCATGTAATCAGGATATGGCCATAAGAAACCGAGGAAGAGAATGGCCAGGAAGAACATGAGCACCGGCCCGATGAGCCAGTTCTGTATCAGCGATATGCCCAGCACCCGCCAGTTGCGGAAGACCCGCCCCATCTCCTCGTATTTTACCTTGGCCAGGGGCGGGTACATCATCAGGATGAGTCCTACCGCAATAGGGATTGAAGTGGTACCCACCTGGAAGAAACCGATGAAGTCGGAGACTTCAGGGATAAAATAGCCCAAGCCCACCCCAAGCCCCATGGCTAAGAAAATCCAGAGGGTGAGGAAGCGGTCTAGAGTGGGAAGCTTGCCGGCAACGCCTTTCGGTTTACTCATGTTTATGCTTAATCAACTTTTGTATTATCTATGATTGCAATCTAATCTTCTTCTTGCCCGAATGCACAGGTACAGGTCGTAACCACGAAAACTACGCTTTCAATAGCTAAATCACCCTTGCCATCAGATACCTTTACGAGCAAAGTAACTTCACCTCTCTCGGTAGGTGAGTGCCAGGTGACCATAGACCCCTCTCCATCCCATTCCCCTCCATCAGCTAACCATTCGAAGGTTAGCTCATCGCCGTCCGTGTCTGAAGCGACACACTCGATTTTATAGTCTTGGCCGTTCAGGGCTTTATATACGATGTCCTGGGTTGTAAATCCCGCGGTTGCTTCCTCTAGATAGCTATGCTCAGCGGTGACGATTAGGTTCTCAATAGTTGGCGGGTGGTTAGGCGCCTCTACATTAATGATTAGTTGTGCCGTCGCTTCTCCGTCCCTGCCATCGGTTACCTGAGCCGTGATAATGTAAACACCCGGTTCATCTGGCGCCGTCCAGCTAGCAGTAGAACCTTCTCCGGAAATATGGCCGCTATCGACTGACCAGCTGTAGCTTAGCTCATCCCCATCCGGGTCTGAAGCGGTGCACTCAATCTGGAGGATATCTGATGACTCAACTCTCTCTTCATTGGCGATAAGGCTGGAGATGATGGGCAACTGATTGGCTGGCGTACAGCCACTAATAATAAGGATGGCAACAATCAGGATAATTAAACCGGCTGCGACTTTTTGACTCACCTTATTCATGGCCTAATCACTTTCTAACCGCCTGCTTAAGTCTTTTCCTGTCCTGCGCCATTAGCTCGTTGCTGATAGGGGAGTCTTTCAGCAGCCTGGCCAGCGAGGCGGCGTGGCTGTTGGCTGTTTGCCAGTCTATAGCGTAGACTATCCAGACCCCGTCTCTTCTGGCAGTCAAGAAGCCAGCGTCCTCAAGTATGCCCAAATTGCGCGAAGCCCGTGACTGTGATATATCCAGGGCTTGCATCACCTCGCAGACACAGCATTCTCTCTCCAGAAGAATGTTTAGCATTCTGAGCCGGGTCTCATCGGAGATGGCCTTGGTAGCCTTAATCAGTTCTTGCATTGTCGTATCCGTATATGCACATATCCGCATGTATCATATAGCTTTGACTAAAGTTTGTCAATAGGCTGCCATCTTTCAACCGCACGCCGCCAATGTTATAATAGGGTAGATGGATATTCTGGATGGGCTTAATCCGGCGCAGCGAGAAGCCGTTGAGACCATTGAAGGGCCGGTACTTATCCTGGCCGGTCCCGGCAGCGGCAAGACCAGGGTCATTACCCACCGGGTGGCTTACCTGATTAGGACCTGCGGCGTCAGCCCGCACCGCATTATGGCGGTTACCTTTACCAATAAAGCCGCCCGTGAGATGGAAGAGAGGCTTAATAAGCTTATCGGGCTGGCCGTGGACAAGCTTACCATCGGCACCTTCCATGCCCTTTGCGCCCGCATCCTGCGCCGCGACGGCCAGGCTATCGGTGTTGATTCCAGGTTCGTCATCTACGACGACGATGACCAGATAAGCCTGCTCAAACGGAGTCTTCAGGAAATGGGTCTGGACCCCAAACAGTATGCCCCCCGGGCTCTATCCTCCGCCATTTCTGCCGCCAAGAGCCGCGCCGTAGCCCCGAAGGAGTACGTTAAGCATACCACCAGCTATTTTGAGGAGGTGGTGGGGCGGGTATACGAACGTTACCAGCAGCTTTTAACGGAGAGTAGCGCCTTGGACTTCGACGACTTGCTCATGAGAACAGTCGAGCTCTTCGGCAAGAGCAAGAAGACCCTGGAGAAATATCAGTCACGCTATCTGCATATCATGGTAGACGAATTCCAGGATACCAACCTAGTCCAGTACGAGCTGGTCAAGAAGCTGAGCGGCAAGAAGCCCAATATCTGCGTCGTCGGCGACCCCGACCAGTCAATCTACTCCTGGAGGTTTGCTGACCTGCGCAATATCCTCAGCTTCGAAAAGGATTTTCCCAAGGCGAAGCTGGTGCTTTTGGAGCAGAACTACCGCTCCACCAAATCCATCCTGGAGACGGCTTCCCACGTAATCTCGACCAATAAGCTGCGCAAGCCCAAGGAGTTATGGACGGACAACGAAGAGGGCGCGCTGCCCAACGTCGTCGAGACCTATACCGAACAGGAAGAAGCCCAATTTGTCGTCAGCGAGGTGGAGAAGCTGGTGAGAGAGGAAAAGGCCAAGCTGGGCGACTGCGCTGTGATGTACCGTACTAATGCTCAGTCAAGGGCACTTGAGGAAGCCTTTATGCATTACGGTACGTCCTATAAGCTGGTGGCCGGCACCCGCTTTTACGAACGGCGTGAGGTGAAAGACATTATCGCCTATCTGAGGGTTATCCAGAACACCAGTGACAGTGTTAGCCTCCTCCGTATCATCAATATCCCGGGGCGAGGCATCGGCGAGCGCAGCCTTAGTCAGCTTTCCAGTTGGGCCAAGTCCCTGGGTATCTCTCAGTACGAGGCGCTGCGGCTGGTCACCGAACAAAAGGATAACGAGGCGGGTTCGCCCCCCTTCGGCTCTCGCATAGTCAAGGCACTGGTCGGTTTTCGCGGCTTGATGGAGGAGTTTATCGCCCGCAGCCGTGAGCTTGACCTGGTTGACTTGTTCGACCTGGTTACGCAAAAATCGGGCTACGAGCACTATCTACAGGGCGGCAAGGACGGAGAGGAGCGCTGGGAGAATGTACTGGAGCTGCGCACCGTGGCCAACGATTATCGGCATTTACCTCCCCCCGAAGGCTTGGCCGCCTTTCTTGAAGGGGTGACCCTGGTATCCGATGTGGACGGGCTTGACGAGACGGTGGATGCCGCTACCCTGGTCACCTTGCATCAGGCGAAGGGGCTGGAGTTCCCCGTGGTTTTTATCGTCGGCGTCGAGGAAGGCATACTGCCCCACTTCAAGTCCTTTGCCGACGCGGAACAGATGGAGGAGGAACGGCGGCTCTGCTACGTGGGTATAACCAGAGCCAAGCAGAGGCTTTATCTGGTGCACGCCTTCCGTCGTAGCCTGATGGGCTCGAGCACACCGAGCACGCCGTCACGCTTCCTGGACGATATACCCAAGCGCCTAATAGCCAGCGGTGGCCTTTGGCAGGGCGAAGAAGGGCGGGTAATGCCGCCCTTGTATTCTTCCCGCACCAGGACCCCTGCCCCCAATGTCCCCAGTTCCGACGTCCCCGAGCTCAGGCCCGGTGACCATGTCCACCATGCCCAGTTTGGCGATGGTGTGGTGGTCAACTGCCGTTCGGTGAAGGACGATACAGAGGCTGTGGTGGCTTTCACCAGCGGGGTGGGGGTCAAGAAACTGCTTCTCAGCTTTGCCCGTCTGGAAAAGATAGAGTAAGCTCATGCCGATAAAGGCTTTATCCCCACAGGTGGTCGCCCGTATTGCCGCCGGCGAGGTGGTGGAAAGGCCAGCCTCGGTGGTCAAGGAGCTGGTGGAAAATTCGCTGGACGCGGGCGCCACCCAGATTTCGGTTGAGGTGGAGAGTGGCGGGGTGAGCCTCATCAAGGTAAACGATAACGGGGCTGGAATTCCTTCCCAGGAAGTGGAGCTCGCCTTCGAGCGCTACGCCACCAGCAAGATTGACGAGCTGGGTGACCTAGAGCGTATCTCCAGCCTCGGCTTTCGAGGTGAGGCACTGCCCAGTATTACCGCTGTGGCCCAGGTGGATATGACGACCTGCGCCGATGGCGAGAAGGCAGGCACCTATCTCGGCCTGAAGGACGGTGCCATCGCCGAGCGCACCACCAAAGGGCGCTCTCAGGGGACAACGGTCAGTGTGCTTAACCTCTTCCGTAAGATACCCGCCAGACTCAAGTTCCTCAAATCGGTGGCTACGGAGAACAGCCATATCGCCAATGCTATCAGCCAGTATGCCCTTGCTTTCCCCGAGGTCAAATTTTCCCTGTCCCTTGACGGCAGGGAGGCTTTGAGGACGCCAGGCAGCGGCAAATTGCTGGATAGTATAGTCGAGGTCTACGGCGCTGAGATAGCCGGTAACATGATTGAGGTCAAAAGTGAGACGTCTGCTCCTAGAGTTACGGGTATGGTTGGCTTGCCCAAACTAAGCCGTTCGGGGCGAGGTTATCTGAGCTTCTTTGTTAACCGACGCTGGGTGAACAGCCGTATGCTGGCACGGGCGGTGGAAGAAGCCTATCACGGGCTTTTGATGGTGGGTCGGCACCCGGTGGCGGTCATCAATATCTCTCTACTGGCCAAGGATGTGGACATTAATATTCACCCCACCAAGAGCGAGGTGAAGTTCGTCAACGAGCGCGCCGTCTTCAGCGCCGTTTACCATGCGGTTCGCCAGGCTTTGGCTGAGCAGACCCCTGTGCCCAGCGTCGAGGCGGCGACTAAACCCGCTGTGTTCTCCTCGGAGTTCGGGTCTCCTTCGGAGCTCAGGTCTCCTTCGGAGTTCAGGGAGCCGATAGCGCCCTATGCTGGGGCTGACGTTGCCCCATCCCGGCCACCTTCTCCCACCCCCGCTACCGCACTGCCGGTGCTGCGGGTGCTGGGGCAGCTCGGCAACAGCTATATCATCGCCGAGGGTCCCGACGGCTTGTATCTTATCGACCAGCACGCCGCCCACGAGCGGATTCTCTTCGAGAGGATCGAACGTCAGCGAGCTCAGCGAGAAATAGAAGTCCAGGGGCTGCTGGAGCCGGTGCCCTTGGAGGTCAGCCCCCGCCAGGAGGCGGAGCTCTGGGCACACTACCAGGACTTGGCTGAGTTCGGCTTTACTATCGAGCCTTTCGGCGGCAAGACCTTTTTGGTCAGAGCCTTGCCGGCCCTGGTCCATGATAAAGACTGGGCAGGAATGTTGCGGGAGTTGCTGGACTCTCTGTCCGAAGGGGAAAAGAGCCACTGGGCGGAGGCGGTCACCATTACCATGGCCTGCCACGGCGCGGTAAGGGCTGGGCAGGCGTTAAGCGATGCCGAGATGCGGGAGCTGGTTCGGCAACTGGAGCAGGCCGCCACCCCCCATAGCTGCCCCCACGGACGCCCGACCATGATTCACCTCAGCTACGGGCGGCTTAAAAAAGACTTCGGTCGTAGCTGAATCTATAGCCGCTTGAACTCCTCAAAAAACTCGGAGCAGAGGCTGTCTGTGATGGCTTTGTGGCTCTTGTTGGCTGGGGTCACCAGCAACGGCGAGATTGAGATGTTACCCTTCTCTATAGCCCAGCTGTCCGTTTTCTCATCGGTGGGCTTATTCACCCACTGGCGGACAAACCAGTAGTAGCGGCGCTTGGCCGCGTATCTTTCCTCGACGGTGTCGGTGTGGTTGCGGCTGGCGGGGTAGGTTAGCTTTACCCCCTTGATTTTTTGGCGCGGCAGGTTAGGCAGGTTAATATTAAGGCAGGCGTTGGTTTTTAGGCTCCCCGAATCGAACCTTTTTGCGACTAAGGCGGCGAATTTAGCCGCATCCTCAAAGTAGGGGGTATCACTCAGCGGGGTTGAAACGGCGATAGAGGGAAGGCCGTGCGCGTAGCCCTGTAGGGCTGCCCCCACCGTCCCTGAAATTATGACGTCATCACCCACATTTAAGCCGCGGTTCACTCCCGAAACGACCAGGTCTATCTTGTCTTTAGCCAGTTTGCCCAGAGCTAGGATAACGCAGTCGGCGGGCGTGCCCTCGACGGCGTAGCTCTCTACCCCTTCTATCAGCGGTGCCACCTCCCTTGCCCTCACCGGCTCGTGCAGGCTTACGGCGGCGCCCATGCCGTGCAGCTCTCTATCGGGGGCGACCACGATGACGTCGGCGATGCTCTTGAGCTCGCTGACCAGCGCCTTAAGCCCATCGGCGAATATGCCGTCGTCGTTAGTGGCCAGTATCTTCATAAAGTGTTACCTTTCTAGTCTTGAAGTTTAGCACGAGGGGGGCAATGAGGACAAATATTGCTTTCACCGTTTTGGCATTCCCGCGAAGGCGTGAATCCAGTCTCTTTCCACCACCCCACTCTTTTAGCGTGCGTCTGGTTTTCCCACCCAATACCCACCCTACAAGGGTGGTACCTCTTATAAATATCCCTTTTGGGCTATGGCTCCCCACCACCCCTTAAGGGGATTTCCCCGCGTATTTCTGTCAATTGTTCAGGCGAATTTCGCCTTGTTAGGACAAAGAGATTTGTGATAGTATTTAGCTGTAACGGAGGTTGTTATGGAACCTATAATCGGCGTCTATATCTGTCACTGCGGTAGCAATATCGCGGGCACGGTTGATACCGAGGCGGTCGCTAAATTCGCTGAAGGGTTGGAGGGGGTGGTGGTCGCCCGTGACTACAAGTTCATGTGCTCCGACCCCGGGCAGGAGCTTATCAAGCAGGACATCAAAGATTTAGGGCTTAACCGGGTGGTGGTGGCTTCCTGTTCACCGACCATGCACGAGCCGACCTTCCGTCGCGCCTGCCAGGAAGCGGGGGTGAACCCCTATCTATTTGAGATGGCCAATATACGCGAGCAGGCTTCTTGGGTAACCGAAGATAAGCAAGCGGCTACCGAGAAAGCCAAAGCGCTGGTCAGCGCCGCGGTGAGGCGGGTATTATATCACCAGCCTCTGGAGACGAAAGAGGTTCCGGTCAACCCCAACACATTGGTGGTGGGTGGTGGAATCGCCGGCATACAGGCAGCTTTAAAAATCGCCGATTCCGAGCACCAGGTCTATCTGGTGGAGAGGACCCCCAGCATCGGCGGGCATATGGCCCAGCTAGATAAGACCTTTCCCACGCTGGACTGCTCGGCCTGTATTCTGACGCCCAAGATGACGCAGGTCGGTTCCCATCCCTTTATCAAGCTGTTGACCTATAGTGAGATAGAAGAGGTTAGTGGCTATATCGGCAACTTCAAGGTCAGAATCAGGAAAAAGGCGCGCTACGTCAACGAGGAGCTTTGCACGGGCTGCGGCGTCTGCCAGGAGAAGTGCCCCTGGAAGGTTGACAGCGAGTTTGAGGCGGGCTTGGGCAAGAGGAAGGCCATCTATACACCCTTCCCCCAGGCGGTGCCCAACAAACCGGTCATTGACACGGAGCACTGCGCCTATTTCCAGAGCGGTAAGTGCCGTGCCTGCGAAAAGTTCTGCGAGGCCAAGGCGATTGATTTCGAGCAGAAGGACGAGATAATCGAGGTTGAGGTCGGTTCCATAATCCTAGCTACGGGCTTTCAGGTCTTCGATCCCACCCCCATCCATGCCTACGGCTACGGGCGGCTGGACAACGTCATCACCAGCCTTGAGTTCGAGCGCCTGGTCAATTCGGCGGGCCCCACCGAGGGCGAAGTAGTGCTCAAAGACGGCTCGGTGCCGAAGAGCATCGCCATTATTCACTGCGTGGGCAGCCGCGACGAGAAATACCACGAGTACTGCTCTAGGGTCTGCTGCATGCACTCCATGAAGTTCGCCCACCTCATCAAGGAGCATACCGACGCCGAGGTCTACGAGTTCTATATCGACATTCGGAGCTTCGGCAAGGGCTACGAAGAGTTTTACAACCGCATACTTGAGGAGGGCACGACCTTTATTCGCGGTCGCCCCGCCGAGATAACCGATGTCGCCGAAAGCCCCGAGGAAGAGGGCAAGCTCATCGTCCAGTTCGAGGATACGCTGGTAGGAAGGCAGCGGCGCTTACCGGTGGACATGGTCATTCTCTCCTGCGCCTTGGAGCCGCAACCCGACGCCGAGGCCATCAACCGCCTCTTCAATATAAGCTGCAGCGGCGACGGCTTCTTCCTGGAGAAGCACCCCAAACTGGAACCGGTCTCTACCATGACCGACGGCATTTTCCTGGCGGGCTGCTGCCAGGGGCCCAAGGATATTCCCGATACCGTGGCTCAGGCGTCAGCGGCAGCGGCGGAGGCTCTGGCTATAATCAACCGGGGTAGGGTGGAGGTTGAAGCCGCCACGGCGGTGATTGACGAGCGAATCTGCTCTGGCTGCCAGGCCTGTAAGCTGGTCTGCCCCTACAGCGCCATCGAATACGATGAGGAGAAAGGGGTCTGTCGGGTCAATAAG
>JGI2171J19970_10002071_pt1 | contig 11073 bp, 14 predicted proteins | sample DeeMarSWOR324_28_FD_19970 | JGI IMG/M metagenome (IMG submission 19970) | reverse complement strand
GCGAGAGCGCCCAGAAGTTCCACCAGTGCATCATTCAGGCCTAAGACGATGGAACCCACATACTTGAGTCGTTCCTCATCAAGCAGAGCTATCAATTCTTTTTCATGTTCATCTTCATCTTTTTGAATAGCTTTAGCATCTGGTATAACCTCGGAGACCTTTTCGTATATGATTTGAGCATTTTCTTCTCCTCTTTCCATGAGCTTTATTCCAAAGGTTATTCCTAATAGTTTAGAAATTATGTAGTACTTCCACATCTTTAGTGTATCTGGGGTTACATCCTGATTTGTATATTTTTTCCAGAAATGGTAATGCCTTAATTCATCCTCTGAGATATTTTTTAGGATTTTTTTGTTGTGGGGATCTTTTATTGATTGAGATAACTTTTCGTAGATGAAATATTCTGTTATTTCATTTTTTTGTGCTTTTAGTATGATATTTCTTGTTTTTTTATCTAGTATATGAGGTTTCATGACAAAGATGATTGCTTTAAGCATATATAAAGTTGTGGGGCAGTGTGTCCAATAATTGGTGGTTGCATACTACACTTGTTTCTTGTCCCAAAGCCACTGGAAACGGGATTGTCAAAATCTCGGAGGATAGAATCTATCTGAAATATAAACTATCTTTTTATCAACAATTAACATACAATAAAGGTAAATTCACTAAATGTTACACGTGTAACAAGAGTGACACCCACAGATTTGACAACCCATTGGAAACAAAACCTTTATATGCATTGAAAGGAAAGATATAAGAAAGACAGAAGAGCACCAGGGAGGGATCAATCGCAATGAAAGAAAGAGACAAGTACGTGCTAACAGCTTGCGCAGTTTTTCTGATTGAAAGTACAGCACTCTACTTTTTTGAGAGAAATGTCAATACAAAATTAAATACTCTGGATCAAGCTTTATGGTGGATCGTCATTTTCATGTCAAGCGGGTTTGAGGTCATGCCTGAGACACTAGGAGGAAAAGTAGTTGCCACATTCCTCGTGGTAGAAGGGCTTTTGTTGCTGGGCTTCTTTTTCGGGAATTTTGCAGCTCATATTGTAGAAAGAAGACTATCTGGAGGGAAAATCATGAGAAGAGCTAAATTTAAGGACCATATAGTGGTATGCGGATGGACACCTAATACGCCAAAGATTCTGGATGAATTGACCAGCGAAGATGTAAAAACGAGACGCAAAATTGTGGTATTGGCCAATCTGGAAAGAAATCCATTGAATAGAGAGGATATCACATTTGTCAAAGGAGATCCCACAAGAGATGAGGACCTGAAGAGGGCAGGAATCATGACAGCAAATACAGCCATCATTACGTTGAACCAAGCATCTGATAACCCTGATGCTGAGGCCATATTGATTGCTCTTGCTGTGGAGTCATTGAATAGAGATGTGTATACCTGCGTTGAACTGGAAAATCCTGAAAATGAGAAACATCTCATCCATGCTCACGTTGACGAAATCGTGTGTTTGGGCCGTCTCAGCCAGAATCTTATAGTGCATTCTTCGCTAAAGCATGGGTTGTCCCGGCTGTTTTCTGAATTGGTGACTCACAACTTTGGACATGAATTCTATAAACTGCAAGTGCCAAAACGATTTGTGGGAGAGCGATTTCCACAAGCTGTGAAACGATTATTAGATGAGGAAGGTGTCATTTTGACTGCTGTAGAGAGAAAGACGACAGATGAGCAGGGTGAACTCAAGATGGATATTATTGTCAATCCAGGAAACGATGTTATTCTGAAGGACGGAGATAACATGTTTGTCATTGCCGAAAAAGAACCAGAAATTCAGTAGATCGTCAAAATATTGATTTGGTAATGGAACTACATGCTTCTACCATAGAATTCTCCCTTATTTTTTGGAAGAAATCCTATGTTTCTTATGTATTTTGGGTCCCCTTTATATTTCCTTTTGGGCTTTCCAACAAAATTTCGATTACTGCTGGTGACCAAAAGTCAATAGACAAATATCCCCAGAAGGACGAGGATGACTCCTCCAATGGCAGTAGCAAAGTTCATTGCAGATAATGCAGATGTATCTTCTGTAGTTATTCTCACTGCAAATTCTCTGAATCTTTCGTAGTTGAACAATACTTGAGATACTTTGACCATGGTTAACGTGATAATCAACATGATAATTGAAGAATATTTCACATATGTGGTGAAATACATGTACCAGGTAATGATAACCAGAAAAATCCCCAAGGTACCAACAATCCATACCCACAGTGGCTGTTTTTCCGTGTATGCTCTGTTTAGTTCAAATGTGGTCCATTTTTCTCCGAGGAGATGGATTACAGGCCCTTTGCCAATCATGGTGAGGCCGTATGCGATGCTGAGAGTTTTGAAGTAGTTCCATTCAATCATTTTTTACCTCGGAAGATAGTGCAAATTCAGGATCGGAAGGTATCAGTATGGTTTTGTAGATGCATAATAGATGAGAGTCAAAGCTAGTATGAGTCCTATTAATGCTGATGCTACCCAGCCCCTTTGATAGAACCTATATGCGCTGTAGTACTCTTGATATTCAGAACTTTTCTCGTAGAATGGGTGTTCACCACCTTCAAAGTGCAGTGGATGTTCATCATCTGCGAGGTGCAGCCTTTTTGCGAAATCTAATACACCTACAGCAAAAATGTCTGCCTCATCTTTGTAGTACTGGGATTTTTTGTAGAATGCGACACTCGTCGTTATTGAACCAGCCAAGATTACGATGGCAATTCCATATAGCAAACGGTTTCTCATACAGGTATTCAGTGGGGTAACGCATATAAGAATTTCGCCGCCATTGGAACCCTCTACAAAAGAGGCTGACATGCAAATGTGCCGCTTTTTGTTGTTTGATTCCTTTCTAGATCCTGGGTGGTGTACTGGTTATGGAGTGATCCAATTGAGTACTGAACGGGAAAGATTTATAAAGGTAGAATGTGCTTTTTCTTCAGGCTCCGATAGTGTAGACCGGTCAATCATTCCGGCCTTTCGAGCCGGCGACCCGGGTTCAAATCCCGGTCGGAGCATGCTAAGCCACGCTTTAATGCTCTTTTCATTTTTTTGCCTTTTAATTGAAGAAAAACCTTGTTTCAAATTGCGAAATGCTCAAAAAAGCTGGGAAAAATAATATTTCTTGAAAGTTACATACAGATAGGATGAGGATTCTATATGCATAGAATGTAGGAGGTACGTCTCCTTAATACTCTATGAAATGTTGTGTGTATTTGATGGCTGCTGGAAGTTTAATCACATCAGACTACCAGTAGATAGGAGAGACTGTGAAAGATTCAAGGAAAGTGAGGAAAGAGTCAAGAGAAGTTTCTGGAAGAAATGGCAATGGAAAATCTACGTTGATGGAAAACTGATACAGCATGAGCAACCTAAGCAAGGATCTGATGAGATCTGCAAGCAGCCTGGAGAACACAATGACTCAACGTGTGCAACCGTCAACATCACCAGCAATACCAACACCAAGGAAAAGGGGTTGAGCACCCAGGCATTGATCTTACAGACTTTGGCAAACAACACATCCCGACTTAAAGACATTGCTCACTTTTCTGGTAGTCACCCTTCTACAGCTCACTACCATCTAAGAAACTTGACCAGAGAAGGGAAAGTCACAAAAGTGTCCAGGGGTAAATACTCCCTTTCAGCAAGTCACTCTTTCGAGGATGGTAGCCACTTTTTTGATAAAGATTTGACAGACAGTAGCCACTTTTTTGATACATTTTTAAGGGATCTGAGCCTGTATATACACAAAAGCAATGATTTGAAAGGCTGGACTGAATTTGCTGCTGTAGAAGATAGGCACAAGCTGATTCATGAAACGATTGGCGAAATAGGGTTTGTTTTTTATGTAGATTAACCATTTAGAGAACATTTAGAATAGTATTTGATAATACCTAACACTTCAAGGATGGTGAGAAAATGAAGATACCAATACAAGATTATACGTATGAGGGATTTAACAGAAAACTGGAAGAATTATTGAAGTATCACCTTGAATCCAAGCAGGGACAACTGGGAGTGAATTTTTTTACAATTGCTGCAGAAGATATGGATGCTGTAATTCATATCCTTGAAAAAACAGGATTTAAAGTGGAACAGCATGGAGAAATTTTATTTTTCAATCATGTATACACGCATCATGAAAGAAGAATGAAAAGTATTCAATATGCCTATTTCTATGATTCAGAACCAATTCTTGTTGTTTTCGCTCTCAAGGGCATGGATTATTACAATTCACCATTGCGGACTGCAGATAGAGGAAAGGACCTCGCTCACGTGAGATTTTCTCCTAAAACCTTTGATGATTTAATAGAAAGAACTCTCTCATTTCCTGATGCTCAAATAGTGAAGTTTGTAGGAAGAAAGGGTACAACCTTCCAGAGCACAGAAGAAAAGAGGCCATTTATACAAAAAAGAAAAATTACATACGAAGCTTTAGATGGAAAGTTTGCTCTTGTAGAAATGGAATATGAGTATAGTATTGTTCCAATACTATGTGAAGCTACCTTTCAAAAAGATGCATTCTTCACTAAAGCTATCTTCCAAGAAGATGCAGACTTCACTAAAGGTACCTTCCAAGAACTTACATTCTTCATTGAAGCTACCTTCCAAAGAAATGCAAACTTCAGTAGAGCTACCTTCCATTATGTATTCTTCAATGGAGCTAGTTTCCAAGATGTAGACTTCAGTGGAGCTACCTTCCAGGAATATGCAAACTTGTGGGAAGCTACCTTCCAACGTGTACATTTCAGAAGTCTTGAAATTATCTACAGAAATCTCAAACAGAAGATGCAGCGTGATGGAAATTATTCACAAGCAGGTGAATTTTATTACCAAGAAATGGAAATTAGACGAATAAGAACTAAAGCTAAGGGAGGCCGTCTATGGCTCGAATTCTACCATTGCTTAGCAGGTTATGGTGAAAAGCCTGTAAGAACACTTTTATCATCTCTTTTAACTATTACAATATTTGCTTTCTTCTACTGGTTTTTAGAATGTCTGAAATATCCTCAAGACATTCATACAGTTTTTGAAAAATTTGTATGTTCTACATACTTCAGTTTTGTCACCTTTACAACACTTGGATTAGGAGATAACCATCCAGTAAACAATTTGGGGAGGATGCTAGTTTGTGTTGAAGCAGTCATTGGAGCCTTTCTGATTGCTTTATTTGTTGTAGTATTTGCCAGAAAAATGATGCGGTAAGAATCATGTCAAAAAAGTTAAATAGATACACTGAAGATTAACAATATGAAACGAGAGAAAATTTACAGGATCCACTCTTCTGATGTCGGGGCAACTGTCGCGAAATAGAAATCATTAAAGAAATTTTCTTTCTTCATTTGGTAAATAAGTGAAAATACCCCTTCAAGTTGTTACTGCGAAAATACCACCTAACTCTTTTGTAAAAATGCTTTCTGAAAGGTTCAATGAGGTTTTTCTCCTAAAGGTGAAATATCTTTAGTAGAAATAATCCCTGAGACCTATTCGGAGATACTAATTTCCGAAGTTTCTGCCTTAAGACAATTTGCACTAACAAATCTAAACTTCAAGGAGTATGTTGCAACTTCAATTGGTGGAGTAGGTCCTCCTTCATGAATCACGAAAAGTCTCAAAACAATAGTGATAGCATCGCCTGGATCAATAAGAATAGGGCTTTTCGGTACATAGTAAAACTTCCCCTTCTCCTGTGGAAGCTCAATGTTCCATACCACTTGGGGTGTAAGAACACGCATTGCAGGAAAACCTGCATGTTGGCAGTACCAGATAATGTCAACTTAAAATACGGAGTGAACCTGTACGATGATCTTGAAATTCTGAGAAAGATTTTCTCTGAGTTCTCTCTCTGAGTGAAGATTTTCTCTGAGTGCTTTCTCTGAAAAGCACTGACTCTTACAGATTCCTAGAAGTATCTAGAGGAATCCGGATCAAAAATGTCGAAGCTTATGAATACGAATCCGGAAATCCAATTGAGCACGAAATTTTCTATGACCGCGAAAGAAATAAACAGGTCATTATGTTGATTTTCAGCAAACCTGTGCCTGTACCCTTCACTCTTGGCATTGAATTTGATCTCATGGGTTTTATGGAATATGGGAAGGACAAAATTTTCATTTTTTACTGGTGGTACACATCGGAAGAGGATGAATCTCATACAGTGGCAGTTTCCCTCCCCAAAGGTGCAGAATTACTGGATTTGTGGTTCTTGGAGCTTGTAGGAATTGAAGAAGCAGAACAGGTTATCATCTATCTTGAAGACAAGTCCCACGGACAACGCAGCCCGTAGACACAAACAAGCTTATGAGGTCTTTAGCCTCATGCAGGATTTCACAAGTACAGAGTCTCCTTGAAGAAGTACAGAAAACATGTGATAAGCTTAAAGATAAAAATGATCCTTTATACAGTGAGTGCCGTGTTAACAGATTGGATGAAGTACAAGAGTTCTCAAAAATGGCTGAGGAGTTCTATATGGGTGGGAATTACATCGCTGCAAACTACTGGGCATTAAAAGCGCTAGATCTTTTGCAGGAGATTGAAAAGTGCTGTAGAGAGTAGGCCGATAAATTTAATTTCCCATGCTATACCTCGATGTTGACGGAGATGGTATTCATGCTCTCGTCAGAAGATATGCGAATCTAGTGCAATCTGGTCTTGTGTTACACGTGTAACAGATGAACTTGCCTTAATTAGAAGTAACCTGTAATAGTAGACGGGTATTGGATTAATTTCAGTGCCTGATCCTTTGTGACTATCCTCAAGAGTTGGCGTACCAGATTTTGTGCTATGATATCGGTATTTTTCTCACCAAGTCTTCTGATCATTTCATCCTGTGGAACGCATCTCAATACGACGTGAGTCTCTGTTATTTCTGCATACTCAAACGTATCTTTCACATTGATACGCTTAAGTCCACCACCTGTATATACAAACCCAACCTCGTAGATCTCGCCTATGTGAAAATCCTCCAAATGGAAGGCTTTCTTTGTCCCTACCTTGACTGATTTGAGAAACTCTCTTTGGTACCCATACGTTGTGTCTAACCCAGTGATTTTTGCAATCCAGTTCTTTCCACGGCGGTTTTCACACCTGATCAGACACTATCAATCAGAGAACCCGGTAGCAAAGTATATTACCTTAGAGATAATCCACTGATAACTGTAGTAATGCTTACTGCTGCAGTCATAACAATCTATGAGTTTTTTCGAAGAACAATCAGAAATAGAGCCCTAGAGTAAATGAAAAGGAGATCCTTGAAGCTGTTGACAGCTTTGTTGCTGGAGTCTGTATCAAGACCTGATAAATTTTGTTTTACCATGTTACACGTGTAACATACTGCGAAAAAACAACCTAACTCTTCTTGAACCTGTTTTCTATTTGCGGTGGATAAATAAAGCCTACCTTTCATGAAAATTCAAAAAAAACATGGGTTACACACTTTACTAAATGCGTCAATAATTCAACAAAACCCTTATATTAAGGGAATTCTCATAAAGTTGAAAAAGCTGCATTTTTGACCAACAGAGAACAGCCAAACACTTTTCACTGGAAAAATCATACATCGATATGAGGTGAAGAAAATGAGAGAATTGAAAGGCTGGCCATTCGAACCCTTAGGTGGAGAGGTAAACCCACTTGGAGATGGTGAGGGAGGAGGCCCAGGAAAACCTTGTTGAATTAATAAGACTTGTTGTGGTACCTTAGTGGGATTGATACACGAAGTGATTGTATCAATCCTTTTTTTTCCAAATCTAAAACGAAACCTAAGTCCTTATTCTTATCAAGAAACAAATGCAGCAGAAGAAAATCATCAATCCTGTAAATATAACTTGATCTATCTAGTTTCTGTAGTTCTTTCCTAAAACCAATTTCGTACTCAGTTCTAAACTGAACAACGAATTGATTATAATTATCATACCCTTTTGGAAAAAATGGCATCCAGATTGTGCAATTTTTTTGAATATTGTAGAATCTTGTTAAGATCGTCTTGTGAGACACCCCCAAGGCTTTCGCGGCATTATTACTTGCCTCATTTGGATTATTCATTTTGTGGTAAATCCCCCAGTCAAGATCATCCCAATTCAAAGGTTTCCGCATGGTGGGTAATTCTTCTTTGTCAAATGTAGTTGGATCAATATCTTCTATGGTTTTAGATGAAGGAAATGTTGGAACAATACTTTCAGCATAAGTAAGCATATTTCTGTTACCACCCAATCTTTTGTCTCTTACAAACGAAATTAAAGAATAACTACCAACTAAAGCCATTGAGTTATACACTGAATAATCCTTCTTCTCATCTTCGAGTAATCCTAAGGCTGGTTTTCCGTAGTATTTTAACATTTTAACTATTACATCCTGAAGAACAAATAAACGTGGCCCAAAGAATATTTCATCTTCATATTTCTTGATTTGTCTCGATAACGTTCGTCTTTTCTTATGTGGAAAACATTTCTTCTGAAAATCTGCAATCGTTGATCTTCCTATTTCTGTGGAATAATTGACATACGTGTACAAGACTTCCAAAATGGACGCTTTCACCATGCCATATCTTATTATAGCATTATTTAAATCTTACGGTAAGGCTATGTCCCCAAGCTATACTGAATAGCTACCTTATCTTTCGGCACAAATATCACCCTTCGAGGAGAGAAGGTTTCACTTCTTCTCTCTTCGCACATGAGAAAGAAAGAGGGGGACATAACCTTCAGAAAGAATATGAACCATAGTTCTCACCTTGTGGTTCATAAGCCTCCAGAAAGTATCTGGAGGAAAAAACAAGACAAGGAAGGAAGAATCTGATGGTGCTATGAGTGTAATACATGAGTGTAATACAGGTTCATCTTGGAGTCAGGCAATTACTCTTAATAACCTGTAACGGTTATACTGGAAAAAGGGTTATATAACCTGAAAATAGGACAGAAACATTACGCAGGTTCTTTCTCTTCTACGAGTCCATACTTATCGAGCATCAGCACTGTGTAGGATCTTTCAATTGACCTGTTGTATCGTTTGAAACGATCATAAATCACTGCCGCGTTCATAATTGCAATTACTGTGAGAAATACCAGAGCCACCATCAAAGGCGAGGAAAATCCTCGAAGCAGCTGTCTGATGATAGCCACTATGAGAATAACTTCAGCAAGAAACAGGATGCGCATCAGCCGGAACCGGTGGAGCTGCGACGCAATATCTTGGTAAAGTTCTGGACTCTTCATGAGCACGTGAAACCACATAAGTCCTGAGAAAAATTTCACACAACCTACTTTGCTTTTTTTCGGAGAATACTCTTCTAGTCCTCTCAAAATGGGATCTTTGGCTAGATTCACTTTGCAGTCTCTAAGATTTTTGAGATATTTTTTCACGCTCTTCTTTTTTACTCTAATAAACAGCCACTCAAAAGCCTCCCGCGCGAAGAACTCTGAAAATATACCCACTGTGTAGGCAACAGCTACAAAGATAGTGGAAAACAGTAAGAGCACTGTGAATGTAGATTCATATATACCGAGATCACTGAGAAATACTTGTACTTCATAAAGAATCATTTGTATTTCATCAGGAAAGAAGCTTACCACAAAAACTATCAGAGCTAATGAGAGCAGCGCACCTCCTACGAGAAATTCAACGATAAGCATAGTAGTTCTCATATTTCTCCCTCACGTTGCTGGTGAGAACAACCAATAGTGAAAGAGCATGCCTTATTTGAACCACTTCGGATACCTGTAGATATGAATTGCCTCTCTTCGATATATTCTCTCATCATTTTTTCACGTCACCTCTTATTTTCCTAGACTACCATGAATTGGAGATATTTAAACCTTTTCATCATTTTTTAAAATTCGATGTCTTTAAATAGAAGCACATCTCTTCCAGACTCATGCCTGTGTTGAATTATGTTCTATTTCGTCTGCCCTGAGACAAACATGGCCAGTCTTTTCAGCTGCCCCACGAATGCCATATATGTAAAGATCTTCTAAATCCTTTAAAAAGGGCATGAGCACAAATATCAAGTTTTCGCTAGGTTTAGGTGGAGGAACTTTTTCTGCTTCTTCAAAAATTTGAACAATTGGACCAAATCTTTTCGCCTGATATTCCAGATCTTCAATTTCTAAGAGCTTGACCTGAGATGCCTCAGCAGCCAAAAAAGCATCTTTCGTGAAACCTTTGTAGGATATCAGAATTCCCCGATCAACAAGATCTGCTTTCTTGATTGACAAACTCCCCATGTGCTTGCACACCTGCTTACATTGCGCACATGCTGTCATCCTTGAAGAGTATTCAGCTTATTCTCGCAAGCTTGTATTTGATGGCTGCTGGAAGTTTAATCACATCAGACTACCAGTAGATAGGAGAGACTGTGAAAGGTTCAAGGAAAGTGAGGAAAGAGTCAAGAGAAGTTTCTGGAAGAAATGGAAATGGAAAGTCTACGTTGATGGAAAACTGACACAGCATGAGCAACCCAAACGAGGATCTGACGAGATCTGCAAACAGCCTAGGGAACGCAACGACCCAACATGTGTGGCTACCAACATCACTAGCAACACCGACACCAAGGAAAAAGACTTTACCACCCGGGCACTAATCTTACAAGCTTTGGCAACCAACACATCCCGACTCAAAGACATTGCTCACTTTTCTGGTATTCACCCTTCTACAGCTCACTACCATCTGAGAAACTTGACCAGAGAAGGGAAAGTCACAAAAGTGTCCAGGGGCAAATACTCCCTTCCAGGACGTCACTCTTTCGAGGATGGTAGCCACTTTTTTGATAAAGATTTGACAGACAGTAGCCACTTTTTTGATACATTTTTAAGGGATTTGAGCTTGGCCACAGGAGATGAACTGGCTAATCTTACCTTTAACGTTAAATGATTTGAAAAGATTGTGTTTGCGGGTGAGTCCAGTACGCAGAGAAGACTTCTTAAAAAAAGGGTCAGATATCTACGAAAGTGTACATGGACCAGTAAAGGTGGAGATTCCACAGATTTTGTCAATCAATCCCTATTCCAAGTTCAGGAGGCAGTTCAAGTTGTTGATTGATCATTCATCCAACAAGAAAGAAGGGAAGCTGNA
>JGI2171J19970_10002070_pt1 | contig 11074 bp, 18 predicted proteins | sample DeeMarSWOR324_28_FD_19970 | JGI IMG/M metagenome (IMG submission 19970) | reverse complement strand
CGCCCTTAACCCTGTGACAGGGCCCATCTACGTAGAGGGAGCCGAGCCTGGGGACACCCTCGTGGTGGAGATATTTGGAATAGAGCTGCCTGAGTGGGGGGGCTCAAGTATAATACCGGGCTTTGGCACCCTCGAGGGCTGGCTCAACCTGATGGAGGCCAAGACCAAGGTCAGCTACATCAAAGGAGGCTACGTCGTCTACGAGGCCGACCACGGAACTACCTTGGAGATACCCGTAGACCCCTTCATAGGGACCATCGGAGTCTCCCCAGCTTACGAGGCCATACAGACACTGGCGCCTGGACCCCACGGCGGAAACATGGACTGCCCCGACGTCAAGCCGGGGAACAAGCTGTATCTACCAGTCTCGCAGCCAGGCGCGCTCTTCGGCCTCGGGGACGTCCACGCAGTGCAGGGCGACGGCGAGATATGCGGCACGGCAGTAGAGATCGGGGCTGTGGTGAAGCTACGGTTCCAGGTGCAGAAGAAGACCATCGCGTGGCCGAGGGTTGAGTCGGATGACCAGATCATGACGGTATGCAGTGCGAGGCCGCTTGAGGACGCCGCCAGGCTCGCCTACAGGGAGATGATAAACTGGATGGGAGAGGACTATGGCTGGGAAAGAGACGACGCCTACATCTTCCTGAGCCTCGCGTGCAAGGCACGCATAGCTCAGATCGTGGACCCTCTCTACACCGTTGTGGCCAAGCTGGAAAAAAAGTACCTAAGAGAATAACCCCTCTCTTTCAGGGCGTTCAATTAGCCTTTCTCTTCCTTAAACACCTTGGACATCCTCGCGAGCTCATCCTCGTACGTCTCGAACGCCTCGTCCATGTCCATCACCAGCGACGCCATCTTGCCCAGAACTATGTTCAACGGGTGTTTATCGCCTTGATCTGTATACACACGTACACAATAGAAAACTAATTGTATATCATAATTTACGATTGGTAGATATCATTCATATTTTATACATAAAACCCCCAAAAAATAATGCCTATTTTATCTGTTTCTGCATTCGTTATCGCGTTTAACGTGGTGAGTAAACCACACAGCTTATCCTCGTAGATCTTGTGAAGCGGTATAAATTTAAGGTTGGATAGATTCCGCTCAGCCTAAACTTTTTTATCTTATCTCTATGGTTAAGAGATGCTGAGCCATGCGGAAAAGACTAGGTATATATGTTGGAAACCTGTATGGTTCAAACGTCTGGGAAGAAGAAAAATGACGACAGCATACGACGTACCGGCTGACGTGCTAATAGACCGGCTCTCAGGGTATTTCAAGGAGAACGTTAGAGACATCCAGCCGCCAGAGTGGTCAGGCTACGTGAAGACAGGAAGCCACGTTGAACGGGTGCCTCAGAACCCCGACTGGTGGTACGTGAGGAGCGCGTCCATCATACGGAAGCTCTACATGAACGGCCCCGTGGGAGTCTCGAGGCTCAGGAAGGATTACGGCGGGAGGAAGAGGAGAGGCGTTAGGCCCGCCCACTTCGCAAAGGCAGGCGGCAATATCATAAGGACCATACTTCAGCAGCTTGAACAGGCTGGCCTCGCCCAGAAGGAGAGCGTCAAAGGCAGAACGGTAACCGGTAAGGGGCGCAGCCTTCTGGACGCCATGAGCACCCAGATAAAGAGAGAGCTGGACAGGGAGCGTCCGGAGCTCAAGGATTACTAAGTGAAATTTGATGTCTTCAGACGAGGAGCTTGAGAGGCTAAGGCAGCAGCGGATGGCCCAGCTTCAGGCTCAGCGAGCCCAGCAGGATGAGGCCACGCAGGCACAGCAGGAGGTGGAGGCTCAGAAGCAAGGCATCCTCCGCAAGATCCTCACACCTGAAGCGAGACAGAGGCTGACGAATGTGAAGCTCGTGCAGCCTGAGTTCGCAGCGCAGATTGAGCTACAGCTAATACAGATAGCGCAGACGGGGCGCGTGGCTCTGCCGATCACAGACGAAGTCTTGAAGAGGCTGCTAGCTCAGATACAGAGCCAGCAGACGAAGAGGGACATTACCATTAGGAGGGTATAGGAAAATGGCTAGAAACAAGCATCTCGCGTACAAGCTCCGCCTCTCGAAGGCGGGGAAAGCAAAAAGGTCGGTGCCCGCCTGGATCATCGCCAAGACCAGGGGCCAGGTCCGGTGGAGCCCAAAGAGTAGAAGGAACTGGCGTAACAGGAAGCTACGTCTCTAGGGGGAGTCAGGTTTGTCGGAGGAAGAGAGAGTATACACGGTCCCTCTTGGGAAGGCCTGGGCCGCCCAGAGATACAGGAGAGCCGAGAAAGCCATGATGGTGCTCAGGAAGTTCACGGAGCGCCATATGAAGCCTACCGAGGTGGTCATCGACTCAGCAGTCAACGAGTACATTTGGGCCCGGGGAATCAGGAACCCGCCGCGGAAGATCCGGGTCAAGATGACTAAGGACGACGAGGGCGTCGTCGTGGTGGAGCTGGCGGAGGCAGAGCAGTGAGCGTTAAGATTTTCAGGGTCAAGGGCGAGATAATGAAGAAGCACTTCTTCGAGCCCCTCACCTTCGACAAGCTGGTGTCGGCTGCCAAAGAGGAGCACGCAGTGGAGAAGATATACAGCGAGATGGGTAGTCGTCACCGTGCTAAACGGTATCAGATCTCCATCAACAGCGTAGAGGAAGAGCAGCCAGAGGTATAGACTGTTGAGCCAGCAGGAGAAGGAGAAGCAGCTCAGGCGCTTCGTCACCGAGATGAGGATGATGGAGGGCTCTGTCGATGTGCTCAACCAGAGGCTTCAGCTTCTCACCGCCTCCATATCTGAGCTCCGACTGGCGCAGGGCTCGCTCAGGGACCTGAAGGGTGTCGAGTCCGGGAACCCGCTTCTCGTCCCGGTGGGGGGCGGCGTGTTCATGGACGCCCAGCTCGGCGACATCAGCAAAGTCGTTGTGGGTATAGGAGCGGATGTCTCCGTGGAGATGTACTACGATAAAGCCGTCGAGGAGATAGGTGAACGGCTCCAGGAGATGGAGCAGGCGCAAGGCGCCGTCCAGCAGCAGCTCGGCCAGATCCTGGCCCAGCTCGAGTCCCATCAGGGGATGGCGGAAAGGTTATCAATGGAGCTTCAGAACGCGTTCCAGGGTGCGTAGTAGTGTTCGAGAAGCTCCGTCAGGGACTCAAAGGCATAGTAAACAGGATTAACAATGCTGGGCTGACGGAGAAGGATCTGGACCCGATTCTATGGGATCTGCAGCTTCAGCTCATCGGGAACGATGTCTCCGTTGAGGTCGCGGAGAAGGTATGTAGCGAGCTAAAGGAGAGGCTTCTCGGCGAGGACGCGCCCAGGTTTGGAGACAAGTCCAAGTTGATCAATGACTCTCTCAAGGCGTCTCTGGAGTCTGTGATGAACGGCTCGGGCAGGGTGGATCTGTTAAAGCTAGTGGCCGAGGCCAAGGCGAGGGGTGAGCCCTTTGTCGTCATGTTCGTAGGCATCAACGGGACAGGCAAGACCACCACCATAGCGAAGATGTCCAGGCTGCTCATGGACAAAGGATTCACCGTCGTCCTCGCCTCCGCGGACACATACAGGGCGGGCGCCATCGAGCAGCTTGAGGAGCATGGGCGGCGCCTCGGCGTCAGGGTCATCAGGCACAGGTACGGCTCCGACGCGGCGGCGGTGGGCTTCGATGCCGTCGAGCACGCCAAGGCCCGGGGCGTCGACACAGTGTTGATAGACACCGCTGGGCGGATGCAGACGAACCGGAACCTCATGGATGAGCTCCAGAAGATGAAGCGCGTGGTCCAGCCAGACCTTACAATAATGATACTGGACAGCCTCATAGGCAACGACGCCACGGAGCAGGCAATGACATTCAACGAGCAAGTCGGGTTCGACGCCGCGGTTCTCACCAAGATCGACGCAGACGCCAAGGGAGGTAGCAGCCTCAGCGTAAGTTACCTAACCGGCAAGCCGGTCATCTACGTGGGTGTCGGCCAGGAGTACAAAGACCTGCAGCCCTTCGACGTAGAGTGGTTCGCGGAGAGGCTTCTCGAGAATACGTAAACTTTAACTAGAGATCACTGTTTGATAGGATGAAAACAATGGGACTTAACGAGTTCTTCCAGAACGCGGACAGGCTGCTAAGGACACTTACACGGCCAGACTGGAAGACCTACTGGATGAGCATCAAGATAGTGTTCGCCGGCATAGGCGTCTTAGGGGCGGTTGGTTTCCTCGTTAGACTCATCTCAGTCACGCTGCAGGGCGGGACCGGCGTATAGTCCTGCGATAAACCATACAGTTTTACCGTTGATCCTTCTCGAATTCCTTATTGTAGGGATACTTGAAGTAGAAAAGGTACATCAGGACGATCATGAACCCGACCGCGACAACGAGGACCTCCTCGAACTCGAACAGCAGCAGCGCGACGTCGTGTGTCTCTGCCATGACCAGAGACTTCAAGGCTGATAGGAACCCCAAATTATTCACCTTTAATCCATATTCCATTGCCGCGTCTTATGTATGTTCCTAAAAAGGGGGCTTTCAGCAATATTAATATCTCTGCGCCATACAAAGCATGGTGCATCGGGCGTGGTCTAGTTGTCCGAAAGAACCATGAGAACATCCCTATACGCGGTAAAGGTCACTAACGGTCAGGAGCGCACTGTAGCCATGATGCTGTCGGACAAGGCGAAGGTGGAGCGGCTGCCTATAATGGCAATACTGGCGCCGGCCGAGCTGAAGGGATACATCATCGTCGAGGCCGAGAGGCCCCACATAGTGGATGAGCTCATCAGGGGGATGCGCCACACGCGTGAACGCGTGCAGGGCACCATCAGCCCTGAAGAGGTGGACCACTACATCGAGACCAAGCCGGTGGTTGAAGGCTTGGAGGAGGGAATCCTAGTCGAGGTGATCGCCGGCCCCTTCAAGGGAATGCAGGCCCGTGTCGTGAGAGTTGACGTCACCAAGGAGGAGGTCACCATCGAGATACTTGAGGCCGCGTTCACGCTGCCTATCACGGTACACGCTGACTACGTGAGAGAACTGAAAGGAGTATAGATTTAATGGTAGAGAAGACTTTCAACTTCATCGTCAATGGAGGTAAGGCCACGGGTGGCCCACCCATCGGCCCCGCGCTGGGCCCCATGGGCGTCAACATCATGGCCATCGTCAACAAGATCAACGAGGAGACAGCGGAGTACGACGGGCTCCCAGTTCCGGTGGACGTGATCATCGACACCGACACCAGGGTGTTCTCGGTGAAGGTCGGCATGCTCACCACCTTCGCGCTGATCAGCCAGGCTACAGGAATCGACAAAGGGTCAGGTGAGCCGAACACAAGCTTCGCCGCTGACCTCAGCTTTGAACAACTCATCGGTATCGCCAAGAAGAAGAGAGAGGGGATATACGCGGCAGGCATGAAGGCCGCTGTACGGGAAGTACTGGGCACGTGCCAGAGCGCCGGCGTAACCGTCGACGGCCGTCACGCCAAGGAGGTTCAGGACGCCATCCTCGCCGGCGAGTACGACGAGCAGCTAACGAAGGCTGAATAAACCTTTATAACCTATCTCTGGTGAGAAAGAGAGGAACCATCAATGTCTCTCCCAAGGGAAAAGATACTTGAAGCAATTGCGAAGGCGAGGGAGACAGCGCCGGCTCGTAACTTCGAGCAGAGCTTCGACCTAGCCGTGAACCTCAGGGAGCTCGACATGAACAGGCCTGACAACAGAGTCAACATCCGGGTCCAGCTCCCCAACGGGGTCGGAGCCCGGAAGGTGCTCGTGTTCGCCTCGGGCGACCTCGCGCTGAGAGCAAGGAGGGCAGGAGCGGACGCAGTGGTAGAGCCCGCTGAACTTGATCAGCTCGCGACGGACAAGAAAGCCGCGAAAAATGCGCTGAAAGATTATGACGTGTTCGTCGCTGAGGCACCGATGATGCCGACAGTAGGTCGTGTCGCAGGCCCGATACTGGGCCCAAGGGGGAAGATGCCCACCCCCGTGCCGCCGCAGGCGCCAATAGACAACATAATAGAGCGCGAGCGCCGCACGGTTGTGCTACGCAGCAGGGACAAGCCGTTTGTCCACTGCATAGTAGGAAAGGAGGAGATGATAGACGACGACGTCGCCCAGAACATCGAGGCGGTCATAACTAACCTGACCGGCGCGACGAAGCGCGGCTTCGCGAACATACGGAGCGTGTTCCTGAAGCTCACCATGGGCGACACCGTCAAAGTGTACTAGGTGAAGACCATGAGCAGCCACATCCCACCCGAGAAAACCGAGACGGTTCAGGAGACTGTCGAGCTACTGAACGAGTACGACATTATCGCCGCCGCCGACCTTACTAAAGTCACCAGCGCCATGCTCCAGGACATGAGGAGGCAGCTCCGAGGACGCCTCAAGTTCAAGGTGCTAAAGAACACCCTCATGAGGATCAGCATGGAGCAGGCTGGGAAGGAGGGCCACGACGCCTTCATAGAGCAGGTGGCAGGCCCCAACGTCTTCATGTTCACCAACGGCAACCCCTTCAAGGTCGCCATGGAACTGGACGCCAACAGGGTCAGAGTCTTCGCTAAGGCCGGAGACATCGCGCTCGACAATATTGTCTTCAGCGCGGGTAACACTGGCCTCAGCCCGGGGCCCCTCATCGGCAAGTTCGGAGTTCTCGGCGTGAGGACCAGGATAGAGGGTGGCAACATCTGGGTCGTGCAGGATACTACCGTGTGCAGGGCGGGTGAACCGATCAACGAGGACCTAGCCGACCTGCTTCAACGCATGGGTATTAGGGTCTCAGAGATGGGCCTAAGGGTGAAGGCGGTCTATGAGGGAGGTTACATCATACCCGGCGACGCGCTGATACTCGACCTGGATGATTACCGTAGCAGGCTGGAGCAAGCTATAGGCGGGGCCTTCAGGGTGGCTGTGGAGGCGGCGTACTACACGCCGGCGACCGCGCCAACCATCCTAGCTAAGGCGTTCCAGCAAGCACGTTCAGTGGCCTTGGAGGCCGAGTGGGCCACGAGGGACACAGTCGAGCTACTGATAGCGAAGGCAAACTCTCAGGCTCGTTCTCTTGCCAGCATGGTAGGCAAGAAGATTGCCGAGCAGTAAACCAACCTTTTTTCACTACATTTATCGACCATCAGATCATAGTATTCTGTATGTCTGACTCCGATCCTCTGAGAAGATACAAGGAGAAAAGGGACTTCACCGGCACGCCTGAGCCGTCTCCCGAGGTGGAGGAAGGATGGGGGGAGCCCATCTTTGTCGTACAGAAGCACGACGCCAGCAACCTTCACTACGATCTGCGGATAGAGTCTAGGGGCGTGCTGAAGTCATGGGCCGTGCCCAAGGGGCCCTCTATGGACCCCAAGGTGCGGAGGCTCGCCGTCCCCACGGAGGACCACCCCATGGCGTACGCCGACTTCGAGGGAGTGATCCCTGAGGGACACTACGGGGCCGGTACGGTCATCGTCTGGGACCGAGGCACATACCGTAACACCAAGGGAGAGGACGCGTCACTCGAGGAGAACCTTGAGGCAGGCCACGCCACGCTGTGGCTCGAAGGAACCAAGCTTAGGGGGAGGTTCGCCCTCATCAGGACCGGCGGGGGTAAGAAGCCGCGCTGGCTCTTCTTCAAGATGAAGGGCGACGAGGCGAAACCGGGCTCAGACGTCTTGGCGGAGAAGCCCAACTCGGTAAAGACGGGCCGGAGCCTCGTGGAGGTGGCTGAGCAGGAGGAGCCCACCGACCTCAGCGACTTCGCCTAAGCTTATAGCCGATACTACTTCCATAATACCTATGAAGAGCGTAACGGTTGCTCAGTCCTCTGTAGAAGTTGGCGACCCCCACATCTGCAGCGACTCCGCGAACAGAAATAGCTTAGTCTACTCGATATACGAGGCTCTGGTAACTAGAGACGACTCAGGACGCTTCAGCCCAAGGCTAGCGGTCCGATGGGCAGTGGAGGCTGACGGCCTCACCTGGATCTTCAGGCTGAGGGAGGGCGTCGAGTTCCATAACGGCGACTCCATGAACGCCGATGATGTCGTAGCCAGTCTCAATAGAGTCGTAGACCCCAGCGTAGGCGGCGCCTACGGCACCCAAGGAGTCTACGCAGGCTACATAGGTGACGCAAGGTTCCAAGCTCCTCGGAGAGACACCGTCAAGATAGTCACCGAGGAGCCCATTGCCGACCTCCTGGATCTTCTATGCGAGATGCCTATAGGCCCTGACGACGAGATGGACAGCCTCCCAAATGAGTACATCGGCACGGGCCCATGGATGGTCGCCGACGCAGGGCGAGAGGAGGTGGTGCTTGAAAGGTTCAAAGACTACTGGGGGGAGGCGCCGACGGCCGAGGAATCCAGTTGGCTCAGGGTCACGGAACCCTCGGAGAGGGCGCGGATGGTGGCGGAGAGGGAGGCAGACATAGGAGCCCTCATAGGCGTTGAGGGCCGTGGATTCATCGAAGGACTCGAGAACACTACCATATGCAGCCTCGACAGCGGCCTCTGCATTATACAGATGTTTAACGCCTCCGAGGGGGCATGCACCGATAAACGTGTAAGACGAGCCCTGAACCACGCCGTTGACGTGAAAGAGATCATTAATAGTGTGAAGAAGGAGGCCGCAAAGCCGCTTAATGGCTATCTCACTCCCCACCACTTTGGCTACGACCCTGAGACTGAGCCTTACATCTATGATCCTGGGAAGGCCAGGGAGTTGCTCTCTAATGCGGGGTATAAGTCGGGTCTGGAAATAGTCATGGATGTCCCGACTTCCATGCCCGATGAGGCCCCCGCCCTAGCGGAGGCGATGAAGAGGCAGTATAGCCTCGTGGGCGTCGAAGTCGCTGTGAGGCTCTACAGCGACCGCCCAGTGTACGCGGAGATGGTCCGCGCCAAGAGGATACATGACATGTGCTGTTTCGACTCCAGCCCACGTAGCACCTTCAGGGTGTTACGCGAGAAGCTTCATTCGGGCATCAAGGGGCCGTGGTGGCAGGGGTATAGTAACCCTGAGGTCGACCGGCTGATATCCTTGGCTCAGAGGATGTTCAACGACGAGGCGAGGCAGAGCGTTTACAGGCAGATCTATAGACTGGTTCGCGACGACGCTCCTTGGGTGTTCCTCTATCGTCCAACGTTTTTCTGGGCTGTCGGAGCGAGGTGTAACTGGCGTCCAGGCAGTGACGGACTGATAAGAATCTAGTGTAGAGGAACTCCCGCTCCCCGAGGGGTGAACCACCAGTGGTTTCGCCGTACCTCATCTGGAGCGGGGGTCAGCTTTTCCTCGTCTCTGAACCCGATTCAGCTCTATTATATGGTTATGGGCTATTTTTCTCGATCAGTGATCCATTACTCGCCGTAGGGCTTGGTGAGGAACTCCAGTATCTCGATGACGTACCCCGAGGGGTCCCAGATCAGGAAGCCCTTCATGTGTATCTCGTCTGCCTCCTTGGGCGGGTGGTTTGTCTCGACGCCTTTCTCAGTCAGCCCTCTGTGCCACTCCTCGGCGTCCTCAACTATTATGGTGAGCATAACCGGCTTCTCCTCGGAGGGCTTGAGGTAGCCCCTCTCCGAGTCGACGAGGCCAACGTGGCTATCTCTGCCCAGCTTGAATATCTTCACCCAGTCCCTGTCCATGACCCGCTTGAGTCCCAGGGTCTCGCCGTAGAACCTGTCTGCTGCCTCGATGTCCTCGTGGTAGGTGAACGTTATCATGCCTTCTATGCCTTTCATCACCGTTCACGTTGGTATATAGGCTGACGATGATAACGTTATTGTCACTTAATCAGCCACAAAGCCGAATCCATGTCTTTGCATACTCATTGCTTTACTTTGGGTGTCAAATAACCGGTGACCAGTAATATGTTCATGCTGAACAAGGTTAAGGAGAAGCTGAGCAAGGGCGGGACGGCGTTGGGCGCCTGGATGGGTATACTCAACGAGAGGAAGTGATGAAACAACCATTTTAAAAAAAAGGGGTTCTAGGCGTTGTTGGTGCCCTTGAACTGGCTCATGTAGAGGTTGTAGTAGAACCCCTTCTTCGCCAGGAGCTCGTCGTGGGTGCCACGCTCTATGATCTCTCCGCCGTTGATGACCAGCACCGCGTCGGCGTTCCTGATGGTGCTCAGACGGTGGGCGATGACGAAGCTCGTCCTTCCTTTCATCAGCCTCAGCAGCGCCTCCTGTATCTGCACCTCGGTGCGGGTGTCGACGCTGCTCGTGGCCTCGTCCAGCACCAGAATCGCCGGGTCGGCTACTATTGCTCGCGCGATGCTCAGCAGCTGACGCTGCCCCTGACTCAAGTTGCTGCCCTGCTCGCTGAGATTAGTCCTGTAGCCTTGGGGGAGGCGTCTTATGAAGCCGTCAGCGTTTGCCAGCTTCGCGGCCTCGATGCACTCCCCGTCTGTCGCGTCTAGCCTGCCGTAGCGTATGTTCTCCATGACTGTCCCGCTGAAGAGGAAAACATCTTGGAGGACGATGCCCAGCTTCCTGCGCAGGTCGTCCTTCTTCACGTGTCTGATGTCCATGCCGTCGATCTCAATGCTGCCGTCCTGTATGTCGTAGAACCGCGTCAACACGTTCACCATCGTCGTCTTGCCAGCGCCTGTCGGTCCGACTAGGGCGATTGTTTGCCCAGGCTCAGCCTTGAGGTCGATGTCCTTGAGTACTTGTACGCCGGGCACGTAGCTGAAGTCCACGTCATTGAACTCGACGAGCCCCACGAAGTCGTCAGCAGAGACGGCGTCTGGGGCGTCGGTGAGCTCTGACTCGGTGTCGATGATCTCAAATATGCGCTCAGCCCCAGCTAGTGCGCTCTGGATGCTATTGTATAGGTTCGCGAAGTGGCGCAGCGGGTTAGCGAAGCTCCTGCTATAGCTGATGAAAGCGGCGATGGTGCCGACAGTGGCCAATCCTTTGAGGGCCATCCAGCCTCCTAGGCCAGCGACAATTGCAATGTTGGCGTTGCTGAGTATACCCATGAGCGGCGGTACCAGCATGGCATACGTCATGGCTTTGATGCCCAGCTCCTTTACATTGGTGTTAGCCGCGGTGAACTTCCTGTTCACAGACTCCTGTTGACTGAATGCTATCACCGC
>JGI2171J19970_10002069_pt1 | contig 11074 bp, 6 predicted proteins | sample DeeMarSWOR324_28_FD_19970 | JGI IMG/M metagenome (IMG submission 19970) | reverse complement strand
GTAACTTTGATTGATGTATTCTTTTACAGAGAGTAAATTCCCTGTCCAATCGTATGCATATTCTTTTTTATTCGAATTCTCATCGTAGACCTCGCAGGTGTTTTCTAGATCGTTGTAGATCCATTGGGCGAAGGTGCCATCAGGATTTGTACTCTTCGTGGGTCTGCCCAGGATGTCGTACTCGTATGTGTATACTGCTCCTGTTGGATCAACTCTGGTTTCCACTTTGCCCAGGTAGTTATAGGTATACTCCTCAGTGTATAACCCTGCATATTCAGTTTCTGTTATTCTTCCCAGACCATCAAAGTATTTCTTTATGAAATGATCTAGTTCATCATAGATTGTTACAATATCATTAACATCATCGTAGACAGCTTCTCTTTCTGTAAGATCAGGGTTGATTTTCTTTGTTAATCTGTTCAAGAGATCGTATTCATAGTGATAGGTGTATCCATTGGCATCAGTAATGGAGGTGATATTTCCTGCTTCATCATATTCACAAGAGATTCTATTTCCTAAGGGGTCAATGACTGCTGTTAAATAGGCAGATTGGTATTCCTGATCATATTCAAACGTTGCCATACCATAACAGTTAGTGGCAGCCACCAAGTTCCCGTGATCATCATACTGAAAATACTTGTAGTATGTTTCGGATTCAGCCTGTACTGGTATAAAGAGAGCCCACTGAAATCGTGTTTTGTAACTACTAGATTCCTGAAATTCCAGAATATTATCCTGTAGTACATTTTCTTTTGGCATAGTAATTTGAGCTGTTCCATTTCCTAAATTTGAAGTAATCTGTGTCCATGATCCATTATTCAGTCTGTAAGAGCAGCCAGAAGGTGATAGGTTCTCGTACACTCTGTAGTTGGTCTTTACGTACTGGGTTCTTCCAGATATCCACAAGGTATAGTTTAAGTACCCTTCTGTCCCCGGATAGTGGGTAAAGGGACCCACACGGTCGTACCCATCTTCTACATCCGGTCCAAACCCATGTAGCCAGTACGCATAGAAGTATCTACCTTTCCAGTATCCTGTGTTATTATATCCTTGGTGTTCGGAAGTACTGTGAGTCTCTGATTTTAAAACTGGATTCAACGTGGGAAGACTGGCTATTCGGAGAATAGCATCATCTGTGGGAGTATCTGAAGTGAAAGGGAATACAATTTGTCCATTTTCATCAAATAATCCGTAGTAAACGAGATAGGACTTTCCCTCAAAAATATCTTTGGATTCTATCATATTTCCTATACTGTCATAGAGATAGTAGGTTTCAATTGTTGATCCTCCCTGTACTGTGCAGGTTCCTGCAATTTTGTTGTAGATATCACTTGTACTATTGATGTAGAACTGGTTTGAAAATAATTGGACAATATTTCCTGAATAATCAGTGAATACGCCTTCGCTGGAGGTATTGTAATACGATGCATAACCCTCATATCCCAAGCTGTTCCTGGAGTAGATCTGATTTCCCCATTCATCGTACTGTGAGAACTCCTGGTAGGTCACTTCATCTGTGTCACCTTTGAAGTATTTGTTTAAGATGATCTCACCTTGCGCATTGTAGATGTATATGACCTTTTCGATTTGATTTCCATTAAAATCTTTCACTGTTCTACTCTTTATTTTTCCATTACTAATGGTGAAATGGGTTTCAGATTGGATGTAGTATGATTCATCCTTCGTTTTTTCTGTGGATTCTAATGTGTTCTCCCAGTCTTCCACATAGGTGAAGCTGCGCACTTTCACCAGAGTATCTGCATATACCTTTTGGGTGACTACCCTGAATTGATAATACTGCTGGTAACAGTCAGCCACTTCATGACAGTCTTTATTCCACACGTGACAACTTCCATTGCAGGTTCTCCTCTCCTTCATTGCGTGGGTATATTCTGTGTACCCTTGAGTGGGGTAGACAACCTTTGTTAACAACCACTTGTTTGCGTGCTCATAGTAATACTGGGTTACTCTTCCCATGCAATCAGTGACACCAGTCAAAAGTGGCTTGTAGTCCACATACTGTATAGTGTAGTTGACAGATTGCTGCCCATATGAGACACCATTTGCAGATACTCCGATAACTCTCCCTACAGTGTCTGTGATCGTATTCCCAGAAAAGGTGATCTGATTCCCGTGAACATCTGTAATGGACTGAATATCTCCAGAATCAGAAAATTCTAACACTCTCCCATCTCTCATATACAGTGTATAGGTCCCATCTACGTGCTTAATCAGCCTGAAGTGATCTCCTTTGTGATTGTTGAATACTTGTTCCTCAGGTTCCAATGGTGGAAAACACCAATATGGACACTCAGGTGGGTCATCTCCCCATTCTAACTTGTACATTCGTCCATCCCACAAATACAGGTAATTTTCAGCAATTGCAGGAAAGTCAAACCGCCATCCATTGGCAATCTTCCAGGGAGGACTATCCTCTAAAGGTTGAAACCCATCATCTATAGTAAACAACTGCGGCGTTGTATACACTCTGGAAACAACTAAATCCATTCCTCTTCCCGGTAAATATAAATCCGTCTGTTTCACCGTTAAACTCCCACAGGTTGGTGACACATACTCGTTCACATTCTTGAAATACTGCCCATAGGGAAGTAATCCTGACTCCTCCCAGGGATCTGATATTCCTCCTTCCGTGGTCGAGTCAATGACCACAGGATACACTCTCTCAGGGTCTTTCAGCCAGTTCAACCCCTCTTTATCAATGACTTTCCGTATAATGTATTTATCTCCTGCTGGTTTCACCTCGTAATGAATGTCATAACACCTCACTCCAGGATTTCCTTCCTCATACATTACAGGAGGAGGAATAAAAAAGGCTAACCTCCCCGTTTTCTCATGATAAAAGTATATACCGCCCTCTTTCTCGGATAACCACACATTCTCTATAGAAAATTGCTGTACAATCTGGATACTCCTGAACTTCTCAATAACAACCTCTTCCAAAACCTTGTGATACAGAAACGTATACCTCAAATCTATCCCTTCAAAAATTCCTTCATACACAAAGGATTTTATTCCTTGGCCTTGATCATCACCTCTTTCCTTGCAGAACCCTTCCACCGTATTCAACTTCCCGAAGGGCTGCTCACCAGGAATATCATACACAATTGATGCATCACCTTTTTGAAAGGTGAGAAGTCCCTCAGATAACTCTTTTTTGATCAGACAGTTGTAAGACATTCCCAGAACAGAGCAGTACTCATCATCAAGTACTACCTCCACGGGTCTCTCCACCATGACAATCTCTCCATCAGTAAAGTCCTGCACACCTCTTCGTGGAATACTATACTTGACTGAAAAACGTTCGCAATTCTCCTCACTTCCCACCTTTGAGCCAGTAAAGCTGCTCATCAAAATGAGAACCAAGAACACCATTTTCCATTTCATATTCTCACCTCTCTGTATTTTCACTTCTTCTGACTTAGCAATATAAGTCTTTGGGTAATATCGGTCATGTTACACGTGTAACATACTGCGAAAATACAACCTAATCCCTCATAATCTGTCTTTCTGTTTGCGGTGGATAAATAGAATCTAACTTTCATGAAAATTCAAAATAATCATGGGTTGCACATCATTTCTAAAAAACTATATAAAGCTCTTCTTCTTATAAATACTAAGGTGATAAATTGAAAAGAAATAAATTCTGCATCCTAAGTTTAACAACCTTATTACTTCTTAACGCTGTTGTCACAGAAGAATCTGCAAACGAATTTCACGTAACTTCAAATCTCCAGTCCGACCCCCATCCTGAAATATACGGCAATGTTGTGGTTTGGATAAACAATGATAATATTTGGGGATATGATGTATCAACTCGTGAAACATTTCAAATATCAGAAAGTAATAGTGTAATTGACGGTCCTGCAATTTATGAGAATGTAGTGATTTGGATTGAAATCTGTGAAGGGGATTATTGCATCCATGGCCGAGATTTATCAACTTGGAACAAACTGTATGTTACTATGACCACAAATTGCATTTTTTCCCCTACAATTCATGGAAACACTGTCTTTTGGATTGAAGACATTAATGATTCTCTAGGTATCTATGGCTATAATCTCATTACTGAAGAGAAATTTACAGTAACAAAAGAAGGCGAGGTTTCTATTACTCCGAAAGGGCCTGTAGCTTATGATAGTATAGTCGTTTGGCAAGATTACCGAGCAGGAAATCCTGATGTTTATGGCTATGATTTCTCCACTTCAACAGAATTCCAAATAAGAACAAGCAGCTATGGTGAAGGCGATCCTATGATTTATAAGAATGTTGTAGTTTATGACACCGACAAAAACGGTAATGGAGATATCTATGGCTACGATCTCTCAACGAAAAAAGAATTTCAGATAACTTCTGATCCAAGTGATCAGTATTACCCTGCAATTTATGGAGATATCGTTGTTTGGTGGGATGAGAGAAATACTTATGAAAGGCAAGAAGTAGTCTGGCGTAAAGAGAATTTTGACATCTATGGATATGATCTTTCAACAGGAAGAGAATTCCCAATCACTACAGCCCAGAATGATCAAGTTCATCCATCAATTTATGGTAATATTGTGGTTTGGACGGATTACAGAAATTGTTATGAGAAAAAAATAGGTAGTATAATAATCAAAACGAATGCAGATATATATGGCTGTATAATTCAAGAAAAGACTAAGAAAACAGAAAAAATTGAAGAAAATGACGGATTTTGCTCGGGTACAGTTTTTATTTTACTGTTAATTATTTTTAGTGAAAAGAGAAAAAAGAGTTGTAAGAGCAAATAAGGCAATCAGAAAGGCTCCAATGACAGCTTCACAGCAGATCAAGAACTTTCCCAAATCGTTTACTGGGCTGGATATATTTTTGGCGCTGTTATGTGGATTGTGTGGATGGCCAGTTTCCATGATATTGTCAAGAAAAAAGGACTACTATTTCTGCTTTCATAGATACACTAAGTGGTATTACCTATGCTACCGGATCGTTTATGGCCGGGATTGCAGTGGGTGTTATAACCGCAAGAAGATGCTTTAAAAGCATAAAATGCTCAATAAGCTGTCAGCTTTTAGTGATTTTTTCACTCTTGCTATACTTGTAACAAATTGTTGGGGTTATATGGGGTATTTACTACATTCCAAGATCCCATACTAATTCTTAATCGAAGTCTTTAAAAACCTATGGGAGGATAGGATTAAAGGTGATATTATGGATGTAGTTATCTCTGACCTACATATAGGGCATCCTGATTCCACATTTTCATCAAGTGGTGCTGAAGATATCTTTAAACATTTCGTCCAAGAAATTGAAGAGATAGATTCCGTGGGAAAGCTGATCCTTCTAGGCGACGTATTTGATTTCTGGATTGAAAATTTATCTATTGTATTAAAGAGATGGTCCCTTTTTCTCGAAAAGGTCGGTGAAATAACAGACGAAGTCATTTACGTACCGGGAAATCATGACCACCATTTTTTGGTGTCATGCAAAGAAATGGAGAACGCAAAGAAATTGGAAGTTGGCGCGGTTCCTGATTATTCTTTCCGTGATCTCCTGAAGTATGAATATCCGAAAAGAGACTCAGATTTTATTGAAATGAAACTTCTAACAGGTGTGTTGCCAGGTCTTCAAGATGTTCATATTCAACTGTTTTATCCAGAATACAGTTATGAATGGAAAAAGAAAGAGATCATTTTGAGACATGGTCATTATCTCGACTCTGGGCTTTTTAGATTGATGCCATGGCTTTTTGAATTTCTTGGAGGAAAAATTAAGAGTGAAAAGGATTTCGAAGCTGTCAATACCCCTATATACGAACATCTCTATTGGACCGGAAAAATTGAAGAGATTAGAACATTTTATCGAATACTGTATAAACTATACAAAACTGCTGAATGGTGCTACAAAAAAGACAAGCACAGAGATCTAAAAACTAGGAAAAAAGACATAGAACGATTTTTTGCCACTTTCAAACGTGATCGACCAGATATTCTTGTTCTTGGTCACACTCATGTAGCAGATAGAAAGATTTTAGGTGATATGGAAATTCTAAACTCCGGATGTTGGGTAAGAGAAAGCGGTATCGATCACTCCAACACTTATTTAACCATAGGTGATGACTTGAAAATTAGGAAGGTGGGAGGAGGAGTGATTTTTGACACTTCAAGTACAATTTGACCACATTTCTTATTCTGGAGATCTTCGCATAAATTTCCTTTTCTCTTACTCTTGCTGCACGTGTAACATCTCAGACAATATATCATCCATCTTGAATTCGAACAGGCCTTGTTGTCAGTGCGAGAAAACGCGGGACAGGTATGTGTATTTTTTCACTATTTGCTCATGAGTAGATCTGCTATAATGGTTTTTAAGTGATTATTCCCCTACTTTCAGTGATCTCCACTCTCGCTTCTTTACTACTAAGTTCGCCCTTTTTAATCCTGCAGTACATATCAAAGAGTTTCATGGTTGTCATTGCAGATAGTTCTGAGCTCCTTATTTCGATGTATCTCCTGGTATCTTCAGGAAATGGCTCATCTCTCTTATCTGGTTCCAAGAGTCTATAGTGGTTTATTATTAGTAGCCCTCTTGGTTTCTTCCCTTCTGTTGCTAAATAGTCTAAAACATAATCATCCAGTTGTCTTAGGTGATCTGTTGCGGCTGATTTGATTGTACCTTTTATTTCTAATAATGTGATTTCACCATTCTCCTCAATTGATCCATCTTCCTTTTTTTTGTCATACTCGTTCACATTGAATCCAATTTCTTCCAATGTCTTCCAGACAATATCTTTCAACTCATCACCACTCTCATATAACAGTTTCTTGAAGCAAGTTATTTCGTCTCTTTCTTTCTCTCCATTTCTGATATTCTCTTCCAGCATTTGCTTTTTTTTCTCTAGCTTTTCGATTTTCTTTTGTACTTCTTTTTCTCCTGGAACCTCAATATCTACAGTCCAAGCGGGTGCTGGCGTCGATATGTGGACTCCGTAGTTACAAAGCAATGTCTTGATCGCAGATTCGATAGACTTGCTCTCATTAGGTGGCTGAAGAAATATTATGGATCCAGATACACCGCCAACATTGAGCCCATATTTCACGGAAAATGAAACTGGTTTTCCAAAACCATTAGTAGCTATTATCTCTTTCTCCTTGAAACAAACATTAGTGTGATTTTCAGAAAACAGTGCCTTTATATTATCAAAATGCAAGGACAAGTCTTTTTCAAGATCTAAATAGTAGTTCCATTGGCCGCCAACATGAATCCGAAAGTAATCCTCATAGAATTCTTTTTTTAATAATACAATATTGCCAGTTTCTTTTGTAAGATGAACTTGAATCGGTAGATGGTGAAATATATTCGTTCTATTTCGTTCCCCCAAGGGCACAAAATTCTCTCCATCAGTTATTAGTATTAATTTATGCCCTGCCCACAATAAGTTGTGGATGCATTTCCTATCAAATGCAGGTGCTTGTGTTAAAATCCTAGCACTTGAAGGATCCACATTTACTAGGTCTAAGACTACTATGTCATATTCTGCGATATTTGGGTGACATTCAAGTGTCATTTCCTCATAATTCGCACTATCAACTTCCTCCGGATAATTTCCTTTCGCAATTACTAGAATTTTAGGTTTCTTTTCTCCATTCATAGTACCAAGAATAGGAAATGGATGTAGATTTAAGAAATTTTCGCTCCTAGTTATAGATGGAATGAAGTGGTTATGCGGCATCATGAAAAAAGGATTTTGAGTCAAAACTAATGATTTATCAAAATTCCTTGACTTCTTAATACTGATTTTAAGCCTAACCATTTTTGTTACGCGTGTAACATACTGCGAAAATACAACCTAACTCTTCATAATCTGTCTTTCTGTTTGCGGTGGATAATTCAGAAATACCATTCAGAGTACTCTAAGAGAATCAACTCATCCTAGAGAGATGTATTAAGATGAGGTAATGTGGGTTTGTACAAAAAATGCAAACCCAAACCTTATATAAGTTGAAAGCTCCAAAAGTATAAGGACTTACCAAAAAAAGTGAATAAGGCATGCATTGTATGTTTCACAGTTTATATGAGAAGTCCAAACTCCAGTAACACATGAAATGGAGGTGATAAGGATGAATAGGAGTCTAAGGATATCAGTAGTAGTCATTGGGATGGCTGTTCTTACTGTTTTGGCAAGTGTTGCTATGGCCAGTCAACAGGTAACGGACACACCATTATATACCTATCGAATAGAACAGGCAAGCAGTAAAATGAATTTCCTAGTCACAGAAAGGAATGTCTATTCCTATACTGCTGAAAGTGGATACGAGTTGAACTATGGCACTATCAGAGGATGGGGGTTTATCTGTAGAATAGATGACGAAACGTCCAATGGGAAAGTGTGTCAGGTCTTTGGCCTCCATGACCTTGAGACACGTCTTGGGCCTGGATGTACATATGAGACATGTTGGAGTAATCCAGCATGTTGGGTCTATGATTAATACTTTCTTTATTTTTCTTTTTAAGCATTTTGATTTCCCAAAAGCAAAAGACTTCATTGAAAAGGGATAGGAAGATTCTCTTAAGAACTTACGTGTGCAAAAACTTTATGAAGTTTTAAAGCTACTATTGAGATGTCATTTAATTTTTGCACATCCAACTTTTACTGAATTTTCAAAAATTCATGGGTTGTAGTATATAACTTACTTTGATGCAAAAGTATATAAATAAGAAAATACAGAATTTCATGAGAAAGGGGATAATACAAGCACCGTGTCTGCAGGTAAACCAATAAAGCTTTATTGTGAAAAATCCCATAAAGAAAATGAGGTGAAGACGAATGAAGGAACTAAAAGGATGGCCATTCGAACCCTTTGGAAGCCCATGGGTTGACCCATGCGGTGGAGGAGGGGATGGAGACGGCGGTTTCCCAGGCTAAAATTGTGGTCTGTAATGATATTGATCAATTGAGTTGGTATAATTCAATACCAACTTCCTTTTTTTGAGAGAATTAAGGACTATGTATGGAATAGACCTATATGGAGGCTCTCCATCCAACGTAAAAGGTAGATATACCTTAAAAACCAGATACTTCTCAATTCTAAAAAAGACTGTTGAAACTGGAAAACATGAAAAGAGTTCGATCAACAGAGAGTCATGGTCTGTTTCAACAAGGAACGTGGTAGGTTGATAAGCACCTAGTCCACGTGGAAAATACATTACAATCGCCTGACCAAATTGGTCACAATTACGTAGCCAACGAAGGACTTTATTTGAGTATGCCCCTGTTTTTCGAAGAATAGTCCTGTAGGACTTCCTGAAATCATTGAATAACTCTTTATAAATCTTTTGGTCTAATTCATCCCATTCAAAGACTTCATCATGATATACAAGGGGAGAGGGGGTTTTTTTTATCGTTTCGATATTCTTAAGCTTTTTCTGAATCATTAAAACAGAATCATCAAAAGAACAGGGGCTGGGAGTAGTCACGTAATAGTCTGATCTCGATCCAGAAACAACAATATCTTTGAAGGTAAGTTTATCAGATGATACTACTTGAAAGTTGGAGAAACCAGACTGTACGGAGAAAAATATCAAGTCCTTATTTTCCTTCAATTCCAAATACATTTCATGGGGATCTTCCGCATTTAAGTAATAGAAATTTTCCCTAAAATTGAGAAATGATTTTCTTCTGAAAATTGGTGGCCTAATAATTCCCCTTCGTATTGCCTGGTCCCACCAGTTTGCAGCAGTCTTTTCATTTACATTATAGAGATATGAAAGATCTTTCTTTCTCATTCGGGGGTTTTCAGAAATTAGTCTAAAGAGTTCGTAAGTGTCTACCTTATACGGCCACAGAGAGTGCAAAGCACCACTTCTCACCATAGTGCGATATTTAACCTAACCCTATAAAAACTTATCGGTTTGTGAGCTCTACCAAGGTAACTTTGGTGATACTCGCAAACTAGTGTATAGGCTATGTCCCTTAGCTATAAACCTTTCGGCACGGATCTTTCACCCCCTTCAAAAAGAGGAGGGAGGTCTTGGACTTTCCTCCTCACAACAGGGTAAAAAGAGTTTAAAGGGTGTAGCTAAACTTCGTCTCTCATCCGTTCCTCTGAAGAGATGAAAGATTGAGCATTGAACCCATCAAACACGGTGAGATCGTGTCTAAAAAAATCTCCTGATGTATATCAAGCTACCTGCATCAGATCCCAAGATGTAGATAGAGGAGAGCCAGTATAGACTCTCAATTGCCGTGACACGATCTTACCTCCAGAGCTGCCCTGCGTTTGCGGAAGCCCCCTATTGTCCTCTAAAAAGGAGAACCCCTTGACACGTGGGGCAGCCCAACAAAAGGCACATCCTGCTTACAATTCCTCTGTCCGAAAGATTGGAGAAGGAGAAACACAGTTCCTTCGTCTTCATCTCCTTCTCTGTGAAAGCTGCCCTGTGCAAAATAAACACTTCCGCATGGGGCAGTAACTAAGGGAATAGCCAGGGATGATGAAAGAAGGGTAGGGAAAAAAGAAAGTAGGAAGGACGTGGCAATAATGAAAGAAAGAGAAGTATTCGTGGCCAAAGGAATAGAAAAAACAATCTATGAAATGAAAAAGGTACATTTTTCTATTAAATTAATTGAAATTATCTTTATTGTTATCTTACAGTCTTTAGTAGGAATTGCGGTTTTCTTTTTCACCAAAGAAGACAGGGAAATGAAAGAGAGCAAAGAAGTGGAATGGGAGGCGGAGTAAGTGCCCCTATTGGCCAACACCCTCTAGGATATAGAGGTCTGTGAATAGGAGCAGCTCACACGCCTCTTTTCTCCACGTAGGAGTGATAAGTATGAAGAAAGAAGAACATAAAAAGATTCCGGACGTAAGTGGAAGTAACAGTGATTCTGTGCATACGGAAAGAAAAGGCATTGTAGTTTGTACCGAGCCTGTACAACACTTAGCGACAAAGGGAATCTTGCAGACGATCCGGCAAAGTGGAAGAAGAGGACTGAGTGTAATTGAACTGAAGTGGTCTACAGGAGCAGACATTTTCGTCATTTTAAAAGCTTTGAACCAACTGCAGAAAATTCATCTGA
>JGI2171J19970_10002064_pt1 | contig 11099 bp, 9 predicted proteins | sample DeeMarSWOR324_28_FD_19970 | JGI IMG/M metagenome (IMG submission 19970) | reverse complement strand
TCTCTGATATAACCGAAGAAAACATGGTGAACAGGGAATTGGCCTTAATTAAAGTGAAGGCTACTGCCTCGACAAGAAGCGAGATTATGCAAATCGTTGGCATTTTCCGCGCTAACATAGTTGATGTTGCTCCAGGTTCAGTGACAGTGGAGGTGACTGGTGACGAAGACAAAGTGAATTCTCTGCTCGGGCTCCTTCGTGATTTTGGTATTAAGGAGGTTTCGCGAACGGGCAGGATAGCCTTAACTCGTGGAAGTAGTTCTTAAATGACTGCTGATAGCTGACAACCGAAGTTTAACAAGGAGGGATTATGGCTAAAATTTATTATGACAAAGATGCTAACCTGGATTTGCTCAAAAAAAAGATAATCGGCATTATTGGCTTTGGGAGTCAGGGACATGCCCATGCCCAGAACCTAAGGGACAGCGGCTGCCAGGTCATTGTTGCTGAATTACCAGGCACTGAAGTCTGGAAGGCGGCAAAGAAAGCTGGTTTTGAAGTAGCCACCGCCGCTGAAGTAGCCAAGAGGGCAAATATGATTGTTATGCTAGCTCCGGATACCCTGCAGCCCAGAATCTATCGGGAGTCAATTGAAAAGGAAATGGCCCGGGGCAAGACACTTATGTTTGCTCATGGTTTTAGTATCCACTTTTCTCAAATCATACCTCCAAGTGCAGTCGATGTTAGCATGATAGCGCCTAAATGTCCGGGACATATGCTCAGAAGGCTTTATACTGAAGGTTCAGGAGCTCCGGCCCTGGTGGCTATCCACCAGAATGCCTCGGGGAAAGCAAAAGACATAGCTCTGGCCTATGCCAAGGGGATTGGTTGCGCTAGAGCCGGGGTTCTGGAAACGACTTTTGCTGAAGAGACCGAGACCGACTTATTCGGTGAGCAGACAGTCCTTTGCGGCGGAGTCTCGTCCTTAATAAAGACTGGCTTTGAAACGTTGATAGAGGCTGGCTATCAACCGGAGATCGCCTATTTTGAGGTTTGCCATGAGTTAAAGCTCATTGTTGATCTGATTTATCAAGGTGGTTTGAGTTATATGCGCTATTCGGTAAGCGATACAGCGGAATATGGTGATTACACTCGTGGCCCGCGGGTCATTGATGATTTGGTCAGGGAGGAAATGAGGCAAATCCTGGCGGAGATTCAGGATGGCAGCTTTGCTACAGAATGGATTTTGGAAAACCAAGCCGGCCGCCCCAGTTTTAATGCTATGAAGCGGATGGAAACAGGGCATCCCATCGAAGTTGTGGGTAAAAAGCTCAGGAATATGATGCCCTGGCTGAAGGGCTAGGGATTATTAGAAAAGCTTACTAGTAACGCACTACTGCGAGCTTTAGAAAATTTTTATATAACGTGGTGATAATCTCCTGCGCACACGCCAGTAGAAGATAGTGAATTTTAGCCGGCGTTATCTTATAATATTAGAAAGAGACTGGTAGGTGTGGCCATGCTATGCTGTCAATACTGTGGTGAAAAAATAGATGCTGATGATGCAGTATTTTGCCCTGAATGTGGGGGGATTTTAGTTGGGGAAGATACAGAATGGCAAGAGTTTTGGATCCGGGAGGAAGTTGATGAAGCGAAAGATAGGGCAAATAAGTTTATTATTTTGGCAACAGTACTGGCAACAGTGGGAATAATGGGCGGTAGTCTCCTTTTTATTTCACCGAGTCTGCTTGGGCTTTTTGGAATTGTGCTTGTTTGCTTGGGCATTGGATGTACTGCGGCGGCTGATCGATATGAGCGCAAAGCCAGGAATTTGAAAAAACAAATCAGTCGGTGAAATTAATCTGAAGCTACATTAATAATATTGGCACCTGAATTTACACTATCTTCTAGTTAGTCCTCGTAGAGTATTTTTTGCACAAGTTTCTTGGAATCATGCTTTACTGAGCCGGATGACGCTGGTTTAGTCTTAGATTCAAAAAGGCTGGTTTGTGGTGGAGGTAATTGGGATAGTATCGGCAATCAGTTGCTGTCGCAACACATTAATATAATGCTGCCATGTTTGGTCAGAAGAAGATATCTAGCAACTCTCTCTTCAGTAATTGCGTTCTGCGAGGGAAGTTGCTATTTGTTTCAAAGGAGACTGGCGGTTCCTTTCCACGCCGCTGGCTTCGATCTGTTCTAAGGCTCGACGGCAACATTGCTGAACTAGATTCTGGGCGTGGTCTCGGGCACCTGACTGATCAAGTATCCCCACTACTAGGGGTACATCTCTACTATCAATATGCTTCTGCGAGTAAAGTCTCTTAAGCTTTGCCTTATCCTTGCTCTCTCTAAGTGCATAAACTACGGGTAAAGTTTTCTTTCTTTGTCGGAGATCCTCTTCTATTGATTTCCCTGTGCTTTCTTTCATACCCCAAATCCCCAATATGTCATCACGAATTTGATAAGCCATACCCAATGCTTCACCAAACTGATGAAAATATTGTACCTTCTCTCCTCCTTTACCCAGATAAGCTCCTATTGAAGTGGATGCTGCTATTAGGGCTGCTGTTTTCTTTCTTATCATGTTGAGGTAATCCTCTACAGTAATATCAACCCTGTTCTCGAACTCGATATCTAGATATTGCCCTTCACAAAGCTCCTTGCAGGCTTGGGCTAAGAGGTGAAGAGATTGTACTATCTCTTCGCTGGATACACCATTATTTTTCAACTTAATTAAGGCTAGAGAAGCCAGTGCAAACATGAAATCACCGATGTTTATAGCTTGTGACTTACCCCACAGCTTCCATACCGTAGGCCGCCCACGACGCTCGTGGCTTCTATCTTGGATATCGTCATGGATGAGAGAAAGATTATGGACCAGTTCCACAGCAGCTGCAGATGGCAATACCTGTGTTGCATCTCCTCCTACTGCTTGACAGCTGAGAAGATGAAGGATAGAGCGGATAAATTTACCCGACTTTCCTTGGCGGGCACAACCCCTCTCATTCTCCCAGCCCATATGATATCGCAGAATATTGCGAAGAGATGAAGGGGTGCTGTTAATGATTTCTTTCAACTCATTCTGTACGCTATCACGATATCCTGTCCACTCCTTTAGAGTGGTATCAAGTTCCCACGGGTGCTCTTTTATGCCCTGTTCACTTGCCATCAGCCGTTGTTTACCCAAAGAATTCGCAGTCAGACAAATTTAGAGGCTGTTTGTAATCTGGCTAAAGACAACTTCAGCACCCTCTTCGATAATTCCCGGTCTGCTGCACCTGCGTTTAAGCCAAGATAGCACGGTTGTGGCACCTCGTCAATTTTGCATATACGGCAGGAGAGTATTACAGGATTTTCAATGAAATTTCAGAAAATTACTTGAAAAAGGACGGAGAAACTAAACAATTGCTGCAATTATATATCCTACAGCTAATAGAGCCTGGGTGCCTAATCCTGCCATCAAATTAGCACCCAGAGCGGAGATCAATTTGCTTTCTTCATCATAGTGCCGGGCTCCCTTTATTGCTTTCACTCCCAGCGGAAGTGTTAGCAGGCCCAGTAAGGCAAATACTGGCATAAACCCCGCTATTGACCAGACAGCTATCCACACATACATTGCTATGATCAACATGGAGTACAATAAAGCTGCCTTCCTCTTCCCCATTACAATGGGGAAAGTCTTCTTCCCAGCCTTTTTGTCAGCCTCCACATCGGGGAATTCATTTAGCAACAAGGCGTTATGGAGCAGAATCCCCGTGGGTGTAGCTGCAATCGCCACCTCCCAGGTATAGGTTCCGCTTTGAACAAAGTAGGCTCCTAAGATCGGCAACATCCCTAGCCCTAAGCCGCAAGCGATTTCTCCTAACCCCCATCTTGTCAGGTGAGTTGTATATAAAAGCACGCAGAGTGCGCCTATTACCAGTATGGGCACTAAAAGCCAGCCTCTAAGGATGACAAAATAGATGCCTATCGGAATAGCTAACAAAAAACAGACGAGACCAAACCTGCCAACAGAGGCAGGAGTGAGAAGCCCGGCAGATAAGACGCCGCTTCCCCCACTGAAAGGCGTTCTTTTTACTTCTAGGTCTATCCCGCTCTTGTAGTCAAAATAATCATTCAACGTGTTAACGCTGATGTGGACAAGGACTAGTCCAACGAGAGCCAGTAGACAATAAAGAAGGCTGAAATAACCATAATACCAGGCTACTGCAGTACCGAGAAATATCTGCAACACCGAGATTATTAAAAACTGGGGTCTAGTCGCCAGAAACCATGTTCGCATTGTTTCTCAGTCCTTGCCTCTTTTATACTTACTCCTTTAGCCTAGTGAAAACATTTGCTAAGGTCCGTTCATTAGGGTGCATTTTGCGTCACCTAGCCCTGTGATTATCTCGTTAAGGCGAAGTGCGCCTTAGTTCAAATACCACCGGGTTTGTTGGGTCAGGACAGGCAATAGTAGTCTTGTTTCGGTCTTGTTCCCACGGGAATGAACCGCCGAATTGCAGAACTTGGGCAAAAGGGAAAAGGGAGTAAAAAGCCCATGAACAAAGGTTAGGCGGAGTCTGTTCTCCGATGATAAACTCATCGCCAACCTTGTGTTGAGCTGAGCAAGTCCCTTTCTGGGATATTACCTTAGCTATCACATTAGGCATCTCAACCTCCTATTTCAGTGCCGATTGGATTAATACCGCTTACCTCCATTTCTGGTTAGGTCGACCTGAGTTGTCTATATAGTATATTATGATATGACTCGGCACAAGCGAGTAGTGAATGTATAGAATATACATCTCGCGTCCACACCGATACTCTTTATAGTCGTTGCGCTCAGCCAAGCTTAATTTATATGTGGAAAGGGCCCAGCGGACTCACACTGAAGATGCCAATGTGACAATGCTATAATNATAGAGTTTAGGGTGATGGAGATTGCTCTAGCAAAAGTAGAAAAGGGGCAGGAGTTTGAGCTTAAAAGTAGTTGTTACCTTTTATGCGCCCGGGATAGTCCCCACCTATGATGAGTTATTAACCAAGTTAGGGGCAGAAGTGGAGAAGATTTTTTGTGCTACCGAGGAGGAACTTATCTCTGCCTGTTCTGAAGCTGACGCTGCCATAGCGCTGGGAATAAGAATAACGCCTGGGTATATCTTCAGTCTTAAAGTAATCGAGAATCTGAACAAATGCCGACTGATTGCCCTTACAGGTATAGGTTATGACAATGTGGATATATCTGCAGCTACAGAAAAAGGTATCTGTGTTGCCAATGTTCCCTATTACTGCCTGGAGGAGGTCTCAGACCACGCTATGGCACTTATTCTCGCTTGTGCTAGGAAGTTTTATCAACTACTTCCCGACATTAAGAGCGGGAAATGGAGTACCCAGGCAGATTATTTGAGCGCCTTAAAGCCGTTATATCGGCTATCTGGACAAACCTTAGGGATTATTGGCTTTGGCAGTATAGCTCGTACCCTTGTCCCAAAAGCCAAAGCTTTTGGCTTCAGAATCATTGCCTACGCCCCCCATGTGCCAAGCATCCTGTTTAAGACATTTAAAGTGGAATCGGTAGAGCTTGACCAGTTGCTCAAAGAGTCGGACTTTGTTTCCATGCATACCGCTCTCACCTCAGAAAACAAGCATATGATGGGGCTTGAGCAATTTAAAAGGATGAAGCCCACCGCTTATTTCATCAACACAGCCCGGGGAGAGCTCGTGGATGAAAAGGCTCTTTATACTGCCCTTTCAGAGGGACTAATTGCTGGTGCTGGCCTGGATGTGTTGGAATCAGAGCCTCCTGGCCTCGATAATCCCTTGCTCAAGCTTAGCAATGTTCTCATTACTGGTCATTTTGCTTACTATTCCGAGGAGTCACGTGAAGAATTATTCAGGTGGCCCTGGGAAGAGGTAGCCAGAGTATTGCAAGGGGAGTGGCCTCAGGGCTTGGTTAACCCACAAGTCAAAGAAAGATTCAGTGTTAAATGGGGCACTCACCCTATGTAAGCAGAGCTATTTCTCACACCCCCTTGACAAGGCTCTAAAGGTGTGTTACTATATTAACGCTCCAAGTAATCAAACAGAAACTTGGCACGTGTGGAACCGACCGCTGAGTAAGTGGAAGCTGAAAAGTGCTGGGAGGTAAAAGGTCCAGCGCAAGGTAGGTGGAAGCAGAAAGGAGGGTGGGTGGAGAGTCAAGGAAAGGGAGGTTACTTGGGGCAATTTTTTATGCCCGGTTTTTATTGTTATACGGGCTATAAGGATTGCCATAAATAAAAAGAGCCAGGTTGGAGGATTATCGCGTCTTCGCGTCTTTGATTAGCTCGGGGTGGAGGATGCCAATAAAGGGCAAATTACGGTATTCTCCCTTGTAATCTAATCCATAACCCACTACGAACTCATCGGGAACCTCAAAGCCTACGTAATCAAGAGGAACATTTATTAGTCGCCGTGCTCTCTTATCAAGCAAGGTACAAACGCGAAGGCTGGCAGGATTGTGAGCGGAGAGATGACTGAGAATGTAATTCAGTGTCATGCCGGTATCTACAATGTCCTCAACCATTAGTACATGTTGCCCTGTTATGCTGCTATCGAGGTCTCTGGTTATCTTGACAACCTGACCATCACCACCATAGTATGAGATAGCCATAAAGTCCACGGTAACCGGAAGAGAAAGGTGCTGCATCAGGTCCGCCATAAAGCAGACAACGCCCTTCAAAATGCCTATTAGCACTAATCGCTGGCCAGCGTAATCACGAGAAATGCGTCTGGCTAGGGTTCTTACCCTTCGTTGAATTTTAGGGTGGCTGTATAAAACTCGGTCAATTCCTTCTACTTTAGCTTCGCCAAGAGGGCCATAACCATATTTGGCTAACAGCTTAAGAAAATCATTTTTGTTCAGAAGTCTAATATTGACTTCGGGATAAAGTTCTCTGAGCTGGCGCAGCTTGCGATTCTTCTCGGTTAGCAGATGTTGTTTCAATGTGGTAAGTTCAACATAAAGATCTAGCTCGGGCAAATAAAAATCGGGAGTGAACATCTCTGCTATCTTGTCGCCTTCCCACCTAAGAGGAAAGGAACGAGGCTCATAAAGCCATTCAATACAGTAAAAGTCTAAAAGTTTGGCAAAATCGTCCTCGCTGGGATGAGCGAAACTAGTTGGCCTCAGCGTCGTGGTGGGTAACGGAGATACTCGAGACGATTTTCTTCGTCTCTCACTTGCCTTATAGTCTTGCTCGAGCAATTGATGAAGCTCTGCTCTCTCAAAGATGACGGCGCAAATATCAGCAACGCTGAAGAGAAAGCTTTTATCAGCTTCGGAGAATTGGTGAGGCTCGCGCGTGTAAATTCGAATCTCCCCGATAGCCTCTCCTTTCTCAAGTACGGGAACCCCAAGTACAGAAGATATTCCTTGCGCTAGTGCTATTTGGGGATATTGAACTCTTTTATCTTTAGCAGCATTGGCAATAAATACCACTTTCCCATCAAGGATATCCGGGAGGCTTTTATGGACATCAAGAGGGCCTTTTTTCAGATAAAGGTCGCTCAAACCGTATGCGCCTACAGTAATCAAATATTCCTTGTGGGAATTGAGGGATAAAATGCGGCAGCCATTTGCCTGCACTGCCTTGGCAGCGCTTTTAGCTATGGAATTACAAATTCTCCTTAAGCTAAGAGCCGAATTGGCAGCTTTATTTATCCGCTTAAGAGCTGAATAATAACTACCTCTCGCGCTACCCATTTCTCTCGTACTCTATCCGCATTTAGTAAAACCGCAGGCGAGGCAAATGTTACAGCCTTCCTGGTAAATCAAAGGACCACCACAATCGGGGCATTGCCCGGCCCAACTTTTAACCCTCTCAGGATTTTTAGAAGGTGTATCTGGATTAGTGGCGGTCTTTTCTCTAATATACTTCTCGAGCACGCTAGCGATAGCATCGGCACAGGACAAAATAGCGTGTCCCTGTTCCCAGGCAATGGAAGGGCACCTGATGCCACGCAGGTGCTTTACAATAGAATCTATATCTATTCCGGACCTTAGAGCTACGGATGTAAGGCGGCTAATAGCCTCAAGCTGTGCTGCGGCACACCCTCCAGCTTTTCCTAAGGTGGAGAAAACTTCGGATATTCCCCGACTATCAAAATTTACTGTCACGTAAATATAGCCACACCCCGTATTTACTCTTTCGGTTACACCTCTGGTAACCTTCGGTCTTTTTCTGGGAGCTAGCTTACCTCCAGCCCTTTTTACCCCCTCACCTACAGTGAGAACCTGACTTTCTCTGCTCCTATCTCGGTAAATAGTTATCCCTTTCAAGCCTTCCTGGTAGGCCAGCATGTACACTCTAGTTACATCCTCGGGAGTTGCATCGTGGGGAAAATTGACTGTCTTGGATACAGCGCTATCAGTAAATTTTTGGAATGCTGCCTGCATCTTAACATGCCACTCAGGAGATATGTCATGAGCGGTGATAAAGAGTCTTTTTATCTCCTCAGGGACTTCCTCTATATCTTTTAACCTCTTCCCTTCAGCTAGCTGCTTCATTAGATCCGGCGAATAGAACCCTCCCTTTTTGGCTGCCTCCTCAAAATAAGGATTCACCTCTATAAATTCTTCGCCTTCCAGTATATGACGCACGTAGCTTAAGGCGAACAATGGCTCAATGCCACTGGAGCAATTGGCAATTATGCTCAAGCTGCCAGTAGGAGCAATGGTAGTCCGCGAGGCATTTCGAAAATGAGGACCATCGGGCATGTCATAAATGCTTCCCTGGAAAGCCGGAAAGACACCCCTTTCTTGGCCTAGCTCTATTGAAGCTTTATCAGCCTCTGCGGATATGAAATGGGCAATTTCCTCGGCCATAACAAGCCCTTGTTCACTATCATAAGGGATACCAAGCTGAATCAGCATGTCAGCAAAACCCATCACCCCTAGGCCTATTTTCCGGGTAGTTTTTGTCATCTCCGCAATCTCTGGCAGAGGAAATTGGTTGACTTCGATGACATTATCAAGAAAGTGGACTGCTAGCTTGACTGTTTGAGATAACTTGTCATAGTCAATGTGTGGCTGACCATCTTTATCCGCCACCATCTTGGACAGATTTATGGATCCTAGATTACAGGATTCGAAGGGGAGAAGGGGTTGTTCCCCGCAGGGGTTAGTGCTTTCTATTTTACCTAATTTAGGCGTGGGGTTGTGCCTATTTATCTCGTCGATAAACACAACACCCGGGTCGCCAGTGCGCCAAGCCATGTCAACTATTTTGTCAAATACCTCTTTGGCATTAAGCTTATCCATCACCTCTCCAGTTCGTGGGTTCACCAAATTGTAATCGGTGCCTTTTTCCACCGCTTTCATAAATTCATCGGTCACAGCTACAGAAANGTTAAAATTGGTTAAGGCTTCCGGGTCATCCTTAGCCTCGATGAATCTTAAGATGTCAGGATGCTCGACATTGAGTATTGCCATATTGGCTCCACGGCGCATGCCACCTTGCTTTATGACATCGGTGGTGGCATCAAAAACTCGCATGAAAGAAACAGGGCCGCTAGCAATGCCACCTGTAGACCCTACTCTATCCCTTTCTGGTCTAAGTCGGGAAAAGGAAAAGCCGGTACCGCCACCACTTTTATGAATCAAGGCAGTATATTTAACCGCATCAAAAATAGACTCCATAGAATCCTTAATGGGTAAAACAAAGCAAGCTGATAATTGTCCTAGTTCGCGGCCGGCATTCATTAGAGTAGGGGAGTTAGGTAGAAATTCTAGGCTTTCCATTAGTTGATAAAAAGCCTCTTCATAAGGGGAGGCATCTGCCTTGGGATCGCAGATAGGCTCGGCTGAGGCAATATGCCTGGCGACGCGGCGAAATAGCTCTTGCGGGGTCTCAATAACTCTACCCTCTCCGTCTTTTGTTAAATATCTCCTTTCAAGAACTCTTAAGGCATTAGCACTGAGTTTGATTCCAGAAATGACTTGGCTTCTGGCTTGTGGAGAAAATTCATCTGCGGTTAGAATTTCCTTGACCATTGCCCGAATTCGGGATGAGGACACGGGCTGTTTGGTCTGTCGAGGAACCAATTCCTCCATGCCTGGGAAGGGATGAGCCACCTCTAGGCGCTGGCTCACTTGTTCTGTGAATTTTTCCAACAATTTCCTATCACTTATACCCATGGACTCGGCAGCAGCGAAAACAGCTTGAGCTACTCTATCTCGCCCAATAGTCTTTTGGTTCTCTTTCCGACGGGTTTTGGGCATTTTATCTCCTCTTGCGACCGATCAGGGAATTCACCGCCTCAGAGGAAGGCAGCGGTAGCTGGTTTACTGGAGTTAGCTCTCTTCGTATCGCCAAGCTATCCACTTCTTGTTTTAAGTCGCCAATATCGGCAAACTCCCGATAAACACTGGCAAAGCGAATGTAAGCAATGTGGTCTAGTTTCTTTAATCCCTCTATAACCAAATCACCAATATAGGAAGTGGAGACTTCGCTTTTGCCCACCTGGTAAAGCTCAGCCTCGATGGTGTCCACCAACTTATCAATTGCGCCTGTAGGCAGGGGGCGTTTCTCGCAAGCTTTGCGAATACCTAGAAGGAGCTTATCCCGGCTGAATTCCTCACGCCGTCCATCCTTCTTAATAACGAAGATATCATGTGGCTGTACGCGCTCGTAAGTAGTGAAGCGAGCGTTGCAGGCGAGGCATTTCCTTCGGCGTCTCACCCCTTCATCTAGACTCCGAGAGTCTATCACCCTTGATTCCTGCTTGCCGCAGTAAGGACAGTTCACAAATTTCTCCTACACATTGTGGTATAAAAGTATTTTACCACTAAATGTAGTAAAATGCAATACCTCCGCAGAAAAAAAGAGGCTTGATGGTGGACAATTCCAGGAAAATATGCTAGGTTTGAATTCACCTAGGACTAGCGTGATTAACGTTACACTGTGTTCGTGGTAAATGTCACGAGAAGGATTTTAAAGAGCATTGTTCGAGGAAATCTTACCAGGTCTTTATAGAATTGAAGTGCCTCTCCCCGGAAGTCCTCTGAAAGCCACCAATTCTTACGTTATAAAGGGGACAGAGCGGTCTTTAATCATTGATACTGGATGGAATCGAGAGGATTGTATGACGGCACTTGTTTCCGGCTTAAAAGAATGTGGCGTGGACTTACAGCA
>JGI2171J19970_10002063_pt1 | contig 11104 bp, 8 predicted proteins | sample DeeMarSWOR324_28_FD_19970 | JGI IMG/M metagenome (IMG submission 19970) | reverse complement strand
GGCTTTAGTTGATAAGTTGATCACGACGTTCTCAACTTTTACCCCACCGTAATCAAATCCAGTGTAGCTTCCAAGCAAACCCCAGTAAGCATATCCGCCTGTCACGCGGAGAGTACCGTCGACCAGCCTGTTTTCATACCCACACCCGTACTCATAGCCATGGGCGCTGTAAACGCCTGTTTCCTCGCTGATACAACTCAGCCAAAGATCGTTGCAATAGGTACCGATATCTAGCTTTACACCAGTCGCCATGCTCGCACTGGTAAAACCCAACACAAGCAGGAATGCCAGGGCGATGCACAAAGCAAATCTTTTCATCATTTCCTCCTTGCTCGACGAATCGTTCCCCTCTTAATAGCCAAAGTCACGGGTATCATCCCACACAGGAGAATAATCTCCAATGAATCTAAAACTCGGAAGGGCTTCACCTCCTTTCTCTCTAGTTGTGTCCACATACCGCGTGTTTGCTCATCCGCTAATGGAAAAAATACATATCCTTAAACGGGGAAAAAATATCCCCTTCCGGAAAAATATGGGCAGCAACCCATATTTACCCTGTGCACGTTTTTCGAACATCCAAGGAGCTTAAAAAAAACTGTCTTCTTAAAAGATTTATGTAGGGTTAGGCCTTGATAAAAATATCACGGATAAATTTCAAATTCAAGCCTTCTTTATATACATTAACAGGAAATTATAAGGATAGACGCTATTCTTTTTATCTGATTCCTCTCACGTACCCTGCTCCCGAAACGTGAAATTGGGTCATCGAGTCCAGTTGAGAAACCCGTGATGAAATCGCTAGCTTTCCGCCCTATCTCCCCGATGGTTTGGCCTTTCGGTTAGCGCCTATATTACCATAGGTGATCGAATTACAAAAACCTTATTTGAGATGATTTTCGCAAGTAATATTTAGTCTCTCATTTTCCGTACATAGCTAGTAAATTATTTTCATAAAAATTGTATAGATTTGATTATTTTAATTAACCCATCAATATCTTTAATAAATCATTTTTTAAATATTTATTTCTTTTTTAAGAAGCAAGAAAAAAGCTTGTTTTCTAAAAATTTTTTTTGGAAAATTAAAATCACAAAATCTCATTAAATGATACATTTTCTTTGAATATCTTTTATTTTCTCAAGATTTCTTAAATCTTATTCGATATTCAAATAAAGATGGTTCTGTTTAGGCTGGAGTGTTGAGCGTTAGGCTGGAGTATTGAGCGGACTTAATATTTCGTAATGGGAAGGGTTAACGTCCCCCGAGAACAAATTTTTCTCGTGCTGTGGCAATTTCTCAAGCACCTTGTTCCCAAAAATGTTTTAAGGATCCGGAGCTGGTATCCCCGAGCCCAGTCCTGGGAAAACATTATGACTATGAGGCGGCGTCAGCGAAATCATACCCCCTGGGATTTCCGGTATCTTTCAAAGTGGACGAAATCCGTGAGCTCCTTCCTTTTGGGCGCGGAAACCTCCCCTTGGGGGTAGCCCAAGGGGGTCATGGCCACGACGGATACATTTTCCGGAACCCCCAGCAGGATCTCCACCTTCTTGGCGTCGAAGAGCCCTATGATAACAGTCCCCAATCCAAGGGAATGGGCAGCCAGGCAGAGGTTCTCCATGGCCAGGCCGATATCGAACATAAACCAGTCACCCTTATCCGTTGTGACCTCCCCCTTTTTATATCCTGAACGGTTTCGAATGGCACAGAATACCAGGAGGACCGGCGCATCCCTGAGGGAGGAGAGGGACGGGTTCGTCGGCGGTAGCGCCTCTGCCACCTTTGCCTTGATCTCGGGCTCCCTGATGGCAATCACTTCCCAACACTGGGTATTCGCCCAGGATGGGGCCCACCTGACCGCCTCCAAAACCTCATCTACTACCGCATCGGGAACTGGATCGGGCCTATACTTCCGAATGCTTCTCCTGCCTTTTATGGCCTCAAAAACGTCCATGATCAACACCTCCGCTCTGTTTTCCAGTGAGTTGGAAAGGGGTTCGCGAACAATATAGCCCAATTTCCCCATTTTTCAAGGGTTTTTTTGGAATCCAAGCCCCAAGGGCCTTTCCGCGATGGCCTTTCAGAGGCCATCGCGCCCAGAGCTCGTTTTCCCGGTTTTCCGGGGATCTCCACTTTTTCCCTTGACATGGACTCCCACGGCCCATATTATCTTAGTGCATCATTTCACTTTCGCCAATAAACGGGGATGGTATGGCAGGGCCGATCGATAGTATAAGGTCCAATACGGTCGAGGGGCTTACTCACCTGGGATCACGATACGAGTGGTCGGAGGGGCAAACCTACCTTTACCTGGACGCCGTCCAATTTCGCGGCGCCAAGGGTGGCATCATCTGCTACTACAACCCGCCTGTCCATTCCGTGGGAAATCCGGGGCTCGATGCCTATCTCGAAGCCGTAGGGATCGTCTCCGAAAACAAGGGGCAGTTCCAGTTTCTCATCTTCTACGGCGGCTGCGACCCAGTACACGCCGGGGGCGACTTGAAGGAGAGCCTCTCGAAATTGGATAAGACCATCGAGAAGAGAAAGGAGATGGAGCGCAGCGGAGCATCGGCCGAGGAGATCGATGCCCTTTACCGCTGGGGGGATATGAGGCTCGAGAAGGGGTTCGCCCTCTACAGCGGGATCAGGGCCCTCTCCGAGGATGTGAGGCTAGTCGCCCTGTGCGGCGGGGGAACTCGATTCGGTGGATCCGCCGAGGTGGCGTTGATGGCCGATTACCTCGTGGGAGACTCCAGATCGGGGATGTGCTTCAGCGAGGCGATGATTGGGTTGCTTCCGGGCTGGTCAGGGGTTGGGAGAACTGTAACCAAGGCGGGACTGCTCAATGCACAATACATGGCGATGACGTCAATCGAGGTGAAGGCACCTCAGCTGGAGGAGGCGGGAATTTACAATCTCGTGGTGGAGATCCCCCTGCCCTTCCCGAAGTTCGAGAAGACGGATGATAGAGAGGGGGATAGGGCCCGCTACCAGGAGACGCTGCAAAAACACAACGACGAGGTGGGCATGCTCCTGTTTCCCAAGGCCCTGGAGTTGGCGGTTTGTCCCTTGGACGAGATCCCCCGCGTAAAGGCGCCTTCGAGAAGGGAGTTGACTACGGAAGGGGAGGTGGCCGACCAGGTTGCCAGGAGGAAGGACCCCGAGACCTACCGGGATCTCTGGGGGAAACCTTTGGCGGAGGTGAAGGAGCCCATAGCCAAATTGGGAAGGCCCCTGGCTCCCCAATCCATCAGGGCGCTGGAGGGCCTTTTTTCGGGATATGACCCCGCGAGGTTCAACGAAAAGGAATTCGTAAGGGCCGAGATGGAAGCCGATGCGAGGCTCTATAGGGATCCGAGGTTCCGGGCGGGAATCATCGCCACTCTCGAGCAGAGAGTGGCGAACTTCAAGGAGGACTGACGAGATGAGACAGTATTTCGAGAGGATGGACCCCATCGGAAGGGAACTTACCGAGAATGAGCGCAAGAGGATGGAGGAAAACGTAGCCCTCATCGAAAAGGAAGAGGCGATAGTCGAAGAGGCCAAGGAAAAGACGAAAAATGCGGGCATTCCCGCCGAAAAGATCAACCAGAGGGGTGAGAATACTGCATGGCAGAGGCTCGAGATGCTGGTGGACCCGGGAACGTTCCTCCCCTTGAATAGCATCTATGACCCATTCTTTAATCAGGAGGGGTCCACTGGCCTGGTCAATGGCATCGGGCAGATTTCAGGCCGTTATGCGGTCATCATCGCCTCGGATAACAAGGTACTCGCTGGCGCCTGGGTGCCGGGTCAAGGGGAGAACATCTTTCGTGCCCAGGAAATGGCCGAGATCCTCAACATTCCCCTTGTGTGGGTCCTCAATTGCAGCGGNGTNAAGCTGACNGAGCAGGAAGAGGTCTACGCGGGGAGGCGATCAGGGGGGCACACCTTCTTCAGACACGATCAGCTGATCCAAAAGGGAATCCCGATTATTGCGGGTGTCTACGGCACCAACCCGGCGGGCGGCGGATACCATGGAATCAGCCCAAGCATCATGTTCGCCCATAAAAACGCCAACATCGCCGTTGGTGGTGGTGGAATCGTCAGCGGGATGAGCCCCAAGGGCGGATTTGATTTAGAGGGCGCGGAGATGGTCATCGATGCAACCCGAAAATTCAAGGCCGCCCCACCCGGAGGAGTGAAGATTCACCATGATCACACCGGCTTCTTCACCGAGGTACTCGACACCGAGGAGGGAGTTCTCGGGGCTATCAAGGAGTGCATGGCGGGTATGCCCATGTACAACCCCGACTTCTTCAGGGTGGCTGAGCCTAACCCCCCTCGCTTCCCTGCAGAGGAGATGAACTTCATCGTGCCGTTCAACCAAAAATTGACCTATGATATCCATCAAGTCCTTGCCAGGATCTTCGACAACAGCGAGCACATGGAGTTCAGGCCCGATTACGGCCCTGAGGTTTACTGTGGTCTGGCCAAGATCGACGGCTTCCTCGTGGGCATCATCGCCAACAGACAGGGGTTCTTGGGCAAGGACTATCCCAAGTATGCCGAGGGACAGTACTTGGGTATTGGGGGGAAACTCTACCGGGAAGGCCTGATCAAGATGAACGAGCTTGTAACCCATTGCGGAAGAGATCGAATCCCCATGATTTGGTTACAGGACACCTCGGGAATTGATGTGGGGGACATCGCTGAAAAGGCGGAACTCCTCGGCCTCGGACAATCCCTGATATACTCCATTGAGAGCTCCGGCGTCCCCATGGCCTGCGTTGTGGTGAGGAAAGGTACCGCAGCGGCCCACTACATCATGGGCGGCCCCCAGGCCAACAGGAACAATGCCTTTACCCTGGGAACGCCTGCTACGGAGATCTACGTGATGCACGGGGAAACGGCTGCTGTGGCCGCCTTTGCCAGGAGACTCGTCAAGGAACAAGATCAGGGACACTCCCTGGACCCCATCATCGATAGGATGAACGCCCTCGCCCGCCAATACAACGAACAATCCAGGCCCGTTTACTGCGTCCAGAAGGGGTACGTGGATGAGGTGGTTCCCTTCACCCAATTGAGGGATTACCTCTCCACCTTTGCCCGGTGCTGCTACCAGAACCCCAGGAGCATGTGCCCCCCGCACCAGATGATGCTGCCCAGGATCATCAGGGGGTAATCGTTTCCCCCGGTCAGGACTTAACGGCACCACCGAGCCGGGGATTACTTTCCCTTATACCGGGCCTTCTCCGGCCAGGCGTCGGGATAGATCTGGCCGGGCTTTTCGCCGAGCTTCTCCTTGAGCGTAGCCAACCCCTTCCGCTTAAACTCCGCACGGGGCTCCTTGGGAATCCTCCCGTTCAGTATGGCCTCTGAGCGAAGCCTCCGTCCGATCGTCTTCTCCATCATGGTACCCAGCTCCAGGAGACGGTCCACATCGATACCGGTCTCAATGCCCATTTCGTCCATCATCACTACCATATCCTCCATGCTCGGCAGGCCGACAACATTGGGGTCCTTGTAGTAATATGCCCCCGTGCCCATTACCGGCACGCGATCCAGGAAATTTGCCGGCTGGCCCCCCAGCCCCCCAATGGTGCCCTCGAAGATGTCGATCCCGGCCTGAAGCGCCGCCAGCACGTTGGCCGGGCCCCACCCCCTGGTGACGTGGAAGTGGGCTATATGGAGATCGGTGTTGGGAATTTCGTCCAGAACCATGGAGAAGTACCGGTATACCTGATCCGGCGGGGCGGACCCGTCGTGGTCGGCATGCTCTATATCGGCCGCGCCGATATCCAGCCACCGCTTGGTAAATTCAATGGCGTCCTCAAATCGGGTCGGCCCGGAGATCGGGCTCCCCCAGATCGTGCTGACGGTGCCGCACATCTTGATGCCCACATCGGAGGCCTTCTTGATACACCGCTCGGCCTCCTGCCAGTAGTCCGGAAGGGTCGTGCCCGAATTGGCGAAGTGATGCTCCTCATCCGTTGAAACCATCATCAAGATCCGATCCGGACCCCAACCCTCCTTCTTGGCCTCGATAGCACGATCCACCGCCCGCTCCCTGATGGTGACGGCGGTCAACTCGATGTCATCCCAGTTTACCCCGGCCCTCGCCAATCTCTTGCTCCCGCGCAACCCCTTCATGAGATCATCCGCATCCTTGAACTGGGGCATATAGGCGGGAGGCCCGAAGTTGGTCACCTCCACGCGTTTGAAGCCGCAGAGGATCAGCTCCTCCGCATAAAATAACTTGGCCTCGGTGGGAATCCAGATCTCCTCGTGCTGGAAACCGTCACGAACCGTAATATCGCCCAAGCGAACCTTCTTGGGATATTTCAGTTGAAACGCATCGCCCATATATGATCCTCCTTTGACGACTAATGGCCTATTCGCCCTCGTTACTCCTGAGCCTCTTGGTGCTCGTATGGAAAATTACCCAGATTTAAATGGGAATTTCAACAGCCTTGCATGGGGGCCTGGAATGGGCTCGGTTGGGAGCGTAAGGGCCTCACTCAACCCTCCAGGTCGTCCCATCGGGCCCATCCTCTAACACTATGCTCATCGACGCCAGGGATTCCCTGATCTCGTCGGCCCGTTTCCAATCCCTCTGCTCTCTGGCCTCATGCCTCTCCCGAATCATCCGGTTTATGTGGTCCTGATCGATCCGAAGTCGTCCCAATTCCCTCCGTCTCTGCTCCCGGAAGTAGTCCTCGGGGGCCCGCTGAAAAAGGCCAAGAATATCCCCGAAACGCCGGAAGTCATTTCTGGCTTGGGGCAAGAGCTCCGCAAGGAGATCGCGTTTCAAACCCCCATCGCCCATCAAGGCATTGATGCTTCGGGCCAGATCGTGAAAGTGAGCCAGGGCCAAAGCGGTGTTGAAGTCATCATCCATGGCCTCTTGGAACCTCCCCGGAAACTCCCTCACCTCTTCAATGGCCTTCCGAACCCCTTCCCCGGGGCTCGTCTTTTCCCCCTCGGAACCCTCCCCATCCCATTCATCAATCCTCCTCAGGGTGGTGTAGAATCGGTCCATGCCCATTTTGGCCTCGGCCAAGTTCCGGTCGGAGAAATCGACGGGGCTCCGATAGTGATGGGATAAGAGGAATAAACGGATGATCTCCGGGTGGTACCGGTCGAGAATCTCCTTAATGGTGAGGATGTTCCCCAGGGATTTGGACATCTTCTCCCGGTTGATATTTACAAACCCATTATGTATCCAGAAGCGGGCAAAGGGCTTCCCCGTGGCTCCCTCCGATTGGGCGATTTCATTTTCGTGATGGGGGAAGATGAGGTCCTTCCCCCCGCCGTGGATGTCCAGGGTATCACCCAGGTATGCCTGGCTCATGGCGGAGCACTCGATATGCCAGCCAGGCCTTCCCCTTCCCCAGGGGCTTTCCCAGGATGGCTCCCCCGGCTTGCTGGCTTTCCAGAGGGCAAAATCGAGGGGATTTCGCTTTTTCGCGTCGACCTCGACCCTCGCCCCGGCTTTCATCTCCTCGGGATCACGTTTGGAGAGCTTGCCGTACCCCTTGAATGTATCCACGGAAAAGAAGACATCGCCGCCGGCCTGGTAGGCACACCCCCCCTCCGTCAACTTCTCAATCATCCGGATCATTTCCCCAATATGGTCCGTCGCCTTGGGCTCTTGGGTTGGCTTTTCAAGCCCCAGCGTCTCCATATCCGCGTTGAATTCACGAGTATACCGATTGGCAATCTCCTCCCATGCCACGCCTTCATCATTGGCCCGCTTGATGATCTTATCATCGAGGTCGGTAATATTCCGAACATAGGTGACCTCATACCCCAGGAAACGGAGATACCGGAAGATGACGTCGAAAACGACGGTTGACCTGGCGTGCCCGATATGNCAGAGGTCGTACACGGTCACGCCACAGGCATACATCCCCACCCTCTTCCCCCTGAGGGGTTTGAAGGCCTCCTTCTTNCCCGAAAGCGTGTTATAGATTCTCAGCATGGGGATCCTCCCCTCCCATACCCTCGACCAAGACCACGGATTGTCCTATGATGCCCTCCCCCCTTCCCGAAAACCCGAGCCCTTCCGGGCTCGTTGCCTTGATATTTACTCGGCCGGGTCCTATTTCCAGGGCTTCCCCTATCCTATCGATCATCCGGGGAATGTACTCCGCCAGTCTCGGCTCTTGGGCAGTGATGGTAGCATCCAGATTGACGATTCGGAAGCCCTTAGCCTTCGCCTTCTCCATTACCTTCTTGAGCAATATCATGCTGCTCATATCTCGATACCGGGGATCCGTGTCTGGGAAATGCCTGCCCAGGTCCCCCTCTGAAATGGCACCCAATAGAGCATCGCAGATGGCGTGGATCAAGACATCGGCGTCCGAGTGGCCGAGCAACCCCTTTGCATGGGGGATCTCAACGCCCCCTAAAATGAGCTTTCTGCCCTCGACCAGGGGATGGACGTCGAACCCAATGCCGACTCTCAGAGAACGGGTCATGGAGATTCTCCCCCCGCGAGCTTCCCTGCCCGGAGAATCCAGTTGGCCAGAGCAACATCTTCGGGCGTCGTAATCTTGATATTGAGAGGGGACCCCTCGATTACCTTTACCCGAATCCCCATGCGTTCGACGAAGTACGCATCATCGGTTCCGTGTGCCCCCTCCCTCGATGCCCTCTCATAGGCCTCTTTGATCACATCATATCGAAAGCCCTGGGGGGTTTGAATGTGGAAGAGGGCGTCCCGTTGGAGGGTATCTACGACATGTCCGGCTCCGTCGACACGTTTAATGGTATCGTGGGCGGGAATGGCCGTAACCACGGCTTGATAGTCTCTCATGGCCGCCATGACCCTCTTGAGGATGCCGGCGGAGACGAAGGGCCTGACTCCATCGTGAACGATGACGATATCGCAGTGCCCCTCCATGGCCTCAAGGCCATTCCATACGGAATCCTGTCTCAGGTGACCCCCGGGTACGAGCTTGACGACCTTCTTTATCCCGTGTTTTTGGATGATCTCCCCTTTGCAATATTCGAAATCCCCCTCGTCTATAACGAGATAGATATGTTCAATTCCCTCGAACTCCTCAAATGCCCTAAGGGTATAGAGGAGCAGGGGGATTCCCATGAGGGGGATGAATTGTTTCTTCACCCTGCCCCCCATCCTTTGGCCCTTTCCAGCGGCGGCGATGAGGGCGTCGGTTTTCATAAAGCTTCCCAAAATCCACCGTCCAATTCAGGTATCAAACCTGAAATCAGCATGTTATGCAGTATTCCTGATCACCAGCAAGGTATTAGATGCAAGGCGCCGAGGAGCAACGACTGAGGCGTATGGGGGCAATACGCCGCAAGGAGGAGCGATCGAAGGCAACGCCGCAGATGATGCCTTGATGGTGGATCAGGGCTTCCCCAACAGTGGCGTCCGGGAACTTATCCCTTCCCCTTTGCAGAGCGTTCGACCGTGTCGGTAACGGGATAAAAGTAGCCGCCTCCTGCATCTCCTCCCACCTTAGCAAATATCATCCTCCCCGCCGTCGTTTGCAATATCTGGGTAACCGTGACATCGATATTCTTTCCCAAATATTTTATGCCATTTTCGATGACCACCATGGTCCCATCGTCCAAGTACGCCACCCCTTGGCCGGACTCTTTCCCCTCCCTGATCACCTTCACCCCTATGTCTTCCCCCGGCAAGACAATGGGCTTCAAGGCGTTGGTCAATTGGTTGATGTTGAGAACATCCACTCCCTGAAGTTCCGCCACCTTGTTGAGATTCGAGTCGTTTGTGATGATCTTGGCCCCCATTTTCTTACCAAGCTCCACCAGCTTGGCATCGACTTCCTTGATCCTGGGGAAGTCCTGTTCGACGATCTTCACATCGACCTCGACCTGTTTCTGGATTCGATGCAGGATCTCCAATCCCCTTTTCCCCCGCGTTCGTTTGATAGGGTCCGGCGAATCCGCCACATGTTGAAGCTCGTGAAGGATAAACTGGGGAATGACGAAGGTCCCCTCGATGAATCCGGTCTCGCAAATGTCCGCCACCCGCCCATCTATGATCACGCTCGTGTCCAAAATCTTTGGATTCTCAGTGTCAGAGGGGGATTTGGGACTCCCCTTTAAGGCGGTGAAGCTAAACTCCTCTCCCTTTTTCAGCCCTATTGTTACGCCGATGTATCCCGGTATGGCATAGGTAATGACGTAGACGGCCAGCGAGATCTGGGTTCCCCCTATCATATCAACGAGGAATGCATCCACCAAGAACTTAGCCACGATAAATCCGGCAATCAATCCGAGGGCTGCTCCACAGAGGCTTCTCAAAGAGAGCCTCTTGATGCTCTCCTCTATTAAAATGCTCAGGATGGCAACGAGAAATCCGCCGGCTGCACCCCAGAGGAGGGCCCACCTCGTCCCGAAGAGCTCCCCCGCAATGAATAAACCGCCCACGGAACAGAGAAGCGTTATAAATAGGCGCAATATCATGGTACCCATTCTTGACCTCCAATGTGTAAGGGAAATACCGTAGATTTTGGTTGTCCTTCCGACCCGCAAAAGGGAAAGGGCTTTCTTTATCCGGATCAAAGCAGGCAGTTTAATCGGGGATTCAGCTACCGACGGATGGAGGGAGACAAACGGGAGAGAACGAATTAATATTCCGGCGTTTAACCTTCGCGTTAAAACCATTTAGAATTCGAAGATCTTTTTTAGCTCTAAGAGGATCTCCGATTCCTTGCAATCCCTCGCGACGGCGAGTTCCTTTACGAGGAGATTCTTGGCCGTGTCGAGGATCTTTCGCTCACCAAAGGAGAGGTTCTTTTCCAGCTTGAGTACCTGAAGGTCGCGCAAAACCTCGGCAATGGAAAAAATGCATCCCCCGTTAATTTTCTCCATGTATTCCCGGTATCGCCGATTCCATGTCTGGATGTCAATGGAAATCCGCTTCTCCTTGAGGATTTGAAATACCTTTGGTATTTCCATGGGCGGGATGACCTCCCTCAATCCGACCACATCGATGTTGGTCGTGGGGATCATGATGGTCATTCCATTATCAGCGATCCTTAGGATATAAAATAATTGTTCCCTGCCCGATATTGCCTTGGCCTCGATGGCCTCGATCACTCCAACCCCGTGGCCNGGATAAACGGC
>JGI2171J19970_10002062_pt1 | contig 11107 bp, 7 predicted proteins | sample DeeMarSWOR324_28_FD_19970 | JGI IMG/M metagenome (IMG submission 19970) | reverse complement strand
ATGATCGTCAACCGCGAGGATGGTCACAATCAGCCGACGCCGAAAGGCATTGAGTATTACCTGCCGTATCAAACCAGTATCGTAAAGAGCGCTGGCGCGGAGCCTGCCATGATTGTCGCCACGCGAAGAACGAGCAACGCGAACAACATGGACCTTACTCGGTTCTGGAGAAACCGGAACCGGCGACAGGGAGGACAACCCGCCCGGTTTGACTGGATAAGTAACGGCGCAGCATTGATCGGCCCGGATGGATTGCCATGATGCACTAAGTTTGCTGCCATATGCAGAAATAGGTTCTGTGACGTCAGGTTAAAACCGCAAAGCATAAAAGGAGTACTGCAATGCGATCAGGAAATCGAATTCGTAGAATCCTATTTGTAAACACCATTTTTTTCCTGGCAACGCTGATTTGCGCCTCTATTGCATTTTCTTTTGAGAGTAGCCAAATCGACTGGGAAAAGGCCAGAGAATTGCTACAAAAACAACGTCAGGGTCAGGCCCTCACGGATGAAGAAGAAGCCTTTCTTGAGCGTGCCAAACAGGAGCGGGCAAAAAGGCGCCAGGAACGTGGGCTCCCGGAAAATGACAGACTTCCGCAACGTGATCGGGCCGGAACAGGCAAAGAAATCACAGGGATGATACCTCTCACCGAGTTGGTTGAAGGCAAGTACAAAGGTCAGACCGGCGGACTGTACGGCCACGGCAAGAACACTCCGCCCCCTTCGCATCAGGCCGCCGCCAAAAAGGAACTGGTCAGAGTCCGCCCCCTCGACACTGACGGTAAGCCAGCCAAGGACGGCAAGATCGTTCTGATCTCACTTGGAATGTCCAACACGACACAGGAATTTTCACAATTCAAACGATTAGCCGATGCAGACCCGGACAAATCGCCTCGCGTTGTGATTGTCGATTGCGCCCAGGGCGGCCAGGCAGCGGCGCAATGGGCCTATCCCGAAAAGTACAAAAGAACGGACCGGAGGACCGGAAGGCAAAGACCGTCGCCATGGGGGGTGATGGACGAGCGCATTAAGAGCGCCGGTGTGAACGCCGAGCAAGTGCAGCTTGTTTGGATTAAGCAGGCCGAAATGGGTCCGGCAAGACTGGGGGAGTTCCCGAAGCACGCCCAGGTGTTACAAAATAACATCGCCGTGATACTCCAGAAACTCAAGGATAGATTCCCAAACCTGCGAATTGCTTATCTCTCCAGCCGTATATATGCCGGTTACGCAAACGGCCCACTCAATCCCGAGCCGTATGCTTACGAGTCTGCTTTCTCCATCAAATGGTTGATTGAGGACCAGATAGAAGGCAAACCCGAGCTCAATTTTGATCCGGAGAAAGGCCAAGTCCAATCACCGCTGCTTTTGTGGGGGCCTTACCTATGGGGTGATGGTGTCAAATCCCGAAAGGGTGACGGCCTTGTCTGGAAACGTGAGGACTTGGCCGGCGACGGTACACACCCAAGTCAGTTGGGACGCCGGAAAGTGGCTGACATGTTGTTAAGATTCTTTAAGACCGATGTGAACGCCAGGGGTTGGTTCCTCAGCAGCACGGACTGAACGAAGTGGAATTGTCAATCAACGTGTTGGAAATATCGGCAAATGACTGAGCGACGATTGATCTTAACGTTAGGAATCGTAATATCCATGTTCGCGACAGAAGGCTTGGCAGGTACTGGCGACACAAGCTGGATGACCGAGGGCAAGTACGGGCTCTTCATGCATTATCAGTACCGTATCCTGCTTAACTACTCGATAAGGACGGACCCGATTATGCCAAGTGCATCCCAAATGACGTCCACCCAGTGGAACAGATTCGTGGATGGATTCGATGTCAAGGGATTTGCCGATCAGATGGCCGAGGCGAAGGTAGGCTGGGTGTTGTTTTGTATTGACGACCGGTATCAGGACAAAATCGCCGGCTGGTGGTTCGACGGCATCCAACTCAACGCGTATAATGATAAACCCTATGACTGGTGGAAGATCAATTCCATCGTCCATGCAGCCATATCAATCAGGAATGGAGTAAAAGGAGAATGATGGGAGGTGTTATTTATCCCCTGCGATATCGATAACACTCCTATGCTGCAATATGGTATATAGCGATTCACGGGATACTAATCTGCAGATAAACCTGGCCCTGGGAAAACCGGTTCAGTATGCACTTTCTGAGGTTGCTCTCGGACTGTTTCGACACAACTGGCACAAACTATGCGATCGTAAAGTTCCCCTTGACTAAGACATGGACGATTTGGTATAACACTCCCAATAGAGTTCATGTCGGTATAAGCTGATATATGAAAAGAAACGGCTTTGGACAAGAATGAATTTTCATACCCCTTTCGGAGTATTGCGAAGGAGGTGGAATAACCAGGCGTAATTGTAACCGCCAGACGGGTGTTTCCAACGCAAAGGTCCTTGACTGTCATACTAGGTGCATTGAGGTCGGAAGATGAGAAGTTTATATCAGACCCTGCAGACTTTTCTTGAGCCGAGATAAGCGTGTTGTGATGAACAGAATTATAGTTGGTCGTTCACTTATTATTCTAGTTTAACAGAAGGAGGATCATCATGTGTAGAAAATTGGCTTGTATAATTGTTCTTATTATGGTTTTGCATTTGACTCTGACGAATACAGCCCGTACTGAGCTTGTTGGTTGGTGGAAGCTTGATGAGACTTCAGGTGGTATCGCTTTTGACTCCGGCGGTAATAGTAACGATGGTACCATCCAAGGTGATCCACAATGGGTGGACGGCCAACTCGGTGGCGCATGGCAGGGAGATGGCACGGCCGCTTACATTCGGGTGCCTCACAGCGAGACTCTAATGGTCAACGACGCGATTACAGTTGCGTTGTGGTTATATGGAGGCATACCTCCGGATCAGGTCCTCTGCAAATCTGACGGTAGTGGAGCCGGCTGGCAATCCAACTACGCCATCCGACTCGACGACCAAGCCCCAGCAAGAAGGATAAACTGGCGTGGTCGTGCCGTAGCGAACCAGAGTCTGACCTCACCCAGCCCCGTCCCAGACAATGAGTGGGTCCATATCGCCTGCACGTTCGACTTGAATGCCCAAGGGAACAACCAAAAGATCTATATCAACGGACAATTGGATGCCGAAAACCAATCGACACTCCCACTCAACCCGGGTTCTGGTGATCTGTACATTGGCGCCGATCAGTATCCAGTCAATGGCGTCAGATGGTGGTTTCAGGGGATGTTTGATGACATCCGCATTTACGACCAGGCCCTTCCAGAGGGCCAGATTCAGGCAATTATGCTGGGGGGTGGCGCATCATATCCACTTGCATCTCGCCCCAGTCCTGCCGATGGCACCATACATGAGGACACATGGGTGACCCTGAGTTGGTCGGCGGGGGATTTTGCGGTCTCCCACGATGTCTATCTGGGTGAGAGTCTCAACGATGTGAGCAACGCGATGAAAGAGAGTGAGGTTTTCCGAGGTAACCAGACATCAACCTTTTACGTGGCGGGCTTTCCCGGATTTGCTTATCCGGAAGGTCTGGTGCCTGGCACGACTTATTACTGGCGAATTGACGAGGTCAACGAGGCAGACCCAAATAGTCCCTGGGAAGGAAATGTCTGGAGCTTCTCGATTCCACCCAAGACCGCGTACAATCCCGATCCGGCTGACGGTATGGGGGTTGCGGAGACAACCGTGACCCTGAGTTGGACGGCGGGTTTTGGTGCGAAATTGCACACGATCTACTTTGGCGACGACTTTGACACGGTTGTGAATGCCGCCGTCGGTACTCCTGTGGGGACGACGAGTTATAATCCCGGCCCACTTGAATTGGAAAAGGTTTACTACTGGCGTGTGGATGAATTTGATGGCATCGGTACGTACAAAGGCGATGTCTGGACCTTTACGACGCCGGGCGCAGTTGGAAATCCACAACCGGCTAATGGCACCGCTGATGTGGCTATGGCAACGATCCTAAGCTGGACAGCGGCAGATAATGCTGTGTCACACGAGGTGTATATCGGTTTGGACAAAGACACTGTGCGCAGTGCCGATACTACCTCGCCCGAGTACAAAGGATCTAAGTCGCTCGGAGCAGAAAGTTATGATCCCGGATTGCTCGAACCAGATACCACTTACTATTGGAGAATAGATGAGGTTTATAATGGTAATTCAGTCAAAGGCCCCGTCTGGATCTTCACGACAGGTGCTTTTCTTCTTGTGGATGATTTCGAAGGCTACACCGATGACGATGTAGCCGATGAAGCGATCTGGCAGACCTGGATCGACGGTTTTGGTGTCGCCGATAATGGCGCGCAGGTTGGCTATATGGTCCCCCCGTATGCTGAGCAAACGATTGTCCATGGCGGCGACCAATCCATGCCTCTCTTGTACGCCAATGAAGCCGGCGTAACGAATTCGGAGGGGGTACTGCCATTGACGGCTCTGCGAGACTGGACGACGGCAGGCGTCGCGGAATTGTCGCTCTGGTTCCAGGGCAATTCCGGCAATGCACCCGAGCCACTATATGTGGCGATCTCCGATTCCGCTGGCGCGCTCGCAATCGTAATTAATGATGATTCGGAAGCGGCACTGACACGCGGGTGGAATGAGTTCGTTATCCCGTTACAGGCTTTTACGGATCAGGGTATCAACCTGACCAATGTGGATAAGCTCGCGATCGGCTTGGGCACTACAGGCAACGCGGCGGCGCCCGGCGGTTCAGGGACAATGTATTTCGATGATATCCGGCTGTATCGGCCATGAGATGGCTCCGACGCGTATAAGCTGCTTTGGCGAAGATGCGCTGCTGGACAATGGACGTCGCGTTAGCAACAATGACGTCGGCAGGGACATGGATTCGGGGCCTGTGCTAAGCGATTCGGTATAGGCTCCGTTTACTTCAAAACGAAACTTACAAATTCATTGTGGCGGTTGTCGGTTAATACATTTCGTCNTCACTGACTTTCAGGCAGAATTGTGCGTTTAAATTGCTCCGGCGATACACCTTCTCGCACTATAACAACGTTCTGTCCTTTCCGCGTATCGAATTTTAAAAGCGACCCTTCCATCTTCTTCCAATCCATACCATTGCGGTATAGGGTGACTTTGATTTTCTGACCCCATGGATTCCTCAGCTTGCATTCGCCTCCGACCAGCGGCTGGATCGCTATAAAATCAATGTGACCGTTTTTCATTGAAGAGCTTACGAGAAAGGCCCCGCGGGCCAGCAATGTGAACGCGGCATCCCATGACGCAGGCCAGGCGGTAAAGACACGAATGATGGGCTCACCGCCCGGTTCAGCGGGCACACTTTGGCATAATGCGTTGTGAAGGGCATCGGCCGCTCTGCCAAGGCGCTGAAGCCCTGTTGTTTGAGCGCCCTCTCTAAGTGTCATACGATTGGCCAGTACGGGCGTCTCTTGAGTATGAATTTGATTCGGGATTAAAAACGTCACGTCTTCGCAGCGCCCCAAAATGGCAGCGGCAACGCCCAGTTTGGATAGGACGCCGATTCGCGTCTCGGCGTTGATCCCTCTGTGGAAAAAAGATTCAAACGTCGCGTTCGCTATCTCCATCATTTGCGGATCTTCATTTTCGAGAGTGCACAAATCGAAATACCACATCGGCATCGTGTTGCCGTCCGGCAGGGAAGACGCTCGTCCTCTCATGACCGGATCATACGCCTTGATCCAAACCGTTCGACCGTTCTGCCTACCGGGTAAGGGCGCCAGATGATCGAGGAATTCCTGCCATGCCGCCCGCATTGCAGCATCGACATCCAATATTTCCGAGGCCCTAATGACAACCGGCAAAATTCCCCGCATTGCGGAGATCTCTTCATCCGTATCCTGCCCACCCCAGACCGGCTCGTTACTGTTGACATTGTGAATATGGTACTTCCTGTCAGCTTCTTTTTTACGTTTGGATAATTGCGATAGAACTCAGCCACCCCCTTGAGAATCGGATACGCTCGATCGTGGAGCCACTGTCTGTCCTGGGTAAATTCGTATCGTAACCAGTATTGATAGGCCATCTTTGCCCCCCGGAGAAGATATGATTCACCTGGGCATAGGGACCGGCGCCCTTATCCGAATAACGCCATTGGCCGCGCTCCCATTTGCCGCTTGCTTTCCAGTTCCATCGGCTGGAATGAGGCTGCTTGGTAAACGCAAAGTCACGAAATGCCTCGGACCTCTCATCCCAGGGTTTCCGAGATAGATAGAGCGCTCGCATCTCTTCGGCGATGCTCTCCGGCAATTGTTCCAGTCCGTCGAACGCGACCGTCTCCGGAATGTAAATCCCTTTGCTGCCCCATTGCTGCCGAGCCGCCAACGCACAAGAATCGTACATATGGCTGTACATATTGAACATCGGGTCCATCAGTTCGAGTCGATTCGTGGCAAACACAGCGTTGTACAGGCAACTCTGGTTGGCCCCCCAGTATTGAGCGCCCCATTTGCGTGTGTCCCCGCCGGTCGTCCACAACATTCCATTGAACTTGGGCGGAAATTTGCCTCGAGAGCTCGAGGCCATGACATAGAGATAGTATGTATAGTTCGCTTCAATGTCATCCGCGACGCCATCCGCGCTGTGCAAGTGAATGAACGACTTGGCCCAGAAATCGTGCCACCATTGCTTGTTGGCCTCGACAAGCTCGGCGAAGCCTTTAGTCCGGGCCGCTTGCGATTGAGCTAAAGCCGAGGTAACGATATCGTCCCGGGGATCGAAGCTTGCGGCACTGGCGATCAAAATTGTGAACGAACCACGGCCCGACTCGGTAACCAACCGGAAGTCCTGGTCATTCGCCGGTTTTACTTTCGTGCTGCGTCCCACAACATCGACGGCCACGGCTGAGCCGCAATAATAGTCGGCCTCGGTGAATTTCTGAGTCAGTATAATTCTATCGTTGCGGTCTTCCAGTCTCGATATGGCTGTGTGACTTCTTCTCTTCACAACCGCCGGGCGAAGCATCCTCAGATTTATACTTATAGCGGCTGGTTGTTTTCGCTGGTCGCTGATCCTGAGAGCTATCACGTCCTGCTCGTGCCACGCCAACACCTGAACTTCCACGGCTTGACCTTCAACCGTCACCAGCCCATCGTAACAGGAAAGATGCTGTCGCGTCTGTTCACTGAAAACATCCTGGTCATACTCAACGAAATCGACATCTACAAAACCACAGCCACCGCAATAATCTCTGTGACGCTCGGGGAAACTGTTGGTCGCGCAGTTGCTGGCAAATACGTCCACGCGGTTAATCTGGAGCCTAAGGGCGGTCGGTGTGGTCCAGACCAAGCTTCCCATGCGACCGTTGCCGACTGGCGTGCCTTCCTCGCTCCGGTGGGCAGGCTCGTTGTAATCCAGATCCGCCCGCGAGACAAGCGATCTATAATCCACATTCAGCAGCCTGGCCATGCCGGGGACTGATAGCACAAGAACTAAAATCGCCGCTACAAGCCGGGCAAGATTCGATCTGTCCATTGTGGTCTCCTTGATTGTGGGACCACCGTAGCGGCCCATTGTTTTCATTTCGCCATCATTGCTCGAATTTTAGGGCCGGTCTAATCTCGAACGTGCCAGCGTTTCGGTCGATGGTCACCGTCGTACCGTCGGCAAAAGTGCTGCGCTCTTTGCGAAAGGTTTTATTCAGAAATTCGTGGTTGGTCATTTCCAACAGGGCGACTCTTTCATGCAAGGCACAAATCCGGCGCATCAAATCCATGTTCCTTTTATCGTCAACATCTCTGGGGACGCCGGCGTAGCCTGCGTTCAAAAGACAGCGCAGATGATCGCCCAGGCCGCCCGGTACTTCATGCAATCGGCCCGCGTCAAAGGGTGCTCGGGATTGAAGTCCTCGGTGGGCGGGACATAACCGAACACGTCCAGATAGCTGCCCTGCATTCTTATACCATGGTCGAACATCTGTTGATAGTTCTTGGCCAGATGCCCCGGGGCCAAACGGGCGTTCATGTAAGCCATCTTTCCCCCGTCCCAGTAGTCCATAAACGGGATATGGCCTTCCTTCCAGGTGCCGAATCGCGCGCCGGGGAAAGCGGTGGGCCGGCTTACGGTATCCTCCTCGTGCACCGCAAACTGCGGATCGTAGGAAGGAGCATCGACCTAATAGTCACGATATTGATCGTTCAGATTGTAAATATATCCAAGCTCCTTGCACGTATCGACCCACCGTTTCAACCCTTCCCAGCCACCGGCCGCCGGCGCGGGTGGCAGGACGTCCGGATGCTGGCGGTCGTATCCCAGATAGGGCCAGCCGGCCAGGGTGACGTACAACCGGTCGATACCGCTGGCCTTGAGTTTGCGAAGCCTTTCCGTCAGCTCGTCGAAGGTGGTTACCCGGTAGTTTCTTTCGGGATTGTTCGGATCGTAGCGATGGCCGCCCGGCTTGTAGTTCCTCAAGGCATGCTGGTGCAGATGTGGGGTCCCGATCAATTTCGCGACAAGAGGTTCCCGCGCGATCTTTTCTTTTAGAGAAACAAACTGCCCCGTGTCCATCACGTGCTTCCGATACCGCTTGCACAAGGTCAAGTAGTTGCCCTTCGGGAAGAAGCACATGCGTACAGAGCGCGGATAACGAAGTCGGCCGAGCGAGGCCAGCCAGCGAGGACCGAGAACCGTCGGACCTCCAGCCGGGTGATGAAATGTGTATGCCGCATCGTCGGACGTTTCCACGATGAGGATCATTACTGATACGCCTTTTTGAAATCCCCACCGTGACATCGACCAGCACTCGATGAGATTGCTCTGGATGATGCTCGTGTCGCTTTTGATGAGCGATTCCTGACCTCGGGGCACGTTGCGGTACGGATGATATTCTTCGGGCCAGTTTCGTGGCAGCAGATTGCCCCTGACGTGGTTCAATACGGTATAATCGACGTCACTGGCATCTAATTCCTTCGGCCAATCCAGTTGCCTCACCGAGGACTTGCGTTCAATCGACGTCACCTCACAAACGAGGTCTTCCGCCGTGCCTTCCAGACATACCGTCAGACAGAGCGCCAAATCCAGCTCAAGGCCCTTATTGAAAAGGCCGTTGTGGCGAAACTGCTCCAAGCGGATTTTGACGCCCGTTTTGTATCCGGTATCGTAAGGCGCGATATCGATCTTGTCGGCATCAGCCAAGCGGAGATAAAATTCCTCCCCTTTTGATTTGACCAGCATATCGTCCTGAGCCGAGGGTGCCGTGGCCCATGTGACTTGGTCGGCTTCCACTTGAATAGAGAAATCCGAGTCATTGAGAATGACCTTGTGCTTCTTGCCCGAGATAATCCAGTTTCCCCGCACGTGCAAGACCGTGACAGCCGGGGCGCCCCATTGCTCGCGGGGCACGGGAGGCAATTCTTCGGCAAAAAGCTGTGAAGACAGAAATGCCGTCAATGCAAATACAATAAGATGGAAACGAGACTCTCTCATTTTATGCCTCCAATTCGCACAGAGGTACCTTCAATTGTTCCGGCCGGCGGGTACGAACTTTGCCACCATGGCGTCGCCGTTGCCGGCAAAGGCAGCCTGGACCGGATTCATAGTGGGCCAGTCGGTGCTGCCTGTTTCTCCCGCCAGATACCAGTTTCCCTGCTCGTCCAGGAATCCCGTCCGTCCGTCGTCACGCTTGGAGCCGCTGATGTAGGTGGCGTACAGCAAGCGGCTGAAATCCGCTGATAGTCTGACAAATACTGCCTTCTGTCCACCATGGACTTGAAAAGCGCCGCCGGTCACGGGGAAGTCCGTAGAACGCGTGTAGCCGGAAAGATAGACGTTCCCCAGGTCGTCCGCGTAGATGCCGTCCGGATTCTCGCCGGCGTTGCCGCCGATCAGCGTACTGGCAATCAACGCGCCGATCGGCGAAAACTTGGCCACGCCCCAATCGCTGTAATCGCCTCGATATTCTCGCTGAAAAGCCCCTCGCGTGGTCGGAAAATCTTTGGACGAGGTCCATACGGAAACATAGGCGTTTCCACGCTCGTCGACCGCCAGGTTGTGTGTGCTGTGAATCTCCTGCCCTGATCCCCCGAGATATGTGCCGAAGATCAGCTCAGAACCATCGCTCGTCAGCCTGGCAATGAAGTAGTCCGCCTGGCCGTTATGGGTCTGGTCGTGGGCGACCCCAGTCGTTGGCATGTCATCCGAGAACGTCCACGTCTCTGCGTAAACCGAACCATCAGCCGCCACGCGCACCGATCCGGCTCCGGTTTCTTTCCCGGAACCGGTCAGGTACGTGGCCCAGAGACAGCGGCTGCCGTCCGCGGATATCTTGACCACGCCGAAGTCGCCCTCGCCCCCTTTGGGCCCCTTTTGAAACGCGTTGGCAAACCAGGACTCCTCTCGCCAATTGTCTCGGTGCGGATTTTTGGCGTTCAGCGGATCGTGCCACACTCCATAAACGTTCCCTTCATGGTCAATATCGATGTCGCGGAATTTCTCGCCCGTACCGAAGTATGTCGCCCATATTAGCCGGGATCCGTCAGGGGAGAGCTTGAAGACGTAGGCATTCATATCCGATTGATACGGGCCGCCGTGCCACTGTCCTTTGAACTCGGGTTGTACTACGCCTCGCGTGATCGGAACATTTCTCCCGCCCCGACCAGCGACGTAAACGTCCCCCAGCTTATCGACTTCGATAGCGTACGCGCGGTCGTAATCGCTGCCGCCGACAAGTGTGGACCAGATAAGCTCGCCGCTGGGACTCAGCTTGGTCACGAAGATGTCAAACATCCCCGCGTGTTCTCGCTGATACGCACCCTCCGTCGTCGGAAAATCCGGCGAAGTTGTCCCGCCCGCGATATAGACGTTCCCATCCAAGTCGGCGCAGATGTCGCGAATATGCTCATACTGGCTGCCTCCTATGTACGTGGAGAAGGCCAGTTCGTACTGCTCCGTCGGTTGGTTGGCGCAAGCCACCTGGAAAAAGATTGCCGAAGCGCCGAAGAAAAGTAATACACGTCGCCGATATTGGATCTTCATAGTTTTTACCCCGTTCCCATGCGGCTGGGGATTTCCGCTGCACAGTCAAAACTGCGGCTACCGAGTGAAACGTCCGACGAAACCGCCGCCGTTAGGCATTTCAATGGTCAGGCTGTCGGATTCGTGAACTTCTCTTTCCT
>JGI2171J19970_10002061_pt1 | contig 11107 bp, 8 predicted proteins | sample DeeMarSWOR324_28_FD_19970 | JGI IMG/M metagenome (IMG submission 19970) | reverse complement strand
AAAACCGCCAGAATCGCACTGGATAAAGGCTTCACTGTGCTGACTGGACCGAATGGAAGTGGGAAAACCAACATTGTAGACGCGGTTCTCTTCGGACTGGGAGAGCTAAGTGCCAGAAGGCTTCGCGCCGAAAATTTCTCAAAACTCTCATTCCATGGCTCTCCCAACGCGGGGATAAGCAAGACAAAAGCCGCCAAAGTCACAATCCAGTTCGACAACAATGACAACCACATACCCGTTGACACCAGAACCGTAACGATTTCTCGCGAAGCCCACGATGACGGCCACAGCGTATATCGGCTGAACGGAAGGAGAATTTCCAGATCCCATATCATCGATTTACTCTCATTAGCCGGAATCAGCTCCACAGGACACAACGTTGTTGTACAGGGAACAATAACTCGCATGGCCGAAATCTCCCCTCACGAGCGCAGAAAGATGATAGAGGATCTCGTTGGTATCGCTCAGTATGACGCCGAGAAGGCTGAAGCTGAAGAGAAACTTCGCGCAGCCGAAATATCTATCCGAACCGCCATGGGCCGAATAGACGAGGTGCAGAAAAGAGTCGACGATCTGGAGCGGCAACGCAACGAGCTTCTCCAATACAACTCTCTTCAGAACGAGATCAGGCGATTCGAAGCCTTGAAGACCTCCTACGAGACCGTAGAGCTCGAAAAGAGAATCACAGAACTGTCATCGCGAGTTGAAGAAGCTGGAGGTAACGTTGAAAAACTGAGAACCGCAAGAGAACAGCTCAGATCTGAACGTCACGGAATCGAGACGGAATGGCGGAGGCTCAGTTCAGAGATAGTTGAAGAAAGCGGTACGAAAGTTTTCGAAGTTCAGGTCAAGATAGGCGACATAAAATCGACATTAACCGAATTGGCAACAAAAATAGATGCAGAAACTGTGAGCCTTGAGGGGTTAAAGAAAGTTCGAGATAACAATACTCAGCAGCTTAAACCGGTCGAGGATGAAATTGGGGAAAGTCAGAAAAGAATCAGAAAACTGAGGAGAGCGCATAATCAGATATCTAAAGAAATCGCAGCTAGACAATCCCAATACGACGACATCTCAAGTCAAGCTGCAGAGTTGCGAGAGGATTTCGGGGAAAACGGCAAAAAAATCCGCGAACTTGAGCAACGACTAGACAAACTCTCTCAAAATCTAGTTTCCCTCGGAGGTGAGCGTGCTAAAAGCAAAGCCCGCGTTAGGGTTCTTAAACACAGGCTAGGCGGCCTTGAGGCTAGAAAAGAGAAGTTTGCATCTAGCCTAGATGAGCTAAAAAAATCCCTCAAAGATCTTAAAGAAGTGCANAAAGCGCAAAGAGACCGATTGGAGAATCTAGAAAGAACTCTAGACCGAAAAGCTACGCAGAAGGAGTCTGTGCAAGGGGAACTNNTTAAGGCTGAGAAGATCGCTGAGTCTGCTCGCGAGGCNGTCGTGGAATTTGCTACTCAACGGGAGTTAGCGGAACAGGTTGCAAGGGAAGAAAAGGCGTTAAGAAACATAGAGGAACTCTCAGAGTTGGGCGTGCTCTCTGGTGTTGATGGGCGCTTAAGGGACCTCATTAAGGTGGAGAGTGGCTATGAAGAGGCAATAGAAGTTGCAGCAGCGGGTTGGCTGGACTCCGTTGTCGTTCGGGATTTTGATGCCGCCTTTGCATGCACTGAAACATTGAAACGCATGAAACTTGGTAGGGTTAAGATAATTCCTATTCGAGAACTCTCCGATGTCAGGTCTGCTGGGCCTCCGAAGGCGGGAGGAGCACGAAAGGTTGCGTCCACTCTTGTGAAGTGTGAGAAACAACATAAGCCTGCTGTGGCTTTTGTATTCGGGGACACTGTGATAACAGAGGATAACAAGGCGGCTTTTACCATTTCGCGTGGCGGCTACCGCGCTGTCACAACCGATGGAGATCTTTATGAGGCTGGAGGCGGATTAGAGAGCGGCTACTACCGAGCGCCAATAGATTTTTCCTCCATTATACCCAGCGAATCTGCCATCAAGAGCTTAGATCAAGCGGTGAAAGCTCTTCAAGATCACCTAAAGGGCCAGGGGAGCGATCTAGTCACATTTGAAGAAGAAATTGATGTGGCACGGGTAGAAATCGCTCGATTATCTGAGGCTATCACAACCTTGGGCGGCGAAATTGAGCGAATACGCAGAAGTATCAAGTATACAAAGCAAAACATCAGGCGTGTCGCTAGGCATGTTCAAAGGGCTCAGAAGCGGATGGAAGATGAAAAGACGGAGATAGGTGTTCAGAAGGCGCAACAGAAGACTACACAGGAAAAAATTGAAAAACTACGTAAAGAATTGGCTGAGATGCGGCAAAAAGTCGATCTGTCTCGGATTCAAGAGATGGAGCTTCAGCGGGAGACGTTAGGAGACGAGATAATAGAGTTACGGCAGAATCTTGGCAGTGTAGACACTGAACTTTCAACTCTTCAATCAAAGCTGGAGAACGTCCTCAAAGTCGGCTCGAACAACATCAAGATTCAACTTCGAAAGATAAAGAAGCAGATTTCAATCATGGAGAGTGATGTGGAAGAGGTCATACCGCTAAAAGAGCAGTTAGAGGAGGAACTTCTAGAACTTGAGAAGACAAAGGAAACGCTGTCAGAATCCGTTTTAACTGCAAGAGAAGACGCTAAGAGATTTTCGTCCCAAATCGACGGCATCGACGAGAGGCTACAAAAAATAGACGCCAAGTACGAGCGGGCAGATCGCTTCTTCAACGAACTCCAACTAAAACGCCAGACCCTTCAGTTGAAGCTGGATCAGCATCGGGTTCAATTGGCAGAACTTGGCTATGAAGAACCTTTTGAGGTTACCCCAGCGCAACTTGGACTGGTAGAGTCGTCGCTCAAACTGATGCAGATGGAGCTGGAGAGACTTGGAGCCGTCAACCAACTAGCCTTCTCACATTATACCGAACAAATATCGCGATACAAGGAGCTGTCCCTGCGCATGAATGAGCTGGAGCAAGAGGAACAAGCGATTCTCTCCTTTATGGATGAAATAGATCGGAAAAAGCGGACGGTTTTCATGGAAGCCTTCAACCAAATGGACAAAAATCTAAGCAGATACTTCTCCAAGCTTACGGGCGGCGGAGATGTCAGCTTGAAACTGGAGAAGCCTGAGGATCCATTCTCTGGCGGTATAGACATGGTTGTGCAGTTCCCAGACAAGCCCCCCATCCTGGTTAGCGGCGCCAGCAGTGGAGAGAGATCCGTGGCAGCGGTGGCCTTCATCTTCGCTCTGCAAGACTACACGCCCGCAGCCTTTTACCTGCTGGACGAAATCGACGCCCACATGGACGCCTTTCATGTGACAAGGCTTGGGGAGCTGTTGGCGGAAGAGTCAATGAAATCTCAGTTCATGGTTGTCACTCTGAAGCCTGGGATGGTAAGCAAGGCTGAGAAGGTATATGGTGTTTATGAGCGTAATGGAGTTTCACATGTGATTTCCGCTCCGTTTAAGGAGGCCGCATAGTGTCTTCGACCGTCCAGAAGCCCTTCTATTTCCAGCCTCCATGGAACATACTTTTCGAACTTCACAAACTACAGAAATTGCTTCCGTGGGATGTGAACATTTCCTTTCTTTTAGCATCGTTCTTGGATGAAATGGAGAAAAGAGGTGAAGTCGACTTTAGGGCTTCAGGTATGGCGCTTGACTCCTCAGCTACGATATATCTNATGAAAACCAAGCTTCTTCTGAAACTTGAGGAACCTCTTCCCTCCCCAAAACCGCCGCCAGATTTTCTTCCCCCTCCCTTGCTCATTCCCCTCCGTTACGAGCTGACGTCCACAACAATCCAGAACCTCTTAACCGTGTTGGAGGAGGCCCTAAAAAGTGAACGCCCCTCTGACTTTAAAATCCTGCCAGAGCCTGCTCCTGAACCCCCCCCAGAGATCCTTCCTCCGATCGACAGATACCTGATGGAGGTCGAGGAACAGATGAGTCTTTTGTATGATCGTCTCCTTCAACTGGCTGAAGGAGGAAAGCTAATTGTTTTCTCTCAGATTATATCTGGATTGGAGAAATTGGAAGCAATAAAGAAATTCATCACCCTTCTTTTCCTTGCGCAAAGAGGCAAGGTGGGTTTGTGGCAGCAGGAAAATTCTGACGATTTTTATATAACTGCTATAGACAACTCAACTATTGAAGGAAACTGAGCAGAAAATGGCTGAGCAAACTGAAGACGAAAAATTGAAGGATGATTTGGCTCTGCTTGAGGCTGCGCTTTATGTGGCAGGCCGTCCTTTGGATCTCAAGACTTTAGGAGCGGTCATGGGGACTCGCTCTAGACGGAAAACTCGTAGTCTCGCTAGAATGCTGATGAAGAAGTATAGAAATGAGGAGACCCCCCTTGAGGTTCTGGAGCTTGGGGACAAACGCTTCGTTCTGCAGTTGAAGAAAGAATATACTCCCAAGGTTCAAAGACTTTCCATAAGACCGCTTCTATCTACGGGGCCGTTAAAAACCCTATCCTATGTCGCTTTTCGACAGCCAGTCCTCCAGACGCAAGTCACTGAAGTACGTGGATCCCATGCCTATGGTCATCTTAGACAATTGGAGAATATGGATTTAATCATCCGTGAGAAAGCTGGACGAACAAGACTGCTACGAACAACCGAATTTTTCGCTGACTATTTCGGTCTAAGCCATGATACGCGAACTATGAAGCGCCAGCTGAAAAATACGTTTGAGGATTTCACAAAGGCGAATTCGGGGTAAGGCTAGATTCCGACTTCAACCCTAGAAAGGACACTGACCTACTGGACATCCACCAGAATATTCTGATTCAGCACTTACGTGTTCTTCAGCGCCCATCTCTGTAGCCAACATTGGGCCGATGTGCAGTACTTGTTCAGTCCTACTTCCATACCTGTAAACTGTTACTCCTTTGCACTTCAGCTTGTAAGCTAACCAGAAAACGTTTCTGACAGCTTCAGGAGTGGCATCGGATGGGAGATTTACTGTTTTAGAGACAGCGTTGTCGACATACTTTTGGAAGGCTGCCTGCATTTTCACGTGCCATTCAGGGGCTATGTCTAGGGCTGTAGCAAAGATTGCCTGTAAGTCATCGGGAACCTCCGCCAGGCCTTGTACCGATCCTACCTTGGCGATTTTCATCATAAGCTCCCTGCTGTAGAATTCTCTCTCCTTGGCGATTTTCTCGAAAGAAGGCTGAATCTCCAACAGCTTTGTTCCCTCCATGACGTTACGGACAAAGGCCACGGCAAAGACTGGCTCTATCCCGCTTGAACATCCGGCTATTATGCTGATGGTTCCAGTCGGCGCGATCGTCGTCAGAGTCGCATTACGCATGGCTTCATAGCCCTTTCTCTCCCAGATGCTGCCTTCAAAATTCGGGAAGGAACCTCTTTCATCACCGAGCTCAACACCTTTCTGCTTGCCTTCTTCAGAGATGAACTTCATAACTTTCTCAGCTATCTCCAAGGCCTTCTCCGAATTGTATCGAATCTTAAGCTGGATGAGCATGTCTGCGAATCCCATCACTCCAAGCCCGATCTTTCGATTCGCCTTGGTCATCTTTTCGATCTCTGGTAAAGGATATCTATTAATGTCTATCACATTGTCCAAGAAGTGAACTGCAGTTCTGGTAACCCCTCTGAGTGTGTCCCAATCTGGATCTCCATCTTTCACCATCTTGGCTAGATTGATAGACCCCAGATTACATGATTCGTAGGGTAGAAGGGGCTGTTCCCCACACGGATTTGTGCTTTCGATCCTCCCAGCCTTTGGGATGGTGTTGTCGCGGTTTATCTCATCGATGAATATGAGCCCAGGATCGCCCGTCTTCCAAGCCATCGTGATGATCAGGTCAAAGACATCTTTGGCACGCAGTTTCTTCACAACTTCTTTGGTGCGGGGATTTATCAGACCGTATTCGGCTTCATCCTGAACAGCCTTCATGAACTCGTCTGTCACTGCTACAGATATGTTGAAGTTCGTTAACATTCCCTCCATAGATTTCGCGGTAATGAATTCTAGGATATCCGGATGTGTGGCGTACAGAATTCCCATGTTGGCTCCCCTTCGCCGTCCCCCTTGCTTAATCACGTCTGTGGCTGTGTCAAATACGCGCATGAAAGATACAGGTCCTGAGGCGACACCTTTCGTGGATTTGACTACGTCGCCCTTGGGTCTAAGTCTTGAGAAAGAGAAACCCGTTCCTCCCCCGGACTTGTGGATTATCGCCATATGTTCCAGCGCATCGAATATGCCTTCTATCGAATCTTCGACCGGCAAGACGAAGCAGGCGGAGAGTTGCCCTAGCTCGGTGCCCGCATTCATCAGGGTTGGAGAATTGGGAAGAAATTCAAGTTTCGCCATAACTTGATAGAAATCCTCTGCGGTTTTTTCTAGGTCTGCCTCTTTGTCGTAGAGTCGATCGGCCTGGGCTATTGCCTTGGCGACTCTACGAAACATTTGGCTGGGGGTCTCAATGACGTTCCCCTCCATATCTTTAAGTAAATATCTCTTCTTCAGCACCTTTATTGCGTTGATTCCCAGCTTCAGATCATCAACAACATCAAAAAACGTCTTGAACTCTCGAATNTCACTGCGTTTTTGGCGATACAAAATATATGCTTTAGCAACATCAACATAACCATTTTTGACAAGAGCTTCCTCTACGATATCCTGGATATTTTCAACATTAGGAATTTTCCCAGCAAATCTTTCACTGACAAGCTNCATCAACNNAGACCATTTTTGACAAGAGCTTCCTCTACGATATCCTGGATATTTTCAACATTAGGAATTTTCCCAGCAAATCTTTCACTGACAAGCTTCACAACGGAATCTGAAAGCTGTTTTGCTAGCTCACCGTTCGCTTGCTTTGCAGCTGTTAAAGCCTTCCGAATAGCGTTAGTGATTTTCTTCTGGTCAAAGTTGACAATTCGGTCGTCTCTTTTGCGGATCTTTGAAACCTTCTTTGGCAACTCTATTCACCAGCAAAGAGTAAGAGTAACTATAGCCTTTTTAATTTGCTATCTGAATCCTATTCAGTCTAAATAATGAAGCGGACAGGGAGACAAAAAGAGACAACCTTTAAAAACAACTGTCTTTATCCTAGGATTTCATCCGGCTTGTTGAGGAGATGTAGAATTGTCGGTTTGGCATGGAAATCTGGACAAGAAGAAGGCGTCAGGTGGCAGAAAACGATCGTATAGAGTGAAGAGAAAATTCGAAAGCGGATCATTCCCAACGCAGACAACCAGAGGTCCCACTAAAAGACGGTTTGCACGTACTAGCGGAGGAAACTTCAAAGCCAGACTGCTTAGTGAAACTGATGTAAATGTATCTGATCCAACGACCGGAAAAACTGAGAGAGTGAAGATTGTACGGGTGACAAAGAATCCCGCCAATGTCGACTATGATCGTAGAGGGGTGATCACGAAGGGAACGATCGTAGAAACCTCACTGGGAACGGCGCGGGTGACATCACGTCCTGGCCAAAATGGCATAGTGAATTCGGTCCTTATTCCCAAAAGGGCTTAGTATTTTTTGTAATCTTTGACCTGTTAGGGTTCAAGTTGGAGTTACTGCGTTCGGATCTCCTTTCTGGATTGAAGCAGAAAGAAAAAAGGCTGAAATCAGCTTAGAATAGACAAAAAAGGTAGAAGAAACCTCAGAATCCAAGAAGTGGATTCAGAATCACGAAAAGATTTAAATAAAGCGCTTGGTTTCAAGCTTCACGTTTTGTGAGGGGACTATGTGAGTTTGCAGAGAATCGGCCGTGTCCTTCACATCAGCTCGAGCGGAAATGCCATTCTTAAGGGGGAGACGCCTCCGCGAATTGGCGACAACGTGGTTGATGAGAAGATGAAGTCTGTTGGAAGGGTTTTTGACGTTTTTGGGCCAGTCTCATCCCCGTATGTATCCGTAAGAACTAACGTGCAAGATCCAGACCGTCTTGTCGATTGTTCTCTCTACGCTGTTCCGTCCCTCAAGCCTAGAACGAGAAGAAGGAAGAGAAGATGAGTGAAGATACCTCCATGCGATCCGCTATAGTTCAGCAGTGCCCCGAGTGTGGGAGCACAAGACTCATGCGGGACTATGATTGTGCAGAAATTGTGTGTATGGACTGTGGGTTCGTCATCGCCACCAAACTTGCTGATCGAGGCCCAGAATGGCGGGCGTTCAACAAGGAGCAACGTGCTAAGCGAACCCGAGTTGGCGCGCCGCTCACCTACACAATCCATGACAAGGGCCTTTCCACGATGATAGATTGGCATGACCGTGACGTTTATGGTAGGAGGCTGGCTCCTGGGCAGAAGGCTCAGATCTACCGGCTTCGAAAGTGGCAACGGAGAATCCGAGTTTCTGACGCCACTGAAAGGAATCTTGCGTTTGCCTTATCGGAGATCTCTAAAATAGCAAACAATCTTAACCTTCCCAAAAACATTCTTGAAACAGCCTCTGTCATCTACAGAAAAGCCGTTAAAGAGCACCTTATTCGTGGAAGATCCATCCAAGGCGTGACCGCGGCCGCCATCTACGTGTCCTGTAGACAATGTGGACTTGCAAGAACTCTGGACGAGATCGCTGAGGCCTCAGCCATCGATAAGAAGGAGGTTGGGCGCAGTTACCGTTTTCTAGTCAGGGAACTCGACTACTTCATTCCCCCTGTGAAACCTAGCCAATATGTAAGCAAATTCTCCAATCAACTCACGATGCAAGGGAAGGCCGAAGAAATTGCACACAAAATCCTCAAGATGGCACGCAAGCTTAGGCTCACTTCTGGAAGNGGACCCACTGGAATAGCNGCAGCAGCCAGCTACATCGCGTCTGTGCTTATGGGTGAGCGAAAAACTCAGAGGGAAATNGCTGAAATCGCCCAAGTAACCGAGGTTACTATCAGAAACCGCTANAAAGAGCTGGTTGAACGCCTANTGTTCGTGACAACCCTCTGAGACTGATTCCATCACAAAAACAGCCTTTTCTATACTGTCGAGATAAAANACAATAACCAGTATCCAAAATCAATGATATGACTGAGTATTGCAGACTCGCTTTTTTTTTATCCTTTCAAATGTTTCTGGTAGTATTCTTGAGCCTTGTTCACAGCCCTCTCTGGAATCTTCAATATCGGATAGTCATTATCTGACGACAACTCTGCGCACTTGCCGAAATACTCCTTCACCTTCTTTACATCCCCTTCATAAATTGCCAATCCTCCTGCAGTCCCATACCATGTTCTCGCCTTTGGCTTATCTCCCTTTTTCTCAAAGTCCTTCGCGTTTTTTTCCGCCTCTTTCATGGATACGCCGATGTTTCTAGGATCTAAGAACATGGTTCCACGCAGGGCTCGGTAGATCTCTTCGTTGCCCTTACAAATCCTTTCAAGGGCACTCATCTCTTCAACTTTTCCCTTCTCCCTCCTAGTCGCCTCCACAGTCTCCTCCGCTTTCTTTTTTCTGAACCTATCAAGGAAACCCATGTGAACCAACCTGGCTTTCTCTATCTTAGTAATAGACTATTACATTTAAGTTTGTGCTGAGAATCGTTAATAAAGCTCTTATCGGATCTTGTTTAACTTGTTCACGAATTCGAACTATATTATATTTACATTCTTTTGAGCAGGTACCTCATGATCGTCAGCTTCTGGATCTCGCTTGTGCCTTCATATATCTCAGTTATCTTTGCGCAACGATGGAAACGCTCAACATGATAATCTGCTAGATAACCGTATCCTCCATAGACTTGGATAGCCTCATCCGTGACTTCCATGGCTACTTTGCTTGCATATGACTTGGCCATGGCGGTGAGCATTGGATCTGTCTTCCCCTGATCGAACATCCAGGCGGCCTTATGGGTTAGCAGCCTTGCTGTCTCGATTTTGGTTGCCATATCGGCTAGCTTGAATGATATGCCCTGAAACTGGATGATCGGAGATCCAAATTGCTTTCTCTCTTTAGCGTAGCTAAATGCTCGCTCGAATGCTCCCTGAGCCATGCCTACAGCCTGGGCTGCGACAGGTATCCTGCTCCCGTCAAAAAACTCCAGTACATAGTAGAACCCTTTGTTCAGTTTGCCTACAAGGTTATCTTCAGCAACCTCGACATCGCTGAGGGCGACAGACCCAGTCACTGCAGATCTGATTCCCATCTTGTCTTTAAGTTTGGTGACATCCAGTCCAGACGTGCCCTTATCCACTGTGAATAAGCTTTCACCTCTGTAGCTAGGTTTGGCTTGTGGGTCTGTTTGACAAAGCACACAGAAGAAATCTGCCACAGGAGCATTAGTTATGAATTGCTTATCGCCATTGATTACCCATTTATCTCCCTTCTTTAAAGCAGTTGTATCCATGAGGGAGAGATCGCTTCCATGTTCCGGTTCGGTGAACGCTCCAGCAGATATCGCCTCGCCTCTACACAGCGGTGGAATATACTTCTCTCTCTGCTCCTCCGTCCCATGTGCCAATACTAGGTCAGGTAGAGCGAAGGTTCCAGACATTATAGCGACACCCAGCCCGGGATCGACTCTACACATCTCCTCAGTCACCAAGCAGTCCTCGAGCAGTCCGTATCCTTGGCCATCATACTCTTCTGGAAATCGCATACTGGTGAATCCAAGCTTGGCGGCCTTCTTGTAGAGTTCGATTGGAAACTCCTCTTTCTTGTCGAATTCCACCGCTAGTTCTGGGGTTAATTCCTTTTCACAAAATTCTCCTGTAGCTTTCTTTATGTCCTTTTGTTCTTCATTCAATTCGAAATTCATTTCTGTTCACCATTTAGTTCATTGCTCACGCATGTCACTCTTTGGCTTCATATATTTTGTTTTTCAGCACAGGGACAACCTTGAATAGGTCGTCTACAACTCCATAATCGGCGACTCGGAAGATGGGGGCTTTTGGATCTTTGTTTATCGCTATTATGAGGTCGGAGTTCTTCATTCCCGTGATGTGTTGAAAGGCGCCGCTGATGCCGATGGCGATGTATAGCTTGGGCTTCACGGTTTTTCCTGATGTGCCGATTTGGCGATCGGTTGGAAGCCATTCTTTATCGACGATGGGGCGTGAGCAGACGAGTACTCCTCCAAGCGTATCTGCAAGTTCCTTCACTAAGGG
>JGI2171J19970_10002056_pt1 | contig 11119 bp, 7 predicted proteins | sample DeeMarSWOR324_28_FD_19970 | JGI IMG/M metagenome (IMG submission 19970) | reverse complement strand
ATGATGGGCGGAAAAAAGGGACAGCAACATATCATCTCCGCCGCAGCCCTGGAGCTTTCCGAGAATATCCCGGAGATCGTCAAGTACACCCGACTCAGCTTGGCGAGTGATGAAGCCCTCCAGTACCACGATGCGGATACAGGACAAGACAGAAGCATCATGATCAAGGGGATGACCTTTGCCTGGGTCGACCCGGGTATGTTCGAAGTTTTCACCTATGATTTCAAGGCCGGCAATCCCGAGATTGTCCTGGATGAGCCCTACTCTATCGTCTTGACCGAGGAAGTCGCGAAAAACCTGTTCGGAAACGAAGATCCGAGCGGAAAAGTTGTCTCCCTCAACAGCCGCTACGAGTTAACTGTGACCGGAGTGGTGAAGAAACCTACAAACTCCCATCTGAATTTGAATGCTTTTGCTTCCATCCTGACTCTCCGCTCCATCAGAGGCCCGGATGCTGACCGCGACTATGTATACAACAGCTACCCTACTTATGTGCTGCTGCCCGAGAAGCACGACCTGGAAGCAATCAACCAAAAAATAGACACCCACATGGCCACTGTGTCTAAACGAATGGGACGACCGGTGGTGAAATTTTCCNTATTTCCGGTGAGCGATATNTATCTCTCNGATATCCGTTTCCAGGGAAATCACGGAAGCAAGACGCTTTTGTGGATTCTGTTCACCATTGCTGTTTTTATCGTGATCATCGCCGGGATAAACTTCATCAACCTCAGCACGGCCCGGGCCTCCACCCGGGCAAGAGAGATCGGCATCAAAAAAGTTGTCGGTGTGCTGCGGAAGAATCTTACCAGGCAGTTCCTCGGGGAGTCGGTGTTTATGGCGCTTATGGCGCTGGGTGGAGCTCTTGTCATTTCGATTCTATTTTTGCCGGCGTTCAATCGGACATTCTCCTCGGCGCTAAGCCTCAAGAGCCTGTTCCAACCGGGAATGCTTTTCTGTCTTGGAGCTGGAGCCTGCGCTATCGGGATTTTGGCTGGTCTGTATCCGGCCCTTTATCTTTCCGCCTTTCGACCGGTCACAGTCATTCGCGGAGATGTCACACAAGGCAGAAAGGGAACTTTTTTCCGCAAGACTCTGATCGTTTTCCAGTTCGCTGTTTCGGTTATGCTTATTATCGGAACGCTGACCATTGCCAGCCAGATCCGCTTCACCCGGAACAAAGACCTTGGTTTCAGCGCCAAGAACGTGATCACTTTTCCTCAGCCGAGTTCACGCTCATTCCACAGCAGCCTCGAAAGCATCAAGGCCGAACTTCTTCAGCATCCCGGTATCCTGAAAGTGTCTTTTTCCCATGGCTATCCGGGACGACCATGGAACAATGAATCATTCAAAGTCGGCGAGGAATACATAAGGTTCACCCACTTCAGCGTGGATTCAGACTTCGCCGATGTCTACGGCCTGCAGCTTTTAGAGGGACGGTTTCTGGATTTGAAGCGGAAAAGCGATCACTTGCGGGCGGTTGTCATCAATGAAACGGCGGTTCGGGAATTCGGCCTGGATTCGCCTGTTGGAACTCATCTTCTCTACATCCCAAGAGGAAATCTGACAGCCCTTCCGGTAGAAGAGATTGAAATTATCGGTGTGGTCAAGGATTTTCACTGCCGCTCGCTTCACCAGGAAATCAATCCTATTATAATCAGCTACAATAAAGACTGGATGTCCCTTGGAGGAATCCTTCACTCCGGGGAAAACCTCGCCGGCGTGGTCAGCCACGCCAAAGAAGTCTGGAAGCGGTTTGCGCCTGGGTTTCCTTTTGAATTCAGCTTCCTGGATCAGGAGACCCGGGATATGTATGCCAAGGATGTTGTCTTTGAACAGGTCTTTTTTTTCGCCGCTGGATTTTCCATCCTGATCGCCTCTCTTGGGCTTTTAGGCTTAACCTCCTATGTGGCCGCCAGAAGGACAAAAGAAATCGGAATCCGGAAGGTGCTCGGGGCTTCGCTGTCTCAGATTCTTCTCTTGCTTTCCTCAGAGTTCACGGCAACTATCCTCCTGGCAAACCTGATCGCCTGGCCGGTGGCCTATTATCTGATGAAAAAATGGCTGGCCAATTTTGCCTATAGGATAGACCTCGGAATGGGAATTTTTGTCCTCTCTGCCCTGTTGGCGCTCGGTGTGGCCCTGGTCACCGTGGGCTGGCAGTCCTTAAAAGCCGCCACTGCCGACCCTGTCAATTCTTTACGGCACGAATGACATTCTGAATTTGGCGTTGCCCAGTTATCTGGAGCAATCACAAAATAGAATGAAATAATCTGCCTAGTTTTGCGTCTCAATAATGTGAGGCTAAAATGACAACACCTGATTCTCAAAAGAAACACAGACATGCAGCCGGAATCGGCCGTGAGGGCGAACACCCTTATGGAGACCTGGGACAGATCATTATCCTGATCGGGTTTCTGGCGATATGGATACTGGATTCATTTGTTTTTCGGTATTCGACATTTTTATCTCCTTTTGTTCCGCTTTATCTCCGGCTTATTTTAGCCGGCTTGATGATCGTTCCCGCTATTTATCTGGTTCGCTCAGGGCACAGAGCCGCTTCCGATGAGGTCCTCTCCTCCTTCCGCCTTCTTACGGACGGGGCTTTTTCCCGTGTTCGCCACCCCCTTTATCTGGCTTCACTGCTGTTCTATCTGTTCCTGATAGTCCTAACTCTGTCCTTGATCTCTNTGCTCGTNTTTATGGGCGTTTTCATTTNTTACAACATCATTGCCGCCTACGAAGAAAAATTTCTGGAAAAAAAGTTCGGACAGGAATACAGCGATTACAGAAAAAAAGTCCCAAGGTGGATTCCCCGCCTTTGATTTTTTTTCAAGTTTTCGGTAAACCTTTTTCCCCCTGCCGCGTCTAATACATTGAAGTTTGAATTTTTCGAAGTTCTATGTTAGAATAAGTACTTCGAAAAATTCGAAGTGAATGTTTCAAGGAGAGATGCATGAAAGTTTTCACCAAAAAAGAGGAGCAAATCCTCCTTTCCATTTACCATCTCCAAGACAAGGCCTACCTGATCCCGATCCGGGAAGAGATCAAAAAATACACGGGAAAAGAGTACTCCGTGGGCACGATCTACGCTCCTTTGAACCGCTTGCACGTCTATGGGTATTTGACCACAAATGTCGAAAAACCAGATGTTGCGGCAGGGGGCAAGCCCATCAAGTATTACAGGCTGACAAAAAAGGGTTATGCTGCGCTGGAGTCCCTCAAAAAACAGAATGAAATGATGTGGAAAGGATTCAAAACACCTGCCTTCGAAGACTAGCATCAAAATGGAAAAAGACCTGAAAAAAATGCCTGGATTGGCGCTATGGTTGCTGAAGCATGTCCTGCCCAAGCAGGATTATATCTATCTGAACGGCAATTTCGAAGACATGTATGCTTCCAGGATTCACTCTGGGGGCCGTTTGAAGGCCAGAATCTGGATCTGGAGCGAGATCATCAAATCTCTCCCCGGATTTCTGTATACTTCGCTTTACTGGAGGATAACCATGTTCAAAAATTATTTCATAATGGCCCTGAGAAATATCCGCAAACACACGCTCCATTCGGTCATCAACATCACGGGGCTTTCTATCGGGATGGCCGTCTGCCTTCTTATCTTCCTCTGGGTTCAAAATGAATTCGCGTATGACCGGTTTCACTCGAATAAGGATGAAATCTCTCAAGTGTATTCTGAAATGCTGTACTCGAGCGGAGACAGCCAGCTAATCATGGGCTCTTACTACCCGCTGGCCAAGGTTTTGAAGAAGGAGTGCCCCGAGGTTCGAGAGGCTGTCCGCTATGAATCGGCACAGGGATTGCTGCTGAGTCATGGTGAAAAACAATTCACGAATGACGCTGTTGGCCTGGCCGATCCTTCCTTTTTTGAAATCTTTTCCTTTCCCTTTATCCAAGGCAATCCGGCAACCGCGCTGGCCGAAAACTACTCCATCGTCCTGACAGAAAAGATGGCGAAAAAATATTTCGGGAAAGAGGATCCGCTCGGGAAAACGATCACTCTGCTCGATGATTTCGATCTCCTGGTTACAGGCATTATACAGGATGTTCCGAAACAATCCTCTTTCCAGTTTGACTGTGTCATGCCCTATCTCCTAAAATTCGCCCCGGACTTCCAGGAACCCGAGTCCTGGGGGGGAAATCCGCTCAATACCTATGTCCTTCTGCATAAGAATGTTGACCGTCTTGAAGTGGAGCAAAAAATAACCGCGATCGTAGATAAACACGCCCAGTGGGAAACTGTGAAGGCCACTTTTCGCCTCCACCCCTTGACAAAAAAACACCTGTACTCCCCTCAAGGAGGGGGCTTGATCCAAACCCTGTTGATTTTTTCGGCCATTGCCCTTTTTGTTCTGTTCATCGCCTGCATCAATTTCATGAACCTGAGCACGGCCAAGTCAGCCACCCGGGCAAAGGAAGTCGGAGTTCGCAAGGTGATCGGAGCGAGGAAGACCGACCTCATCCGTCAGTTTATCGGCGAGTCCCTGATGATCTCCCTTATTACCTTGCTGATCGCGGTCGTTCTTATGGCGGCCTTTCTGCCGACTTTCAATGAACTCCTGGGAAAGCAGTTTTCACTGCGTCTCCTTCTCAAGCCAGTCGTTGCCCTTGGATTTTTGGGAATAGCCCTGTTCACAGGAGCCCTTGCCGGCGCTTATCCGGCTCTTTATCTTTCGGCTTTTCAACCCGGGAACATCCTCAGAGGTTCAATCAGGAGCGGAATCAAAAGCTCCCTGCGCAGAATCCTCGTTATCGTCCAGTTCTCGCTTACCATCATCATGATCATCAGCACGGTCGTCATCTTCAGACAACTGGGGTTTGTGATGAGCACGGACTTGGGATTCGACAGAGAAAACCTGGTAGTGCTGCGAATGAGTCAAAGGATGCAGGAAAGCTTCGAACCGTTAGGAAACGAGCTGAGGGCAAATCCTCAGGTCCAAAGCATTACCAGAAGCCTTCAGGGACCATGGCATATCGGGTCAACGGTCAGCGCTGTGGATTGGGATGGCAAGCCGCCGGATGAGACTGTCAGCATGCACTGGGATTATGTGGGATACGATTATTTCGCGACTCTCGGCATGGAAATCATCGAAGGCCGGGCGTTCTCCAGAGAATATTCCACAGACCAGACAGAAGCTTATATTGTAAACGAGGAGGCAGTGAAGATGATGGGAATGGAGTCGCCTGTTGGGAAGCGGCTTTCGGTCTTCCGGAACGATGGCCAGATCATCGGAGTGGTGAAGAACTTCCACTTCCAGCCCCTTTATCATCCTGTCAAGCCCTTTGTTTTTATGCTCAGGCCCGGCTCCGGTTCCCTGGCATTCGTCAGAATTCGACCGGAAAACATTTCGGGGACTCTCAATGACATCACAAACACCATGAAAAAATTCGATCCAGGTTCTCTCACTGAGCCCATATTCTTCAACGATGTTCTCACCAACTACATCTACACCACTGAGAGGCAGGCGAAAAAGATTGCCGGATACTTCACTCTGCTTGCCCTGCTGATATCCAGTCTCGGGCTTTTTGGCCTTGCCGCTTTTATGGCGGAACGACGCACCAAAGAGATCGGCATTCGCAAGGTCGTTGGCGCTTCAGTCAAGGACGTGGTGCTCATGCTGTCCAAAGACTTCACCAAATGGGTGTTGGTGTCCAACATCATAGCCTGGCCTGTTGCCTATTTCGTGATGCGGAAAATTCTTGAACGCTATGCCTACAGAACGCACATCGGGCTGGAAGTATTCGTGTTATCCGGACTGGCGGCCCTCTTCATCGCCCTGCTGACTGTCAGCTACCAAGCCATCAAATCCGCCCGGGCCAATCCCGCCGACTCCCTCCGCTACGAGTAGCCCTGGAGTTTATATTTATCCAGGAGTCTCAGGTTATTCAGGCCTACATCAGGATTCAGCTATTCGAGCATATTTGTTCAATGACGATCCAATCATTCACTTTTTTTCTCTTTGACTCCATCATTTTGGATTGATATTCTTTTTTCGTATAATTCATAGGGAAATGAATCAAGATACTTCCCTGGAAAAGGAAAAACGCCATGAGAAAACAAAAGATATTCCTGCGTGTATTTTTTCCTGGGCTATTTGTGCTTTTTCTATCCGCTCTTTTAATAAGCGCGGAAGAAAATCCTTTTCAAGAATTGAGGATAAACGGCAAACGCCTTGAACAGCGGATCCTGAAGCTGGCCGAGTTCGGCAAGAATGACCAAGGCGGCGTGAGCCGTGTCGCTTTCAGTGACGCCGACATTCAGGGCCGCGATTATCTTCTTTCCCTGATGAAAAAAGCCGGATTGAAGATCCGGATAGATGAAGCGGGAAACATTATCGGCCGGAGAGAGGGCCGCGATCCAGAGCTTCTGCCTATTCTCTTTGGGTCACATTCCGACTCTGTGCCCGATGGAGGAATCTATGACGGGGCTTTGGGGGTTTTAGGGGCGATCGAGTGCATCCAGATCCTTGAAGAAAACAATATCATAACTCAGCACCCTCTTGAAGTGGTTGTGTTTACTGATGAAGAAGGGGGTCTGATAGGAAGCAAGGCTCTGACCGGGAAGCTGACAGAGGGAGCGCTTGAAGTCGTCAGCCACAGCGGGAAGACGGTGAAAGAAGGGATTGCGGCAATAGGCGGCAGGCCGGATAAGCTGGCTGATGCGGTCAGAAAAAGAGGAGAAATCAAGGCCTTTGTAGAGCTCCATATAGAACAGGGGCAGGTCCTTGAATCCAGAAATATTAATATTGGTGTTGTCCAAGGCATCGTGGGAATCAAATGGTGGGAGGTGATAGTTGAGGGTTTCTCAAATCATGCCGGGACAACGCCGATGAACATGCGGCAGGATGCTCTATTGGCTGCAGCTCACTTGATTATTGCCGTGAACCGCGTGGTCACCTCTATTGAAGGCAGCCAGGTCGGGACCGTCGGCCGGATCACAGCTGAACCCGGCGCTCCGAATGTCATTCCCGGGAAAGTCATCATGAGCCTTGAACTGCGGGATCTTCAGCAAGAAAAAATCGATACACTTTATGATAGAATCAAGGAAGAAGCCAGAGCCATTGAAAAAAAGTCGGGCACCAGGATCACATTTTCTCCTATCGAGGCCACTGCGGTCCCGGCTCCGACTGATTCCCGCCTCCAGAAATATATAACAGAATCTGCCCGTGAGCTGGGTCTGACTTCCCTTCTTATGCCCAGCGGAGCAGGACATGATGCTCAAAACTTAGCCAGGATCGCTCCCACCGGAATGATATTTGTTCCGAGCGTTGGGGGAATCAGCCATTCTCCCCAAGAGTACACCCGTCCTGAAGACATGGAAAATGGAGTCAACGTGCTTCTCCATACGATCCTTAAGATCGACCGATCTGAAGATTGACCGTTTCTCTTATTTATTCAAATCATCCAGTGCTTCAACCGAGGCCCAGAATACCTCGGCCTGCCAGGGAACAGATGTGAGCTTAAGAAAGAAAAAATATTTTCCATCGGCAGATAGGCGCGGAAAGCTGGTTGATAGATGTCCCCTGTTAAATTGTTCCCCAAGGTTTACTGCCTGTTTCCATGTTCCGTCCTTGTTTCTAAAGCTGATGTATAAATCGCCTCCTGAAGTTCCATAATGACCTGGTCTGCTGGAATAGAAGACAAGGAACCGTTCATCCGGCGCCACACAGGGATGTAATTCGGTCGCATCAGAGTTTACGGCGGCTCCTAATTTTTCAGCGATGTGTTCCTCCTCCAGCGGAAATTTTATTTTATAGATGTCGGATGAATCGAAAAAAAGATTGCCAAATTCAGACATATCACTTCCGTTTTCCCATCCTGGTGTACGAAAATTGAGTGGTCTTGGTTTACTCCAGTCATCGCCTTTTCTTTCCACATACCAGATATTTCTCTCCCCGGTTTCATTCATCCTTTCTCCGTCCAGTGTCCTTGCTGAAGAAAAAANCAAATANTTACCATCTCTGGATATTGAGGGNGAGCCATCAAAGTAGTCTCCCGAAAACGAGGCCACACGGGGAGGAGTCCAGGTACCATCCATCGTTTTCATCACGAATATCTTTTCCGAGTATCGAATACTGAAATCCATGGCAGAGAAATAGACCTCTTTACTGTCGGGTGTGAAAGCCGGTGCACTGTGAAGTTTATATCCCTGGGGCATATAATCGAAGGGAAATTTCACCGGGATATTTCCCGGCAGCGTTTGGCCGAGATACGGGCCTTTGAGAACCGGGAAATCATCCTGTTGAGCATGACTCATAAACACAAATATAACGGCCAACAAAATTCCTACATAAATTACCCTGTGTTTCATGGCTTCTTGCTTTATTTTTTAAGCCGATCGAAAATTTTGGTGCTTACCCAGTAAATATCGGACTCAGCTTCAAAAAACAGGTATTTTCTGTCGGGGGAAAGGGAGGCAGCGATGCTTCCCTCGGTTTCGAGGAGCCGACTCAGGTTTATGGCTTTTCCCCATAATCCATCACTCTCACGAAAACAGATAAAGAGCTGGGCATGTCCGCCCGGAGGATCTATAGTGTAGGAATCAAAGATGAGGAAGCTTTCGTCCGGAGCTATGCAGGGATGACGGCCTGACATGCGCCCCGGGGCTGGAGAAAGAACTCCGCCCCTTTGTTTTTCAAAGGGTCCGAAGCGGCCGTTTACCAGCTTTGTCCGGGCTATGCCATGTTTTTTTCCGTCTTCATAATCGATATCCGTGACATATATAGTTCCGTTTTTTGTGGTGGTGACATACATGCCATACCCCACATAGCTGGATTCTCCCCAGCCTTTTTCCGTCCTTTCCACCTTCCAAATGCCGTAGGGATTTTCAATTCCGGGCCTTTCCGGATTGGGGCGCATGCTGCCGAAATAAAGCGTCTTGTTATCCGCTGTTATGTGCGGTTCATGGTTGCGGAAGTCTCCGTTGAAAGGAGCGGGCTCAGGTGCGGTCCAGCCCTCTTTTTCCCAGCGGCAGACCATGATGGTCATTCCGCGATTGAAATAAAACTCTTTTCCGTCCGCTGAAAAAGTGCAGGAAAATTCATGGCCGCTATTAGTGGAGACTATTCCCTGAGCAAAGATCTCTTTTTTCAGTCCAGGTGGCTTCTGTCCCAGATAAGGTCCTTTTAATCCGGTCTGTTCGCCGGCGGCAAAGAGGGCGTCCTCCGGAGTTGTGGGATGATACTCTTCGAACAGCTCATCCATCCTTTCCAGACGGGATCTGGCATTTTCATTTTGAGGATTGAGCTCTAAGGACTTTTTGTAGTACTGGGTGGTCTTATATTTGTCACCCCAGTGAAGATAGGCTTCGGCCAGACTGTCGTAGACATTGAAGGATTGAGGAAAGGTTTCGACATTCATCCGGAATACGGTCATAGCCTGGCGAAGTCTGTTCTCTTGGAGCAGCCTGTATCCCAGGGAGTTAAACTGTCTTTCACTCACAAAATATTTACCCGGTTGTTTTTTTAGTTCTTTCAATTTAATTTTTGCCGCCTCGATCTCTTCAATGCCCTTTTCTGTGAGAATCTCTTCGATGATATCAGCAGCCGAAATAAAAAGCTGGCTCCAAAAAGCTTCGATATTGTTTTCGTGAAAAGTGCGGATTCTTTCCTCACTATGGCCCCGTTCCATGAGGTAGTAGTATGGCTCCGGGAGCTGAAATTGTTCCATGGCCTGTTCAAAGGAGAGCCCCTGCTCTTTCGCACTCTTCAGACCCTCCCAAAGGTTTTTAATATAATCCCTCCAGAGGGCCAGTTTCTCCGCTCCCCAGATATCCATATGTCCGGGAATGACCTTGGATGGAGCGTCATCTCCATCCAGGGCCCGGTGCAGCACCTCGAGCCAGCGGTCGATGTCCAGCATCGGCTGTCCGGCAAAAAGCGGGACCCATCTCTGATCCAGAAAGAGGTCTCCGGTCATGAGGATTCCTTCCTCCGGGACGTGAATGAATATATCGGATGTGGAATGGGCCCGGCCGAAATAGTCCAGCTTCACGGTTACATCACCCAGGTCCAAAATCATCCGGTCATCGAAGGTGATCTGGGGGGGTGTTGAGACAAACACATTTTTAAAGTCATGAATTTCCCGTTCCAGCGTTTTGAGATAGGCCTGGATATTCCTGGCTTCTTCCGAGCCGGGTTGAACGCTTTTTAAGCGGGCTGTCTCATTCTGGAACACCTGCTCCAGATTGGCGATCCGGCGTGGCATGATTTTTTTATCCCGGGCCATTCCGGACATGACGTTGTCATGTCCGATTATAACGGCATCGGGAAAAATCTGGTTGCCGAAGCTATGGTCCCAATGGGAATGGGTGTTGATGACATAAGCGAAGTCGGTTCGGCCGAATTCCTTTTCGATAATCCTGCGTATTTTGGCTGCGGTCGAAGGCAGGCCCGAGGTGTCAATGACAACGATTCCCTTTTCAGAGGCCACGGCCACAACGTTGTTACTCATCAGAGTTTCGGAGAGAATCAAAACCCTATCGCTTAACCTTTGGATCGTTATGGGAATATTCTCGTCCGGCTGTGCTGTCAGGCATGTCGTGCAGACACAAACGATCAGACCGACTATTAAGATTTGTTTAAACTTCATTTCTCCTCCTTAAAATAACCATGCCTCCTGTTCCAATGGACACATAGTATGACCCACAGGCTTCTTTTAACAAAGTGATTCGGCAAAGAAATCCACTCCAGTGCAAGCATTTCAGTTTTAAGCCCAGAAGGCTTTTTACAAAAATATGTATCATGATATTTTCGCTTCGATAATGAATGATACGCATGGCGAATCAGAGTGTTTATTCATAGCTTCTTCTTATGATTTATGAAAACACAAAACAGAATCATTTTCACCCCTTAATCGATGCCTGTTTTGGTATGGTGAATCGTTCATTTTGAGGCGAAAGCTCTGAGACCTTCAGTCAGGCTTCGGGCAAGTATGGACATATGATTTTCTTCGGGCATTTTCACATATTTCCACCTCAAACCTTCTGGCTTGTTTTTCTCAAGAATTCTTAAGAACTCCTCGATCTCAGGAATCAGATTTGGTTCATCACCAACGCAGATATACAGAAAATTGGCCTGTTTGCTTTTCTTCCTCAAAAAGGATT
>JGI2171J19970_10002055_pt1 | contig 11120 bp, 8 predicted proteins | sample DeeMarSWOR324_28_FD_19970 | JGI IMG/M metagenome (IMG submission 19970) | reverse complement strand
GGAGCCATACTCTCCCGGAAATTTTGAGTCTCTGCGTGCTCGTGAAATGGGGAGTGGCTCCAGTGGTGGGCAACTACGACTGTGGGTGCTAGACTTCATATGAAGGGTTAACTTAGTAACAGGCAAGCTTTCTTTAAATAAATGTTTCTGGAAGGATAGCAAAGTGCAAAAAATGCATTCAAATTGTGGAGGGCTTAGACCATTGCTAGCTTCAGAGTTTAACTGTAGGCTTTGCTGATGAAGAGTAAGAACTTGTGTAATAAAGTTAAAATCGTCACCGATAGTTCTGCCTACCTTGAGCCAAAGGTCATCGCTAAATATGATATCCGTGTTGTGCCACTCAGAGTTGCTTTTGGAAGTGAGGTTTTCGCCGAAGGGGTGGACATTACTAATGAGGAGTTCTATCAAAGGCTAGCTGAAGGCGGAAAACTGCCTACTACTTCACAACCTGCGATTGCTGACTTTATCAAAGTGTATCGCAAACTGGCGGACCAGGGACATCCTATCCTATCCCTGCATATTTCTAGTAAATTAAGTGGGACCTGTGCTTCAGCTATGGCTGCTAAAAATGCGCTTCCCCAGGCTCAAATTGAGATAGTAGATTCGTTAACTATAGCCCTGGGAATGTTAATCTCCCCTGCCGCTGAAGCCGCGGAAAGGGGAGAGACGCTACCTCAAATTGCGGCTTCTATGGAGAAACTAAACAAGTGCGTAAAGGTTGTTGGTGCTTTTGATACGTTGGAGTATCTTTGGAAGGGAGGGCGGATTGGGACAGCTAGAGCCCTCATTGGTACTTTACTGAAGATTAGACCTGTTCTGACTCAGGAGGATGGAGAGGTCAATGTCTTAAACAGGACAAGAACCATGGCCCATGCCATTGAGTATATTCTAAAGTTTGTGGAAAAAGAATTGAAAGGGAACGTCTCTCTTAATGGTTGGATTGCTCACAGCCGCGTCCCCGAGGCAGCACGTACATTAGAGAAAAGGCTTCGTGAAGGCTTTCATTGGGTCAAGTTACGCTTTTTTGAGCTGGGACCAGTTCTGGGGACTCATATGGGGCCGGGTCTCGTTGGCGTGAGTTTTTATTGTGATGAGGACTGGCGCTGACTTCGGGCGATAATGAGGTGGCTAGGATTGTAAAAAATAGAACATCCCGAGTAGTCTTACTCCCCCCACAAGCTACCGTCTGGCCCCGTTTCCACTTACATTGTGCTGACTCTCAACCTGTGCCTTTGCCTCTGCCAGACATTCTTGGGCATCCTGCCTGGATGCAGGCGGCAAATCGTTCAACCTGTATTGGAAGTGAAAAGCGAGAAGGGCATAGGGGAAATCGGGACTGAGGGAGCAAATAAAGGAAGCAATTCCTGCTACCTCCGCTTTATCAATGTGGCCAGGTACAAGTAAGGTGCTAGCTACCAGAAATGTAGGTGTGGGGCGTTTCCTCATGTAGCCAGCGAGCAGTCCAAAGTTTTTCAGTGTCTGCTCATTACTTACACCGCGAAGGGCTATGTGCAACTCTTTGCTACATACCTTCAGTTCAAACTTGATACAACCACCGGAGTTTAATAAAAGCTCAGCCACCTGTTTTAGTAATGCTGGAGGCATCGCGCAATTGGTCTCCCAGCAAATGCGAAGAATCCTAGCTCTGTTTCTGGCAAGAGCCAATCGGGAAACACACAGGGCGTAAGGTAGTTGGAGGGACGGGTCACCGCCAAAATAACAAATGCAGGACGTTAGATTACCAACTGCCTCAGCCAACTCTGTGGCGCTAACATGGCTTGGGCTTGTTGCCTAATTGCGATAATTCCAGTTCTGGCAAAAAAGACAATCAAAAGAACAAGCCTGATGAAAGACAGCCAAATTTGTATAGCCATATTCAGCGCCAGAAGAGTAAGCATACTCTGGATAACCGACTCCGGCTCCGGCGGGACAGACCAAGCAGCTACGCAGTTAGTGAAGAGAGGATCGTAATACCAGCGAACATTGCCCTTAGTTGCAGTGGCTCCTACTGACCTCTTATCTTGGTTAGTGCGTAGCCCGCAATAGCTCGTCTTGTTTGGTGGGATGTGGCATCTGTTAACACAAAGTTGACATTCAAGCCCTTCTTCATCCCGGTGTGGCTGTTCGGGAAGGTTGAGTGGACTTCTGGCATTTCGATGTGCTTCCTCAATAACGAGCAGAACATTGGAGAATTTCTCTCGGATGCAATTGAGACATAGCCTCAGGCTTTGAGAGATAAGAGGTGCCTTCTTACCACAATAATGGTAGTGACCAGATTTTATATCAAATGCGGAGGCTGAGATACATGGGTAATACTCATGGTATGTTTGATAATGATAACTTGCCGTGATGAGTTACTAGGATGAGAAAACCAACCGGCTTTTGTTTCTTTAAAAGAAAACCTATTGTCCAGAAGAGTAGATATGAGTTCCGGATTGAAATAGAGGGATTCAATGAGACCTCAAAGCCTGAATGACTAATAGAATATAACTTTCAATTGCTCGCAACCATTTCTTACTTGTCTCACTCCGGTAGAGTATATTGAAACGAACTTGCGAAAATCCGTAGCCCGGTGTTACCTATGTGGTCAGCCAGCACAGACACTTGACATCGGAATACCGTTTGCATTATACTGGAGACGGCTAGAAATTCATATCTTAGCCGGTGAAGGAGAATAGTAAGAAACTGGCGCTTTCTATGAGCGAGCCGGAGAGGGTGTAAGCCTGGCAGAAAGAGGTTTCTGAACGCGCTCTGGAGGTTATGGACCGAAGAAAGTTCCGACTTGGAACAAGTAGGATCCAGCGGGTGGCTCCCGCAGATGCAATAGCTCAATGAGTGCTTCAAACCAAGATTGTGGTTTGAAGAATCAGGGTGGCACCACGGGGTAAGAACCTCGTCCCTAGGTAGAAACGGAAGTTTTTATGTAGAGACGAGGATTTTTTGTTTGTGATTCTATCACAGCAAGCAACCAAAGTTGTTCGGCTTTGAAATAGTTCAGGAGAAAGAGGAAGCATATGGCAAAAAAAGTGTGGCAAAACACAAATAGCCTGAATAAACTTGTTGAGCAATACACTGCTGGCAACGATGTTTTGCTGGATCAAAACCTGGTGAGTTTTGACGTTTATGGGTCATTGGCGCACGCCAGGATGCTTGCCAAGCAAGAGTTGATAGAAAAAACAGACCTGGAAAATATTAAAGAGGGTTTGATTGAGATTTTGGAGCTTCATAAAAAAGGGCAATACACTCTGCAGTTAGGTGATGAGGATGTGCATACGAAAATCGAAAATGACCTGACGAATAAATATCCGGAGTCAGGGGCAAAGTTGCACACAGGTCGATCCCGAAATGACCAGGTATTGGTTGACCTCCGTCTCTATATCAAGACCAAGCTTACCGAGATTGCCCTGGCAATACTTGACTTGGCAGAAACTTTTTATGGGCAGGCTGAGAAATTATCCAATGTTCCTCTGCCTGGTATGACTCATATGCAACCAGCTATGTTGTCTTCGTTTGGGCTGTGGTTCGGGTCTTTTGCTGAAAGCCTGCTCGATGATCTTTTTTTGGTTGAGGCGGCTTACACTCTCAACAATCAGTCGCCGCTTGGTTCGGGAGCGGCGTATGGTGTAACCCTACCAATTGATCGGGCATACACTGCCGAATTGCTGGGTTTTACTAAAATACAAAATAACGCTCTCTACTCCCAGAACTCAAGAGGGAAAATTGAGGCAACTGTTATACACGCTTTAGCACAAGTGATGGCTACGTTGAACAAGTTTGCCACTGATAGCCTATTGTTTACCACTGAGCCATTTTCTTTTATTACGTTTGACAAGAGTCTCAGTACCGGTAGCAGTATCATGCCACAGAAACAAAATTGGGATGCGCTGGAATTGATGCGAGCTAAGTATCATCAGGTTATAGCAACTCAGTTGCAAATCAGTAGTTCTCTGGCAAACCTGCCCTCCGGGTACAACAGGGATGTACAACAAGCAAAGGGCAGTATAATGGGCGCTGTTGATATAATTCTTTCTTCTATAGAAGTAGCCAAGCTTTTCGTACAAACGATTGAAGTCAATGAGACACAAATCAAGAACCATCTTCCGAAGGATATTTTTGCCGCCCACTGGGTATATACTTTGGCTCAAGAAAAGAAACTGCCTTTTCGGCAGGCATATACGTATGCTAAAAAACATCTCAGCGAGATTCCTGCTTTTGATGCAGCTAAACTCCTTAAGATAGCCACTTCGCAGGGCTCGACTGGCAATCTTCAACTTTCAAACGTTAAAAAGAATATTTTGGAAAAAAGGCGGCATTGGGTCGAAGAGAAAGAAACCTTTGAAAAAGTTATTGAGGCATTAATTGGGAAATAAAGGAGAAAATATGAAAACACAAACCAAGTATCACAAAATTGCCTCCCACGAGGTTCATGAAGGGGAAAAGGTTGACTCCGTAGTACTTCTTTACTCGGGAGGACTTGACTCCTCTGTTATCTTGAAGTGGATTCAGGAGACTTACCATGCAGGGGTTATTGCTCTCACTATTGATATTGGTCAGCAAGCCGATGATTTGGAGGCTGTAAAACAAAAAGCTCTCAAGTTGGGAGCGAAGAAAGCCATTGTGCTTGATTGTAAAGACGAGTTTGCTGACCAGTATATTGCCAGAGCCATTAAAGCCAACGGCAGCTATCAAGGGGACTATCATTTAAGCACGCCGGTTGGCCGCCCGCTAATTGCTAAAAAAGCGGTGGGGATAGCTCATGCAGAAGGAGTAAGGGTTATTGCTCATGGCTGTACCGGTAAGGGCAACGACCAGGTGCGGATTGAGAGTTCGATTCTCTGCGAAGATCCGGACATGAAAGTCATTACTCCAGTGCGGGAATGGAGTATGGGGCGTGACGAAGAATTTGTATATGCAACCGAACGCGGAATTGAAACTTCGCAAGCAAAGAAGGGGGTTCCTTATTCTTGGGATGACAATATGTGGGGTCTGACGGGCGAAGGCGGAGAGATTGAAGACCCCAAACTTACCCCCAATCTGGAGAAGATTCTGCAAATTACTACCCTGCCTGAAAATGCGCCCAATGATGTGGGATATATCGAGCTTGAATTTGAACATGGTATACCAGTTGCTCTTAATGGACAGAAAATGAAGCTGTCTGAACTCATCATCACTACTAACAGGATTGTCAGCAAGCATGGCGTAGGATATGTCATCCTTATAGAGGATCGCCTGGTGGGAATAAAGGTCCGGGGTGTGTATGAATCACCGGCGGCTCACGTGATCACTCAGGCGCACTACAACCTCGAAAAACTTGTCAGCACCCAAACAGCAAACGAGATGAAAGAAATAATTGACAAGAAATGGGCATACCTTTGTTACAATGCCAAGTGGCATGAGCCGACCATGAAGCATTTGAATGCATACATTGACTCGATGAATTTTAATGTGACAGGTACAGTGAAAATCAAGCTTTTTAAAGGTAGGTCCGACGTCGTTTCAGTCAAGTCGCCATTTTCACTGTTTGATGCGGACCTGGCCACGTTCAACAAGAGTAGTAAGTTTAATCAAAACTCAAGCGCTGGCTTCATTGAGATATATTCATTGGCGATGAAAACTGCGGCAAATGTAGGTAAAGGGAAAATTGATAAACTTTAGATAAAGTTTATCATGAGCGATTAATGAAAAAGGATTAAAAAAGCAAAGTAAGCGATTCCACTTTTATTTTCGCACCGCATCTCATCAGACGCAAATTTTTAATGCTCTGGCGATTAGAACCAAGTTAGTTGTGCATCAGGTTTGATAGGGACGGTATAAACTCAAGAACCTCGCGTAATCCCAAAACCGATGAAGTGCTTTTACAAGGAGTGAGGGACGAGAGCCCTAACCTCTGGTACCATATAACAAACCACATATTCTTCATATAGATAATCTATGCCATGAGAGAGCCTGTTGTTCATAGGGAGATACTGCCGAGTTAGGATTTTGGTGATTTTATAGTATCTATTTGTGGGGCGGGACAAGTCGGAAGTTTTCGCGATAACAATGAAAAAATTTATAGAGGATAGACGTGGATTTTAATCTGCAGGGTGATGCATCCGCTTACTCACTCTTTTAAATGTTTCCAGTTCACTGATAGATAACACGGCGGTCATGTATAGATTTCCAAACCAGATGCCTATTCTTGTTGGGCACAGAACACCATCCTTGTTGCGAAGTGTTAAAGGCATTTAATGATGCTCCATACATTGCGCCCGGCCTGTGGACCAAGCCCTGTTGTTGGCTCATGGGGAAAAGTACAGCGAGGTAGTTTACCAGGGCCAGCGCCAGGGCAAGCTGCTGTTTCTGACTGTCGGAAAGCTTGCCGACATGGCTGTCTTTCTTGTCGGCAAGAAACGCTTCTTGAAGAGACGTGGCAGTTGGTACTTCTTTCCGATAATCCCGGCCAAACAGGTCTATCGCCTCTTTCACGCGTATTTAGTCGTAAATAGAAGTCGTCTGGAGCTGTACACCAATCAGTTCCTTGATTCGCTCCGGTTCCTGTAGGGCTCAATACCACATACCCTGAGTCTACTGCTATCCAGTTGGTGCAGAATCTCTATTATCTCAACCGTAGTCATCTTGCGAGCTCTGTTGGTGCCGGGAGCCCTGAATATTTCGCCTTCCTCAACATTGAAGCTGTTACCATCCACGGCTGCCAGGCTATCTTACCTTTTGCTGATGGCATTTATTTTTATAACTATACTCATCCCATCACAATAGTTTATTAGGTGAATACAACTTTGGGGATGACCCGATTGCGCTGCTCAATGCTTCTTTTCATTGATACAACGAGCTTCGGGCAGAAGGTAATTAAGAAATGCTTAGGTTAGTAGCGTTTAGCTTGCCGTGCAGGCTTTACATTGCCCCGATAATCAGGAGCGGTGATGTTGAGTACCAGGCTTATCTTTGGATCCACCATTCGTGAACTGATTCTTGTTTCAATCTCCTCTAAAGAGAGACATGTGGTGACCACCATAGGCAACTGGGCATTATAGCGGTAGTTTATCAGTTGATATAACTTCTCCTGAGCCCAAGGCGTGGCTGATTGTTCACCGAAGTCATCTAGTATAAGTAATGGAACTTCTTTAAGTTTCTCAGAAAATTCGTCATAGGAGATTTTACTATCCGGACTGAATGTAGAGCGCAAATGGTCAAGAAGGTCGGGGACAACCACAAAGAAGACCGGTTTCCCTTGCGCCAACCGACAATTAGCGATAGCTGCCGCCAGATGAGTCTTACCACAGCCATTAACGCCTTGAAATATCAGCCAACCCTCCGGTGAGCGAGCGAATTCTTCTGCCCGATCGAAAGCTACACGCAAATTTTGCCGCTGTTCCAGGGGAAGTTCCAGTCTCTTGTGGTCAAAATTATCAAAGGTCATATTTCGCAATAGCTCTAATTTTAAGCCACCCTGGGATTCCAGGAGTGGTGTCGGTTCAATCGTCCATATTTGGCAGAATTCGTTATTGACAAGATGACCGCGTAAGCGTTCATCCACTTTTTCGAGCGGGATATCGGTGGTGATTACCGTAGCTAGCCTGGTATTGAAGCGATGATGAAGGAGTTGCTCAAGCTTCTCTTTAGCCCAGGTGGTAGCACCTCCCAGAGTAAGGTCATCAAGTATTAGTAAAGGAACATTTTTTACTTGCTCAAACAGCTCGTCATAAGTTGTGTCGCTGGTGGAGCTGAAGGCAGAGCGAAGGTGGTCGAGGAGGTCAGCAGTGCCGATGTAAAATACAGGTTCCCCTAATCTAAGACGGTGGTTTGCGATAGCACAAGCCAAGTGTGTTTTGCCACAGCCGCTGGGACCTAACAATACCAGCCAACCCTGAGGATTATCAGCAAAGTCTTTAGCAGCTTGGTAAACCTGAGCAAAGTGCTCCTGGGAAGTGGCATTCGCCGTCTTTCCTTTGGGAGATAAATTGTCGAAGGTAAGCTGCGACAGGGAACCCAGATTGCTGTATTTCTCAAGATATTCTGTTTTTTTCTTTCTCAGCTCCGCTTTACTGCAGCGGCATGGTACAACGCGGCTGAAATCAACTTGCCCTGAATCCAAGGCAGGATGAACAAAACCAGCCCCTTTGCAAACAGGGCAGATTTCATCTACGCCTTCTTTTGTCGAGGGCAAGGGAGCATTACCTTTTGACCATGTGTCCGTATCGGCCCTTGATGTACTTGTCGGGGTCAACCTTTTTAATGTCTCTCCTATGTTCTCCACTGTCTTTACCTTCGCTAGCCCATCTTTCTAGGATACGGGCAATATATTTCCAACTGCGTTTATTGAGTGTAACTGCTTCCTTAAAGGCGTCTTCAATCCACTGGGGCGGATAAAGCTTGTCTGCTTCCTTAAGTTCTTCAGCAATCATCGGCGTTATCATGCCAATATTCTGCTCGTAGAGAGCAAAGATATTAACAGCTGGCGGCTGAGGGCTCCGATACATCAGGGCGGGCAACGAGTAAATGTCCTCGAGCACTCCATTTATATTTAAAGTTGTGTGTAATAGATTGCCATGCTCTATAGCTAAGACCATAGTCTGGCGCAGTGTATCATCATCTAACTCGGCTGACAGCCGGCAGATTGCAGATTTTAGTTCTTTATAAGTAACGCCGGTAATATCAGGGTGGGGATGTTCTTGTTTTCGCAGGATAAGATAAGTCACATATAACACTATCTTAAGTTCGGCCAGGTCGTGAATTTTGGGCATCATCCGGGTAAAGAAAGAGTCAGGCAAGGAGATAAACTCTGTTTTCACTTGGGAGCTGGATAATTGCCGTTCAGGCATCTTTCTATCCTTAAGAGGCTGAAATCAGCTCAGCCTCTAAATTAGCGAATTTGGCAATTCGGCCCATGAAGCGCAGCTTGAGTTGTCCTAGAGGACCATTGCGGTGTTTAGCTATGATAATATCCGCAATGCCGCGGGGGTAGGGTTCCTTTTCGACGTCGTGCACCTTGCTCCAATCTTCAGGGGAGAAATACATGTCATCTCGATAGACGAAAAGAACGATATCAGCATCTTGCTCGATACTGCCACTTTCGCGTAGGTCAGAGAGCTGAGGAATATGGGAGGCCCGCCATTCTACAGCCCGACTGAGTTGAGACACTGCTAGTACAGGCACATTCAGTTCCCTGGCCAGTGTTTTTAAATCGCGGGTTATCTTGCTAATTTCCTGAACTCGTGTTTCACTCCTGGCATCGCCTTGTATCAGCTGCAGATAATCAATGATAATCAGGTCGATGTTGCGCTCGAAGTGAAGGCGCCGTATCTTGCTTCGCATATCTAAAACGCGAAGTTGAGGAGAGTCATCAATGTAAATCGGTGCCTCTGAGAGTATTCCACTAGCTTCCATAATTTTTATCTCATCCTGCTCTCCGAAGCGACCAAGGCGAACCTTTCTAGAATCCACCCCGGATTCACTGGCTAGAAGCCTCTGCACCACCGCTTCTCGGGACATCTCCAAGCTACATAAAGCAACACAAGCCTTCTGGTTAATGGCGGCGTTTCTGGCAATATTCAGTGCCAAGCTTGTTTTGCCCAGGCTGGGCCTGGCTGCCAAAACAATTAAGTCAGATCTTTGTAGCCCTCCTAAAAAATCATCTAAGGCAGCAAAACCAGTGAGAATATGAGGTATTTCCCCTTCCCGTGACTCAGTAGGTGGCCCAGCTTCCTCAAAGTATTGGCCCAAGGCGTCTCGAATTGGGATAAAATCCCTGGCTTCCCGCTTCATTCGCACTTGAAACAGGATATCTTCGGCTTTATTGAAGCAAGCCTCAACATCAGGACTGGCTTCGTAGCCCAGGGCCTTGATTTGATCAGCGGCGGTAATCAGCCGCCGCATTACCGCTGTATTGGATACTATTTGAGCATAATATTCAACATGGAGGGATGTGGGTACATTACTGATTAGATGGCTTAAAAAGGCAGCACCACCAGTTTGTTCCAGCTTGTCTTCGCGCATTAGCTCGTGTGCCACTGTAATCTGGTTTATAGCTTCGTTGCGTTGGTAAAGAGAGAGGCAAGCCTTGTAAATTACCCGATTTGTGTCGGAAAAAAAATCTTCGGGCTTGAGAGAAACAGCAATTTTCAATATGGCATCGGGGTCAATAAGCAGAGACCCAATTACTGCCTCCTCAGCTTCAATATCATGGGGTGGTAATTTTTCCTCTGCCATACCTAATCCTTCTTTTTCCCTTGCTCTTTCTTCTCCGCCTTCTTCTCTGCCTCTGTCTCTTTCTCCTCCGCGATAACCACCGTAATTTGCGGGTTAAGGTCGCCGGCTAACCTGACGCCTATTTCATAGCTACCAGATTGGCGCAAAGGTTTCTCTATATCTATCTTCCTTTTATCAATAACGGAACCCGTGGCTTGGCTTAGCTCTTCAGCTATATCGGCAGCGGTAATAGAGCCAAACAATCGTTCTCCGGCACCGGTGCGAGCTTTAAGATGAATTTCTCTTCCCTCAATTTGCTGAGCCAGTTCGGCTAGTTTATCATGGTCAATACTTTCCTCAAGTTTCTCCCTCTCTAGCCTAGCCTCTACTTGCCTAATAACTGTGGGGGTCGCGACCATAGCTAAACCCCGAGGCAAAAGGAAATTCTTGGCATAGCCTTTATGCACCTCCTTTATATCACCAGCCCTTCCCTTGCCAGGGACGTCTTCTAGTAAAACAACTTTCATAATATTCCTTGCTTCTTTCAGTATGATAGAAATGTCGCTGCCGAGATGGCAGCAGTGGCGCCATCTCCAGCAGCAGTTATCGCCTGCCTGGCTGAATCATGTCGGACATCTCGGTTAGCGGATATTCCCGGAATCTTTGCTTCCATCACTTCGTCGGTGATTATGTAGCCCCCTTAGCCCAGAGATAGAAATCCTGGCTATTGGCATTCGAGTTGATAGCCCAAAGACACCTGCCATCTCTAACATTGCTATTTTAGCACTTTTGATATTTTTTAGGCTAACTTTGCTTAACTACCCCGTCACCTTTCATTTGAGTTACCACAGTATCCCCAACAAGCTCTATCTTCGGTTCGGCTATAGCTCTTTAGTGAAATATCTTGCTGGCTCGAAGCGGGCTAAGACAGG
>JGI2171J19970_10002051_pt1 | contig 11127 bp, 8 predicted proteins | sample DeeMarSWOR324_28_FD_19970 | JGI IMG/M metagenome (IMG submission 19970) | reverse complement strand
GTCACCCAGAAAAGGGCCAGCCCGCTGGGGAACGACAGAGTTAACCAGGCAAACATAATGGGCAATATCCAGAGCATCAAGCTGCTCTGCGTCTTCTGAGCCGGGTCAGGCGACGTCGTCATAACCATCTTCTGCTGCACCCACATCGAGGCGCCTACCAGCAGCGCCAGGAAAATGTCGCCGGTAGCCAAGTTCAACCAGAGGAAATCGTTAGAAAGCGGCAGCGTGGAATAAACCACAGGCCAGGAATAGAGATACTGGGAAAGCCCCACCAGGTTCTCTGGGATTACCGCCAGCACCCGCATTATGGACTGAAAAAGGGCGATCCAGACAGGCATCTGGATTAACAGCGGCAGCAGGCAGCCGGCCGGGCTAACCCCCGACTCTTTATAGAGCTTCATCTGCTCCCGGGCCATTTTCTCCTTGTCTTTGCCGTACTTCTTCTTAAGCTCGGCAATCTTGGGCTGGAGCGACTGCATGGCCTTGGAAGCGCGAATCTGCTTCAGCGTCAGGGGGAGCATGGCGCCGTTAACTATAAGCGTCAGAGCGATAATAGCCAGCCCGAAGTTGTTGAAGAGATAGTGAGTCATCACCACCAGGACGTTTATCACTGGCTCTACAGCGATTAGATTCCAGATTTCACCTATTCCCACTAAACACCTGCCTCACTATTAGCTAATGGGTTGAACCCACAACCTCACTCCGGTATCGGCGTTAAGGGCATGGAGATTCTGCTCCTGACTATAAACATAGAGAACGCCCTCGCTTAAAGCGAGCGGGGCGTATATCGCCTCCCCCAGGTCAGCAAAAAGCCCGAGCTGATTATTAACCGTATCTATGTTGTATATCTTGCCCTCCTCAGTGGCGATAAAAACCATGTCTTCGTCCAGAACCGGCCAAGAACGGACCGGGCTCTCCAGGTCGAACTCGGCTATCTTCTCGCCGCTGGCGGCATCAAAGCCATAGACCCTGTTATCGAAACAGCCAACGTAGATGTTATTCTCAAAAGCCACCGCCCTCGTCCAGAACCACTTTTCCGCCTGGAATTCCCACCTGAGTGTGCCGTCGGCGGCATTTATGGCGTAGAAGTAGCGGTCGAGAGTGCCGATATAAATCGCGCCGTTGTGGACAAGCGGCGTAGAAGCGAAAGCCCCCTCTGCCCCATCAAATTGCCACTTCTCGCTGCCGTCGGCGGCGTTGATGGCATAGAGCTTCTTATCAAAGGAAGCTACGTAGAGCGTACCCGCATCATAGGCGGCTGTCGACCATATCTTGTCCTCGGTGGCGAACTCCCAGAGCAAATCACCGGTAGCCGCGTCCAGGGCGTAAACATTCCCGTCGGAGCAGCCGAAATAGAGATTATCCAAGCCGACTACCAGGCCACTGACGATGGGTTCCAGGTTACCAGTACGGGGATAGACCCAGCGCAGCGCCCCCGACTCAGCATTAAGGGCATAGACCTTGCCGTTATAGCCGGCAACGTAGACCAACTCTTCGTAGAGGACGGGGCTGCCGTAAACGGACACCGGTATCGTCGTCTGGGCACAGCCGAAGCCGCCCGACGACGCCGCCCCTTCCAGGGTGACCTCCCAGCGCTGAACACCCGTCTCCTCGTTCACCGCCACCAGCGTGCCCTCCACCGCCGGCGCCGAGCAGCCGAAGCCCCCGGCCTGTTTTAGAGAGGGGGACAAGAATATAGTCCCGTTGGCTATGGTGGCGCCAGAGCCGCCTTCAGGTGAACCCCTGATGTCGGTACAACCGACCAAAACCAGCCCCACCAGGAGCAAAATAATCAGCAGGCTAATCTTGCCCACCGGTAACGACCTGTTTCCAATCCTCACTTAGCCGTTCCCTCCATAGTCAGCGTGCGGCACCGGGTCATAGCCGCCGGCATGAAAGGGGTGGCAGCGGGCGATACGCTTCGCCCCCATCCAGACACCCTTAAAAAAGCCAAAACGGGATACAGCTTCATAGGTATATTGAGAACAGGTCGGGCTATAGCGGCAGTTGGACGGCAATACCCGCGAAATCGTTAGCTGATAAAACCTAATTAGCCCTAAGGCAAGCCCCTTCATACTCCCTCGCTAAAATTCTGGCCCGGGACAGTAAACCCCGGACTGTTTTCTCCAAGTTGGCGAAGCTGGCCGTCGCCGCTTTAGAACGGGCGATAAAGATAATATCCCATCCCCCTTCCAGCGGCAAAGCACGCAGGATTTCGCGCATTCGGCGTTTTATCCGGTTTCTCACCACCGCCCCACCCAGCCGACGGCCGACCGAGAACCCGTACCGGGACAAGGCAAGCTGGTTAGGCAAAGCCTTCATCACCATCAGCTCGCTCGTCCAGGAGCTACCCTTCTCATAGACCAGGTTATAGTGCTCCGACTTGGTAAGGTATTCTTCACCTCGCATGGTTACACCACGGTCAAGCGCTTACGTCCCTTAAGCCGTCGTGCCTTCAAGACATCCCGACCGCTACGGGTACTCATTCTGGCTCGAAAGCCGTGCTCTCGTTTTCGAGGAATACTCTTCGGTTGATAAGTTCTTTTAGGCACAATAACTCCGTAATCGAATCAGGATGATTATACTTCTGTAATCTTTGGGGTGTCAAAGGGGGATAAAGCGGATTTATAAGGGCACCTAAGCAGGCACCCTATATCGAGCTAATCGCGTACACCAACGCCCCCTGTCTTATGGATGTGTGCCGGTACATAAGGCAGCAGGGCTAGGTGCCGTGCCCTCTTTATGGCCAGCGCTAGGGCGCGCTGATGCTTGGCACAGGTACCGGTCTTACGCCTAGGCCCAATCTTACCCCTATCCGATATGTAGTGACGCAACTTAGCCGGGTCTTTGTAATCTATCTCCTTAACGTTATCGACACAGAGAGAACAAAACTTGCGTCTCGGTATATATCTCGACCTGCCCGGCCTTTTCGCTCTCGATTCGTCGGCTCTTCTTCTAGCCACCTCTTATTCTAAACCCTTCTAGTAGATTTTAACCCTCATCGGGGAAGGGTACATCTTCCACCACCGCTGGCTCCGGCTCGCTGTGGGCCGCCTCCTCACCCCCCTCCCCGGAAGCGGGAGCCGTGGGCTGTCGGTCAAGGAAGAGCACCCGGTTAGCCACTATTTCCGACCGGGAGCGCTGCTGCCCGTCCTGGCTCTCCCAGGTGCGGGTGTGCAGCCTGCCCTCGGCATAAACACGCTGTCCTTTAGTCAGATACTGGTTGCAATTCTCAGCTAGTCTGTTCCAGGCGACTACGGTAAACCACTCCGTTTCCTGTTTGCGCTCGCCGTCGGGGGTGGTGTAGACTCTGTTGGTGGCAACACGGAACGAGGTTACCGGGTTGCCGTTAGGGGTGAAACGCATTTCGGGTTCAGTGCCAACATTTCCTATAATCATCACTTTGTTCAGGGTCAACATCGCCAAAACTCCTTTCGCCCTCACCCAAATTCGTAGGAAACAGGCGTTTTTCCTTTTATATTAGCTGTCTAATCTTACCAGTAAATGCCGTAGCACCTCCTCGGAAATTTTTAAGTTCGCTTCAAGCCCTTTGCCCGATGCCGCTTTCATCTTGCACCGGAACAGAACGTAATTGCCTTCCAAAAAATGCCTAATGGGATAAGCCAGCTTGCGCTTACCCCAGCGGTCTACTTCGTCAACCGTGCCGCCATCCTGAGTAATCAGGCGGCTTATATTATCGACTACGCCATCAAGGCCTTCATCGGCAAGCTCGGGATTGATAATCACCACCAGTTCGTAATCGCGAAGCTGCTGGCTTTCCTCGGTAACCATATTCTCCTTAGTAACCATGCTCTCCTTCACCTGTTGAGATTAGCTATTATATCACACAACCAGTGATGCAACAATACCTCGGCCTGAACGTCAGCTTGACACGACACAGTGCCCCTGATAGACTTTTCTTACCGAAACGGCCCCGTGGTGTAGCGGTCTAACATGCCACCCTGTCACGGTGGAGATCGGGGGTTCGAATCCCCCCGGGGTCGCCACCCTTTTCAACCCCTTAGATAACTGAAGGCAGCCAAAGCGGCGGTAGCACCGTCACCGACAGCAGAAGCAATCTGGCGGGCTGAAGCCAGGCGGACGTCACCGGCGGCAAAGATTCCGGGGGCCGAGGTCGTCATCGTTTCGTCGGTGACGATATGCCCAGCCTTAGTCAGCTTTAATACATCAGCAAACGGCTGGCTGTTGGGTTTAAGCCCCACGGCGACGAAAACGCCCGCCACCTCCAGCGTCGAAGACTTTCTAGTTTTAACATTGTGCAGCTTCAGCGCCTTGACCACCTCCCCACCCACAATCTCCTCCACAATAGTATCCCAGATAAACTTTATCTTGGGCTGAGCCATAGCTCGCTTCCGAAGCACCTCACCCGCCCGCAGCTGATCCCGACGGTGTATGACGTAAACCTTGCTGGCGTGCTGGGTAAGCTCCAGGGCGTCGGTGATAGCGGCATCGCCCCCTCCCACCACCGCCACTTCCCGCTTACGGAAGAAAAAGCCGTCGCAGGTGGCGCAGTATGACACACCGTGCCCCACCAGTGTTTCTTCGCCGGGGACGCCCAGCTTGCGGTACTCCGAGCCGACAGCAATAATAACCGCCTCGGCCTCGAAGCTGCCCTTCTCGGTGATAACCTTGTGCCTCTTGCCCGCCTTGATGGCGGTGACGCTGGTGGTCTCCGTCTTCAGCCCGTATTTAGCCGCCTGCTGGTGCATAAGCGCGCCCAGCTCGGCGCCGGAGATGCCATCGGGAAAGCCGGGATAATTCTCCACTAAGGGGGCGTTTATTATCTGACCGCCGAAGGCACCGCGCTCAATGAGCAGGCTCTTAAGTCCCGCCCGCGCCGTATAAAGCCCAGCGGTAAGCCCCGCCGGACCTCCACCGATAATAACCACTTCGTATTTGGTTTCTGCCATCGCTTATTCTCTCTTTTTACGATTATAGCATAGAATAGCCTTTTATTATGATACAGGCCCGCGCCAAGACAAGGCTAAACTTGTTTTATGATAGCGGCAGCGTGTAGAATCTATTATAAAATTCGGGTGATAAATCTTGAAAAATAGCGCTAATAAGCAGAACGGAAGGATTAACTGGCAATATATCTTTGACCCCAAGACGGTGGCCGTCATCGGCGCCTCCAACAATCCCGGCTCCTGGGGGCACGGCATTATGAAGCACCTTACCCGCCCCGCTAGGAGAAAAATCTACCCGGTCAATCCCAACGCCGCCGAGGTCATGGGGCTTAAAGCCTATGCCAGCGTGCTCGATATCCCCGAGACGGTGGAATTGGCTGTCATCGTCGTTGCCTCCCCGCGGGTGCCCAAAGTAATCCGCCAATGTGTCCAGAAAGGGATAGAGGCGGCGGTGGTCGTCTCCGGCGGTTTTGCCGAAAGCGGCGATGAGGGCATCAAACTGGAAGCCGACCTGGTTGAAGTCGCTCGTAAGGGGGGGCTCCGCTTTATCGGGCCCAACACCATGGGCCACGCCGATACTTCGTCTCAGCTCTCCACCCTGGCCTGGACCTTCGAGACTCCCCCCGGCCCCGTGGCCCTCCTCTCCCAGAGCGGCAACTACGGACATCGCGTACTTCACCGCGGCATGATGTCGGGCATCGGCTTCAGCAAGTTCGTCTGCACCGGAAACGAAGCCGACATACGCTTTGCTGACTATTTCGAATACCTGGCGGAGGACAAAGAAAGCAAGATAATCGCCGCTTATATCGAAGGCTTGAGAGAAGGCAGGCGCTTCTTCGAGCTGGCCAAAAAGATTACCCCCCACAAGCCGGTTATCGTCATCAAGTCGGGTGCGACCAAAGCCTCAGCTAAAGCCGCCATGTCCCACACCGCCACTCTGGCTGGCTCGGACGAGGTCTACGCGGCCGCCTTCCACCAGGCGGGTGTGCTCAGGGTAGAAGACGACGACGATCTCTGCGACGTGGTCACCGCCCTGCTCTACCAGCCGTTGCCTCACGGCAATAAGATAGGCATACTGACCATCGGGGGGGGCTTAGGGGTAATGTCCGCCGAAGCCTGCGAAAAAGAAGGGCTGGAGATTCCCTCGCTGGCTCCGGCCACGGTAGAAAAGCTCAACGCCCAGCTGCCGCCGCGCTGGTCCCATGCCAACCCAGTGGACATGGCCGGCATCAGCATGGCGGAAAACCCGGTCATCTTCCCCTCTCTCTTCGCCATGATGGACGATAAAAATATAGACGCCATCCTGCTGCAGGCACCCATCGGGGCTAATACCGACCGCCTGGCCACCATGTATAATGATGAGGAGATTAAGGCTTACCGTCAGGCGGAGGAAAAAGCCCTGTACAGGCTCAGCCAGCGGGTCAAACGTGATGAAAAGCCGGTCTTCATGGTCAAGCCAGCCGTCGAATTCGCCACCGACCCCGAGGTAGCTTCACTCTTCAGTCGCGAAGGTATTCCGGTCTATCCCAGTCCACGCCGCGCTGCCAAGGTACTAAAGCAGCTGGCCTGGTATCGGCGCTATCTCGACTCTATCGGCCCATAAAGCCCCCCAGAGCTGATTATAGTCAACAATAGTCAACTCAATCCTAATAACAGGGCTTACCAATAATATATAGGCACTAGAGCGGCGTTTACTTAATGAATCGCTCGAATTTGGCAGGAAAACGGAGAATTCGCGTCGTTACGGAAGCTGTTAAGGGCGGAAGCCCACTCCCCCTCCCATACAATGAACTTGACGCCGAAGCCTGCTAATAAGTATGATGAAGTATGCTTGACGGCAAATGCCCAAAGTGCGCCTATCACTGTTCAGGTTGGGCGTTGCAATTCCCCCAGAATCAGACGTGTCCCAGATGCGGTACGGGGCTGGTGATTACTGAGGGCGGCAGGAAAGTTTCCATTGGCTACTCTCCCTTCACCGCGGAAAAGTACGTCATTGACGCCCCCAAGAAAACCCCCACCCCCACCAAGAAAAAGGGCGGCTCAGAAAAGCCGCCCCGCTCCTAAATCCAATCGTTCGTCTGGAACCACGGCTTCTGTCTCACTATCGGTAAGTTTTCTCTCCAAAACTCTGGGCAAAAAGGTTGCCATGAAACATGCTTTTATGCTATCCTGATGTGGCAAAAGGTCACCAGCATTCAATAGCTGATGTTCTGTCCAATTTGAGATGATTTTATCTTAAGACCCGCCGTAATTAAGGGTCAATTTTTTTGAAAGCAACCATAGGCAAGCGGGAGGTAAAACTATGAACAGAAGGGACAAGCTTGTGGCCATCGTCGGCGCTGAGAACTTCTCCGACGACCCCGCGGCTTTAGAGAGCTACGCTAAAGACTTCAGCCTCCAACCAGCGGGAGCACCCGAATATGCGGTCAAACCCAAAGACACCGCTGAAGTGCAAAAGGTAATCAAAGTCGCCAACGACCATTCTCTCCCCGTGGTCCCGGTCAGCTCCTGGGTGCACTTCCACGGAGCAACCATCCCCAAGAAGGGCGGTATCATCCTCGACCTAACCCGGATGAACCGCATCTTTGAGGTCGACGAGTTCAACAAACGAGTAAGGTTTGAAGCGGGGGTAACCTGGGAACAGCTTACTAGCCACCTGGAAAAGAAGGGCTTCAGGATAATGATGCCCCTCCTCCCCCACCCCCAGCGCTCGGTGCTCACCGACCACCTGGAAAGAGAAGTCATCACCAACACCGTCTATGACTATGGCGAACCGCTGCAGAGCATGGAAGTCGTCTGGCCCAACGGAGAGGTCTTCCGCACTGGCTCAGCCAGTGTAACGGGCTACCCCGATTCCCCCTCCAAGGGGGGCAACCCCGCGGGACCGGGTATTGACTTCTATAGATTTTTGCAGATGGCTCAGGGGACGATGGGGGTGGTGACCTGGACCAACCTCAAGACCGAATTCCCCACCCAGAAGGACAAGATGTTCATCGCTACGGTCAAAGACCTCAATATGGCCATGGAATTCCTCTATCGCATATTAAGGATAAGAATCGGCCAGGAGTGCCTGCTACTGAACAACACCGACCTGGCGGCAATAATGGCCACGGACATGAAGAAAGAATTCGCCTCGCTGAGGGCTTCCCTGCCAGGCTGGACTCTAATTCTGGTTATCAGCGGACATTTCCGCGATCCCGACGGCAAGATTAGATACGAAGAAAAAGCGCTCAACGAGATTATCAAGAAAGAGTTCCCCGAAATCTCGTTCAGCGATAACCTCCCCGGGCTTCCCGGCTCGGGCCAAAAACTGCTGGGCATGCTCCGCCAACCCTGGCCCAAGGAGATAACCTATTGGAAGAACCGCTACAAGGGCGGCGGCCACAGCCTCTTCTTCATCACCAAGCCGACGCTGGCGCCGAAATTCATCGATAAGATGGAATCGCTGGCTTCCCGATATGGCTACCCCGAAGGCGACCTGGGCATCTACATACAGCCCATAGAGCACAATCGGGCCTGCCAGCTGGAATTCAACCTATTCTACGACCCCACCAGCCGCCCTGAAGTGGAACGGGTGCGGACACTGGCCAGCGAAGGCGCCAAGACCCTTTTCGACCAGGGGGCTCTCTTTACCCGCCCCTACGGTGAGCTGGCTAAGCTGGTCTATGATAGGGCCGACGGCTACGCCGCCATCCTGAAAAGGGTGAAAAAACTCTTCGACCCCAAGAATATAATGAACCCTGGCAATCTGTGCTTCTAGGGAGGAATAAAGATGCTCAAAGGCAAACTAAAGCTGGACGTAACCAACTTAGATAATTTCGAATACGACATGAGCAAGTGCATCAAGTGCAAGGGGTGCACCTGGGTCGACCACATCTACATGCCCGGGATGACCTTCAGCACCCGCTGCCCCAGCGCCACCAGATATCTCTTCGACTCCTACGGCGCCTACGGCAAGATGAGAATCGGGACGGCCATGCTCGAAGGCAGGATGGATTATTCCGACGAACTGCTCAAGATACTCTATGCCTGCACCCTATGCGGCGCCTGCGACGTGGGCTGCAAGCGCAACCTCGACCTGGAAATAGAGCTTACCCTCGAAGCGCTCCGCATAAAGGCGGTCAAGGACGGCAAGGGTCCCATGCCCCAGCATAAAAAATTGGCCCAGAATATAGCCGAAAAGCACAATCGTTTCGGCTCCCCTCACGCCAACCGCAACAACTGGCTACCCAAAGACGTCAAACCGGCCGAAAAGGCCGATGTGCTCTATTTCGTCGGCTGCTCGGCGGCTTACACCAGCCCCGAGATTGCCCAAGCCACGGCCAAGATACTCAAGGCTTCGGGCACGCCCTTCATGCTCATGCCCGACGAGTGGTGCTGCGGCAACATCCTTTATTCGGTGGGCATGTTCGACGAGGCCCAAGCGCTGGCCAAGCGCAACGTCGAAGAGGTCAGAAAGACGGGCGCCAAGACCCTGCTGCTCAGCTGCGCCGAAGGCTACCGCATGTGGAAAGTCGATTACCCCAAGCTGCTTGATATCGCCACTGATGATTTGGGTTTCAAGGTCGTCCACCTGGTGGAGTTCGTCGACGAGCTGATAAAGAAGAAAGCGCTTAAACTCAAGAAGAAGGTTGATCTCAAACTCACCTACCACGATTCCTGCAGCCTGAGCCGCTTGAGCGAACCCTGGACCCCCTGGGAGGGTGAGCGTGGGGAGTGGGGTATGGTAAGCCCCCGACTGGAACGTCGGCGCGGCGAAAACGGCGTTTATCAGACACCGAGAGATATTCTGCAGGCTATCCCCGGCGTCGAGCTGGTGGAAATGATAAGAATGAAAGAAAACGCTTTCTGCTGCGGCGCGGGCCGCGGCACCAAGGAAGCCTTCCCCGACTTTGCCTCCTGGGCAGCTAAGGAGAGGCTGGAAGAGGTCAAGGCCATCNGGGCTAAGGCTATTGTCTCCACCTGCCCTTGGTGCAAGGAAAACTTCACTCAGGTCCTAAGCAAGGAAGGCGAAAANGTAAAGGTGCTCGATATTTCCGAAATCATCCTNGCGGCAATATAGAGGCAAGGAGGCAAGATTATGGCTATATCCAAAGAAGCATACCAGGCGCTGGAAGCTATTGTTGGTAAAGAATATATTTCGTCCGACCCTGTGATTTGCGAAGGCTATCGCTCTGGACCCGGCGGCTATGAGTGCGGGCTGGGCTACGAGAGAGTAATGACCAAGATACCCGGTTGTGTCATTATGCCGCGGACTACAGCGGAAGTCCAGAAGATAGTCAAGGCCTGCAACCGCTATAAGGTCCCCTATGTCCCCTACAGCACGGGCTGGTACGGCCCGCGCTCCCACTGCCACGTCGATGACGAGCTGCTGGTCGACCTGAAGCGGATGGACGACTTCGAGATTGACGAGAAGCACCTCTACGCCACGGTGCAGTCGGGGGTTATCTACTCACAGCTACAGGAAGAGGCGATGAAGCGGGGCTGTTATATCATTGTCGGCGGCGGCGGCTCGCAGTGCTCCGCCATCGCCAACATGCTCGGCGACGGCTGGTCGCCCTTAAGCTACCGCATCGGCCTGCCCCACCGCCGCATCCTGGGCACCGAGCTGGTCCTGCCCGACGGCGAGCTGGTGAAGATGGGCTCGCTGGCCACCGGGGAAGACGACTTCTGGGGCGAAGGGCCCGGCCCCGACCTGAGGGGGCTGCTGCGCGGCTTTACCGGTCTCAGGGGATGCTTGGGCATCGTCACCAAGATGGCCATTAAACTCCTCCCCTTCCAACCCGAAAGGCTGGTGCCTACGGGCATTTCACCCCACACCACCCTGGAACTCCCCGTCAAGCGGGTAAAATGGATAAACTTCACCATGCCCAGCAAGGACTCCATGAAAAAGGCCATGTTCGAGATGGCTAAGGCNGAAATCGGNGGCGGGGCGACCAAGGTNCCCATCTTCTGGCGGGCCATTGCCAAAGCCAACTGCAAGGAGGAGTTCTGGGATATCTGGTCGCAGGAAAACGAGGAATCCATCGCCNGTTTTCACCTGCTGCGCGTNCTGCTCATCGCCTTTACCTCCGAAGAGCAGATGGACTATGAGGAGAAGATACTCAACGAGATTATAACCGAGCTCGGCGGCGAAGCCCGCCGCACCCGCCCCTCCGACGAGTCCTGGTTCAAGAATGCCGACTCGGCGGGGAGGTGG
>JGI2171J19970_10002049_pt1 | contig 11132 bp, 10 predicted proteins | sample DeeMarSWOR324_28_FD_19970 | JGI IMG/M metagenome (IMG submission 19970) | reverse complement strand
AGCCTGAGCCAGCAGAGACAGGCCCAAGCCGACGCGGCGCGTCGTCCGGGTCGTGAAGAACGGATCGAGCGCCTTTTGCCGCATCTGCTCGTCCATGCCTTTGCCGTCGTCTTTGATTTCGATCGTCAACACGTCTTTCTCTTGATCTTCATTGATTCTGATTTCGATTCTTTTCGCCGAGCCGGAAATCGAATTCTCTGCAACGTCCAGGATGTGCAGCGATAAATCTTCCATTCAATTCAGCGCAACGCTCCTTCCCATCTCATGACGCAACGCCTTCCTGATTTCACTGACGGAGAGCGCTTCCAGCGTAAAGGTCGTACAATTTATTCCGATGTCTTCCAGGAAATGGGCATCCGAGGAAGTCACCACGGGATAGTCATATTCTTGTTGCATCGCGGACGGTCTGGACACCTCCAGGGCGTCCAGGCTCAATCCTTTGGGGATGAAACCTAATTGGCCGATCAGGCTGAATCGCTCCCGGTCCACGTGAGAGGCGATAGCCAACCCCGAACGCTCGTGAATGGCCTCCACGACCTGCTCCACGGTCAGCGTCGTCGCTCCGATCAGCAGCCGCTGGTTCGCTCCCACCACGCGATCCCATTCGTCGATCACAGTCTGAGGCCCGAAAGCTTCTTCGGAATTCTCGCCGGGCAGGTTCTCGTATACTACCTCCTGCATCTGCATCAGGTCATGCTCGCTCTCAAACAACCCTAGAATGTGAGCCTCCTCGCGCGAGGTTATCTCCATGCCGCCAATGACCGAGAGCCCTTCTCGCAAGCCGGCTTTCGCCACGGCCGCCACGTTTTCTGCCGAATTGTGATCGCATATTCCGATCATATCCAAACCTATTCGTTTTGCCTGCTTGACGATCGCCGTCGCCTGCATCTGATCGTCGGCACAGGGAGAAAGGCAAGTGTGCAAGTGCAAATCGGCTCTTACCTTCCTCATCATCTCATTCCGGTCACCCCGAGGCCATACAGCCTGCCGACAAGTTCAAACGCCGACAGCTCGCTGACCATAATCGCGATGTCCTCTGTTTCTGCTTTCTCGATAGTCTCCTGCTCCGGCTCTCTGCCGTTGACCAGGATGATTCCGGCCAGATCCTTCATACTCGCAACGGCCACAATATTCTGATGAACCTGCAGCGTGATCCAGAGGTCTCCTTCCCGGCTATGGGCCAGAACGTCGCTGAGAAGATCACTGGCATACCCGCCCGTGACCTCGCGCTCCAGGTTCTCTTGTGCCGACCTCACGCTAAGATTCAGGTTTTGAATCAGCTCCGACAGTTTCACTCTTGGCTCCGTCTTCGATCGAGATGTGTATGCTCAACTGAGTACCTTTTCCCACCGTGGACCGCAGGCCCATTTTGGTGGCACACTTGCGAATGTTATCCAGACCCATCCCGGCTCCAAAGCCCAGCTCCCGGACCCACTCCGGCGCCGTGGAATAGCCCGGCACCAGAGCCTTCTCGACATCGGGAATCCCCGGACCCGAGTCTCTTACACTCACGAATATCTCATGCGGCTCAACACGAACACGTATATTCCCACCGTCCGTGTAGATGATCAGGTTCATCTCCGCTTCGTATGTGGCGATCGCCACCCGGCGCACAATCTGAGGGGCAATGCCCAGCCGTCGTAATGTGGCTTTCAGCCGGCCGGCGCCCTCGCCCCCACGGCTGAAGTCTCCGCCAGCCACATCATATTGAAAGAAGAGCGATACCTTGTCGGCGAGAATGTCCTCGAAGAAGTGCTTGATGCGACGGCGGTAGACTTCCTCTTCCTCGTACCGGTCGATCTCCAGTTTTTTGAGCAGGCCCTCAACAATGGTCCCCTTGGTGATGATACCGAGGAGCCGTTTGTCCTCGTGGTCAACCACAGCAAAACGGCCGAAGCCAAACTGCTCAAACTTGTTGACGGCCTGCGTCAGCGGTTCGTCGGCATAGAGGGTCTGAACGTCTTTGATCATTTTCTCACGAATGGGGCAATCCGGCTCCCGATCCGCTAGCCACTTGATAAAATCCTCGATGCTGATGATGCCAACCAGCTTGTCGCCCTCCACGACCGGTGTTCCGGAGATACGCTTGTCACGAAGGATCTCCCTCAACTGACTCATGGGCGTCTGCGGGCTCACCGTCACGAGGTTTGTCTTCATGACCTCGCCGACACTAATCTCGTAGATCAGTTCCTGAATTTTACTGATTTTGTTATCCAGAACCACGTCTCAGTATCTTGCTCAAAACTATTGCTTACGTTCGGAACAGCCCGCGAGCCCAAGTTTCCACAGCCGACCACAGGACTCAAACATGGGCAAAGGGGTTGTCAATAGAGGGATGTTCCGGGCCTCTGCCATCCTAATCGTCTCCCGGTCGGGTTTCTTGCCGCGCACAAAGCAGATCGCGGTCAGGTCGGCCATTTCTGCGGTGCGCACAACCTGCGGATTCGTCAAGCCGGTCAGCAGAAGGGACTCGGGCTTCACAAAGGACAGAACATCGCTCATCAGGTCGGATCCACAGGCCATTTCTACATTCGTCTCCAGTAGGTCGGCTCCAGCGATGACCTCGGCACCAAGAATCCTTTCTATATCCTTCAATTTCATACGGTTGCGTCCTCTTCCTTCAGCTCCAGATCACACCGCAGACAGCGTCTTGCCTCTTTGACTGCCATCTCCTCGGTGAACCCCAGTTCCACCTCTTCGAAATTGTCGGATCGCTCTTCCGACGGCCGCACCGGTACCGGCAGTTTTTGCAGTTCTTCGATCTCCTTGTCGGTCAGCTCGACGGCTTCAACACGCACGGCCGACCGGGTCACTTTGTATTCCTGCTCAAGAGGTTGCCCCTGGATATACTTGTGTATCATCTTGGCGGCGACCTTTCCGTGAGCCATCGCTGCGGTGACGGCGTTCGGCCCACTGACTGCGTCACCGCCGGCGAAGATTCCCTCGGCCCCCGTGCAAAGGGTCTCCGGATCGACTTCAATCGTGTTGGCTTTCGTGGTCTTGAGACGCTCGTCACTGGCCAGGGCGCTCAGATCGGCCTTCTGGCCAATCGCCGGCATGAGAGTATCAATCTCCATAGTGAATTGCGACCCTTCAATCGGAACGGGTCTTCTTCGGCCGCTGCGGTCGAGTTCTCCCAGCTCCATCCTGATACACTCAATGGCGTTCAGTTGGCCGTTGTCCGACAAGACCTTCACCGGGGCAACCAGGAACTGGATCTCGATCCCCTCCTCGAGGGCCCCGTCGATTTCTTCCTTGGCCGCCGGCATCTCCTTTCTCGTTCGGCGATACAATATCGTCACGTCCTTGCCCAGGCGCTTGGCGACTCGGGCCGCGTCAATGGCGGCATCTCCTCCGCCGATCACCGCCACTCGCTGCCCGATCTCAATCTCCTGCCCGAGATGCAGACCGCGCAGGAAATCCACGGCGTCGATGACCTGGGGCAAATCTTCGCCTTCAATGTTCATCTTCATTCCCACGTGAGCGCCGGTGGCGATGAAGATGGCCTTGTATTGCTTCTGAAGGTACGAAAACTGTATATCCTTGCCCACGGCCGTGTCTGTCTTGAACTCGACTCCCAGCTTCTTGATGTTCTCAATCTCCCAGTTCAGGATATTCTTCGGCAGTCGGTAATCCGGGATGCCAACGGCGAGCATCCCGCCCACGACGGGCAGCGACTCGAAGACGGTAACGCCATACCCTTCAAGGGCAAGATAGTAAGCGCACGTCAGCCCGGCGGGTCCGGAGCCGACAATGGCGACTTGTTCCGGCCTCTTCTGTTTCGGCCTGGGGATCAGATCAAGACCCTTTTGCCGTTCGTAGTCGGCCAGGAACCGCTTGAGCACCCGGATAGAGACGGCCTCGCCGTCCCCTTCGCCCGCCCGGCATTTCGCCTCGCAACTGGCCGTGCATACCCGACCGCAAATAGAAGGCAGGGGGTTTTCTTTCCTCACAATCTGGATGGCCTGCTCGAATTTGCGCTGAGCGATAAGGCCAACATAGCAGGGAACATCTTGTTCGATGGGGCACGTGTGCTGGCAGGCCGCGGAGATGATCTCTCGACAGACGCCCGCCGGACATCGCTTATACTTGATGTGCGCTTCGTACTCGTCGCGGAAATAGCGGATCGTGCTGAGAACCGGATTCGGCGCGGTGCCGCCCAAGGCACAAAGAGACGCATCCTTCACGGCCTGCGCCAGCTCCTCCAGCAGCTCGATATCCTCTTCCTTGCCTTTGCCGGCGCAGATGTTGGTCAGAATCTCGTGCATGACACTGACGCCTTCCCGGCACGCCGTGCACTTGCCGCACGACTCATCTTTGAGGAACTCGAGGAAATACCGCGCCACGTCGACCATGCACGTGTCCTCGTCCATCACGATCAGGCCGCCGGAGCCCATGATGGAACCGACTTCGGCCAGTTTCTCATAATCGATCGGCAGGTCCAGGAGCGACGTGGGTATGCACCCCCCGGAAGGACCGCCGGTCTGAACGGCTTTGAACTTCTTGTCGTTGGGTATGCCGCCTCCGATGTCATAGACGATCTCCCGCAGGGTAATCCCCATCGGCACCTCGACCAGACCCGTATTTCTGACCTTGCCGACGACAGAGAAGACCTTCGTTCCCTTGCTGCTTTCGGTGCCGATGCTGGAGAACCATTTTCCGCCTCGGTTGATGATCTCAGGCACATTCGCCCACGTCTCCACATTGTTGATGTTCGTGGGCGCGCCGTTGACCCCGGATTCAGCAGGGAACGGCGGCCGGACTTTCGGCTCAGGAGGCCTGCCCTCCAACGAGGCGATCAGCGAGGTTTCCTCGCCACAGACAAAGGCGCCCGCGCCTCTGTGGATCGAAATATCGAGCTTGAATCCGGTGCCGAAGATATCTTCGCCCAGCAAGCCGTATTCTTTGGCCTGTGCGATCGCCTTGATCAGTCGTTCGCGGGCCAGAGGGTATTCGTTCCGGATATAGACGTGGCCGTGCGAGGCTCCGATCGCCTTGGCCCCGATGACCATCCCCTCCAGCACCGAATGGGGGTCGGATTCGATGATGCTCCGGTCCATGAACGCACCCGGATCGCCCTCATCGGCGTTGCACACGATGTGCTTGGTCTCACCGTTCGACGCTCGTGCCAGCTCCCATTTCCTTCCCGTCGGGAATCCGGCGCCGCCCCTTCCCCGCAAGCCTGAGACTTTGATTTCTTGTATGATCTGCTCGGGCGTCATCTTGGTGAGCGCTTTGGCCAGCGCCGTATATCCGTCGCGAGCGATATATTCGTCGATCTGCTCGGGATCGATCATCCCTCTGTTGCGCAGGGCGATCAATCTCTGCTTGCTGAAAAAGCCGATGTCGCTCATCGTCGGAACGGGCGATTCCTCGGCAGGCGGGGTATACATGAGTCTCGGCACGGGCCTGCCCTTGAGGAAGTGCTCCTCCACGAGGTAGGCGATATCGTCTTCGGCAAGCAATTGATAAAAGACATCATCCGGCTTGACGACGGCTATCGGTCCCTGCGCGCAGAAGCCGTTACAGCCGGTCATCACCACAGCCACCTCATCTTGGAGGTCATGCTTGTTGATTTCTTTCTCGAGTGCTTCCTTTATCTTGAAAGACCCGTTGGAAACACAACCGGTCCCGGCACAGAGCATAATGTGTGTTCGAGCGGGTTTCATCCACTTATCTCCCTTGGGCTTGACATCCTATCCAACGCGTTCACTGCCGATGGCCAGCGCATACTCTTCCACCACCGCGCCTGCTAAAACGTGTTCGGAAAAGATCTTCTTGGTCTTCTCTTCGTCCAGATCGACGTACTTGACAGGGGCTTCCCCTTTGAGTTCTATGGTCATCATCGGTTCGCGACTGCACAGCCCGGCGCAGCCCGACGTCGTCAGGACAATATCCTCTGCGTTCTCCTGCTCGACCAGAGCGAGCATTGTACTCATGACCTTCCTTGCCCCGGCGGCAATGCCGCACGTACCCATGTGAACCGTGATTCTCGCCCGCGCCTCTCCGTCTCGCACGCTCATCGTCCTGGCCATCTTTTCCCTGATCTTGCCCAGGTCTTCAGGTTTGATCTTCGCCATTGTGATCCTCTTTTCAATCCCGATATCTATCAATCAGTGCTGCGGCCTTCGCCGGATTCAGTTTGCCGTACAAATCGTCGCCGACCGTGACCACCGGGGCCAATCCACAGCATCCCAGGCATCGAACGGCCTCCAGCGTAAACTGCATATCCGGCGTCGTCTCCCCCGTCGGTACGCCCAGCTCCCGCTCAAGCCGGTCCAGGATTCTCTGGGCTCCTTTCACATGACAGGCGGTGCCCATGCAGACGGTGATGATATGTTTGCCCCGAGGCTTGAGGCTGAAGGCCTTGTAGAACGTGGCGATTCTCAAGATGTGTTCCATCGGGATTTGTTTCTCTTGAGAGACCGTCGCCAGAATCTCGGGAGGGAGCCAGTTGAACTCCTCGGTGATGTCCTGAAGGATAGGCACGAGGATTTCCCTGCCACCGTCATAATGGCTCAGTATCTTGTCCAGCCTCAGGCGCTGGTCCTGTTCGAGCTGGACTTGGGGCACCTCCTGCGGTTCGAGATAGACGATGTTCTTGACCAGGCATTGCTCGACACACTCGCCGCAGCCGGTACATTTGTCCGGATCGACGTAGCGCGCTTTCTTCCGGATTTGGACGGTGAAGTGGCCGGCCGTTCCTTCAATCGATTCAATCTCGGAATAGGTCAATTTCTCGATATTCAGGTGTCGGCCGCAATCGACCATTCGCGGGGCCAGGGTACACATCGCACAGTCGTTCGTCGGGAACGTCTTATCAAGCTGCGCCATAACCCCGCCGATCGAGGGGCCTTTTTCGACAAGATAGACCTTGTACCCCGCTTCCGCCAGGTCAAGCGACGCCTGCATCCCTCCGACACCGCCGCCGACCACCAGGACGGCACCAATTTTATCACGTGTCTTTTGGATCATTTGTCCTCCCTTTTGCATGTACGTATGCGTTCTGCAAAATTGAAGGTTAGGCATACTTTTGGAAAGAAAAAATCTGTTTCTTTTGATTTTTTCTTTCTAAAACAAGATGTGTAACGGTTTACTTGATAATGTGTTATCATGCGGTACCTTATTATTTTTAGAAAATCATGAAAGAAGATTTTCTAAAATAATATATGCCTAACCTTCAATTTTGCAGAACGCACTATCTACGTCCATCGAGATCATTCCCGGGAAACACCGGATAGCACTTCGCTGGTGCTGACAAAGTGCTTTTTCAGCCCCAATTTGTCCGGCGATATTCCGAACGCCAGCGCCATCAGTTGCGTGAAGTAAAACACGGGCAAGCCGTACTGAGTCCCGTATTCCTGCTCGACCTCGGGCTGCCGCGTATCCAGATTCACATGGCACAACGGGCAGGCGACGGCAATCGCGTTGGCGCCAATGGTTTTGGCCTCTTCGAGCAGGTCATGGGTCAGCTTGAGAACGACGTCGGTCCGCGTCATCGCCAGGGCGCCGCCGCAGCACTCCGTCTTATACGACCAGTCGAGGGTCGTTATCCCCACCGAACGAAGGATCTCGTCCATCGTCATCGGATATTCGCACTCATCGAACTGCATCACCTTCGAGGGCCGGGTCAGAAGACAGCCGTAGTAGCACACGACCTTCAGATCGGGCAGCGATCTCGTGACCGCTCCCGTTAAATCTACTCCGTCGCCGAAGATCTCAAGCGGACTGAGGACGCTCATCGACTNGGGNAGNGGGGCGGCAATGGCCTCACTGATTTGCTCGGCGATTTGAGGGTCCTCGCTGGCTTCGTGCAAAGCGGTTTTCAAGCGTGCAAAACAGGATGCACAGGGAGCCACGATGTCGGTCAATCCCATTTTTCCCGCCAGATAGATATTCTGGTAAGGAAGCGCCAGCGACAACAGCCGTGACGTGCAGTGCGCCGGAGACGTGCCGCAGCAGATCCAGCCTTTGATTTCTTGAATATCAATACCGAGCGTTTCGCAAACGGCCCGGAACGACATGTCGTACTCGGAGCCCGTTGAGTGAAGTGAGCAACCTGGATAGTACGCGTACTTCGCTGCCATTATGTGCTGACCTCCCAGGATAGTGCAACCAGAGGATTGTGCTTTTTCAAGTGTCTCTGTAGAGTATTCATGCGGTCCCGCCGGACGTCCCGCGCTCGGCGTTTTCCTTTTCCACGCGTTTGACGCGCTGAAAGATCTTCCATGTGGTCAATGCCCCGGTGAAGCTGGGGATGAGCTTGAGCTTGCCTTTCTGGAACATTTTCATTCCCATGCCCATGTCTTTGAAAAGGTCGAGCGTTCGCATCTTAAGACCCACGATCATGCCGACTTCGTACATTCGCCCGCACTTCTTGATGTTGGCCAGCGCCGCTTTGTAAAAGGAAGCCACATCGGGAATCGTGGGCTTGATCCCCTTCTTCATGGCCGTAATCTTTACGGCGTCCATCACCTTGGCGACGTCGACCTCCTGCGGACACCGGGTCGTGCACGTCTCGCACGAAGCGCAGAGCCACATCGTCTTGCTGTTGAAGACCAGATCGTCCATGCCGAGGCGGATCGCGTGGATCAGTTGGGCGGGCTTGTAGTCCATCGCGTAGGAGATGGGGCAACCGGCCGAACACTTTCTGCATTGATAGCAAAGGTTTACGTTCTGGCCGCTTTCACGCAGGACCGCCTCGGCCAACGGCGAATGCGATGCGACGGTTTGATTGGATTCGCTCATTTCTTACCTTCCACTCCAGTGGGAACAAACAGCTTGTCCGATGCAAAATGGGCTCTATCTACCTACAACGTAGAGTCATCCGGTAACTATGAGTACCCCATCACAATTGGTACCGTTTTCCCAATCATAATGGGGCCGTCCTCCCCAATTACAATGGGGTCATCTTTCCGAGCATAACCACGCCATTATCGCATTGTTAGACCAGAAGGCAAGAGAAAATTCACTACGCGCCAAAAAAAGAAGGCTGTGACATACGTGTGTGATTTTCAACAGACTTGTCGAAGCAGCATACTACTCAAATCTCACCGGCATTGTAGATATGGTCTCAGGTGGTCAGCGAACGCGTTTGGGCGTGGTCTGTTTTGGCCATGGCGCGATTCGCACAAGCGTTCGGAGCCTGACGCCGCACGACAGTTTCCTTTACGCGCCTAACCTCATAATAGAGACCCACCGGCGAGCGGTTCTTGGCAAACTGAGCCTGGCAGCTCAAGCGGAAGACTCCCTATGGGCAGAGCAATGCAGATATGCACACTATACCTACCTAAATAGCAGAGTATTGAACCCCTCACAGGAGCTCAGAACTCAACCACCAGCGAAGATGGATTAGGAGCCAGCGGACGTAGCCTATCTGCATTCTGTGAGGCATAGAGCGGATCCCGTGAAATGAGTCCGATCATATCGAGTCGCTGAGCCACTTCGCGGCTGCGCTGAGGAAAAAAACTGGATGTGATAAGCCGGACGCTTGTTGGCTCCGACAGTCACGGCCGTGGGCTTTTTGGCGCGTTCGGCCCGTCTGTCGAGTCTGGTTCCNNAGTGGGTGGTCGCGTCATTGGCGAGGTCGGATGCGTGGGCGCCTGGGACCGGCCAAGAATCTCAAAGAAGACATCGACAAGCCAAACCCAGCCTGATCCCTGCGAGAACTCCGTATCTCCGGCCCTAATTAGAACTTACGGACGCCGCCAACGCCAATACCCCAGGCATCGCCGGTGATCTGAAACTCCGCGTACCAGGTGATATCTTGGTTCGCATCGCCCTGCGCGCCAACGAAGAAGCCCAGTTCCGACTCTTGATCGACATCTTGTGACAATTCGACCCTGTTGACCGCAAGAAACGAATCGGTCCCGGCAACGCTGACATCGAGATCCCCGCTCACAAAATGCAGGAAAGGACCGCCATAAACCGAAAAACCATTCGCCTGGACGGTTGGCCCCACGGCCACCTGGATTTCCAGCAGATCCAGCTCAGCATCGCCCGACATACGGGCAGGATCGCCGTCTTTGGGCACGAGGTCGATATCGCCGTCACTCGGATTCTGCCAAAGCGCTTGCACCAACCCGCCCCACGCTATGTCGTCTTCCTGCCAGAAGGTTGCTCGTGCGCCGAACCCGTAGGCAAAACCGTGGCCGCAATCCAATTCACGGTACCGGTTGCCGTCTGCCCCCGTAGCGAGTTCCTCCGTCATGTCATCCTGAGCATCACTCAGACCGAGGCACGCAAACACGTCCACGCTGTCAAAAGCGCCGTAGCTCACACGAGCAAGTACCATGTTCGACGTCAGATCCTCGATTCTGTGTTCGGCATAGCTGGGCGGCAGCCAGCCGCCACCGTCCGGATCCTCTCGAGCCGTGCCGGAGCCCTCCAGATCCATCCGTGAGTGAGAGAACCCCACGCCAACGGCCCACTGGTCCTGTCCGACGAGGGCCCTTGGGGGCCCCATCGGGGGCAGAGCGAAAAGAACCGAACCCGATCCCATTACGATCAATGCGGCAGCCAACAGTGCTATTCTCTTCGACATAGGTCACGCTCCTTTCAGTACAGGTCGTAATTTCACATTTTTCGCCCTAATGGTCACATACGCTATTATCGACCCACGCAGACCAAAAGTTTTCGTTTTTTTCACGATTTGCGATTTAAAGACGAATGGCCGCGTTGCTGGAATCCACTATTTTGCGAAATATTGAGAAATCTCCGTGCCAATCGACATTATAGGACTCATCCCACTAATAGTNCCGCCCCAGCGGAAAAGATAACTCAAATTCTTGCCATTTTGGCCGAGTTTCAACGATCACGTGCCAGATTACAAGGGAGAATCGAGCGGGAGAGGGTTAAGAAGGACTCTCAGGAGCCTGCCGCACGACTCTTGCGCTCGGCACAGGGCGAAGCCGCAAGGGTCCCGAGTGCTCGCCGCCCGAATGCGGAAGACGACTGAGATGGGCCTAAGCAAGCCCGATAATTCTACGCCGGCGAGCAGCAGCACACCGGTAGCTCGGCAGGGTGCAGGTGGGCCGCTCGGCATTTCCTCAAACTTAGGGACTTTTTGAAGTAGATCTCTGCTGGGGGCACTTTATTCAAGAAGCACCCCTTGTGTATGTCGATATAAGGGA
>JGI2171J19970_10002045_pt1 | contig 11135 bp, 7 predicted proteins | sample DeeMarSWOR324_28_FD_19970 | JGI IMG/M metagenome (IMG submission 19970) | reverse complement strand
GCGGCTGGAAGCCGCGGGGGAGGGACGGGTCGTCGCCGTTGTGCGCGGCGAGTCAGAGGTAGAGCTGCTCGTCCTGCAGCCGCCGGAGCGGGAGCCTCTCGGTCGACGCAGCGTGGCGGGTGTGCGCGACTTGGCCGTCACGGCGTGGGGTGAGAGGCTGTACTATCTCTCGGCGGATCCGGAGGATCTGTCTCTGCACGGGCTCAGCCTGCCCAGTCTTGAGGCCGTGGAGGAGTACGCACTGCCGCAGCCCGGTCGTGCGGTTGCGGCGACACCGTCGAGTCATCGTCTCTACGTGGCAACGGGTCAGAGCATTCGGATCTTCGATCGTCTGCGGGGCGAGCTGGTGCGTGAGATGTCATTGCCGGCCCCGGCGGCAGCGCTCCGCTTCAGCCTCAACGGCGCGAACCTGCTGGCGGGTCTCGAGGGCGTCGCTGAGGTGGCGGTTCTGCAGGTCGGCGCGGACTCGCTGCTCGGCATCATCCCGTGCGGTTGGGATGAGAACCTGCCGATGGCTGTGCCGGGGGGCCGTCTGGTCGCCCGGCAGGACACGAATCTCGTGCTCTACGACGCGCTGCGTCTGCTGGAGATCGCACGGGTTCAGGCCGGCGATCAGCGGGTGTGGCTGACCGTCGAGTGGCAACCGCCGCGGCCGCGCACCGAGCTGACACAGCGCAGCGCGCGCCGGACAGAGCCCGGGGAACGGGGGGACGCCGTGCCTGGCGGGCAGGCGGCGGAGGAGGGATCACCCGGCAGCGGCGAAGGCCCGGCGCCGGGTTACTACACTGTTGTGCTCGCCGCGCGAGCGCAGCCCGGGGTGGACGACCTCGTGAGCTGGCTGCGGGGCCTCGGCTATCCGGCGATCGTCGAGCGCCATGAGGACCCGATGGGCGTGGTCTGGTTCCGGGCGATGGTGGGTCCCTATGCACGACGGGCGCTGGCGGAGGCGGCATCACGGTCGCTGAACGCCCGTTACGGCTACAAGCCGTGGATCCTGTCGATCGAGGGCACCGAGGGCGATCTACCCAGCCCGGCGGACTCGGCCGGCGCTGGCGGTGACCCCTCAGCGGCCGGCGTGGGAGTTGGCGAGGCCTGGAGCGATTTGCGGGTGAGGAGTACGGGAGGTGGGGCAGGTGGACGTGTCGGCGCCGAAGGCTGATGTAACCTGGCCGCACGCCGCGACTCTCGTCTTGGCTGCCGAGACCCCCAGGCAGCGGCGCTGGGCAGTCGGCACGACGATCGAGATCGTCCGCAAGCTGGCGGAGCGGCGCCCGAAAGTGGTGCTCGCGGACCTGCAGACGCGCACGCCCTCATCGCTGGCGGCTGCCCTGGGAACCGATGAGGCACCCGGGATGGTCGATGTGCTGTTCCGCGGAGCGGCCTTCTCGGCGGTGGCGAGCCGGCCGCAGTCCGAGGTGTTCTACTTCCTTCCGATCGGTACGGCTCCTCCGCCCCTCCAAGTCCTCTACCAGCATCCCCGTTGGGGCAAGATCGCGACGCGGCTCGCGCAGGCTGATGCCCATTTCTTGCTCTGCGTATCAGCGCAGGACTGGCTCGAAGCGGGCCCGATCGCTGGGTTCGAGGCCTGCATAACATTGAACGCGTCAGGTTTGGAAGTGGAACTGCCCGGCCAGGCTCGACGCCTGGTGGAATTCCTGGCGCCGCCGGAGATCCGAGAGGGGCAAGCGGGCATGCTTGAGCTGCCCTGGTACGCGGCGGCCGAGCCCGAGACGCAGCCCATGCCCCCTTCGGCGCGACGCGCGGCGCACCATCCCGAGATGGGGCCCGACGTGCAGCCGGAGCTTGGGCGCCCAGGAGCACCGCGAGGCAGGGCGCAGCGGCAGCCCGGCGCCGGGTCAGCCGCCTGGGCAGGGCCGACGACCGTGCCGGCTGGCCGTGGCCGTGGCAAGGGCCGTGGACGCCGCGGCATCCTGCCCATAGCTGCGTTCGCTGCTGCGGCGGCCCTGCTGCTTACGGTCTACATGACGATCGGAAGCCGGCAGGTTCCGGAGGACCCTGGATACCTGGAAGCGGCCGCCGACACCGGGCAGGTGACAGCGAGCACGGTTTCAGCCGCTGAGCGGGAGGGGGAGGGGGCTCGACTGCAGGAAGAGACCCTGCCATATTCGGTGCTCATCGCGTCCTTCAGTTCGTATGACGATGCCCTGGCGCGCCAGCGGGAGTGGACGCGTGCGGATCTCCCGTTCTACGTCGCGCCGACGCCGGTCAGGGGCATCGTTTACTACCGTGTCTTCGCCGGCATGCTGGCCGATCGCGAGCGTGCTGGGGAACTGATGGCCCAGTTGGTGCGCGAGAGGATCAAGGACACCGTCAGGGATTGGGATGTGAGACCGGCCCGCCTCGCGTTCAGCTTTGGAGTCTACTCAAGCTCCGGAGAGGCCCGCGCGCTTCTCGAGACACTGTTCGCTCAGGGTGTGCCCGCCTACATCGTGCCGGCTGCCGCCGACGACGGCATCGCCTATCATGTCTTCGCGGGTGGCTACGAAAGGCCCGAGGACGCGCGACCGCTCAAGGAACAGCTCAGGCGCGCCGGGTTGGATGTCGAACTTGTGGAAAGGGTGGGGTTGGTGCTGCCATGAAGCTAGTCGGGATCGAGTTCCACGGCTTCAAATCGTTCGCCGATTCATCGCAGATTCGCTTCCATGATGGGATCACGGCCATCGTAGGTCCTAACGGCTGCGGCAAGTCGAACATCTCCGATGGCTTGCGGTGGGTGCTGGGCGAGCAGCGTCCGACCGCCATTCGCGGGTCGCGCATGGAGGAGGCGATCTTCCAGGGCACCGAACGGCGAAAGGCGATTCACCGCGCTGAGGTCACGCTCCGCCTCTCCAACGAAGATCATCTTCTCCCTGTGCCCTACACCGAGGTGGAGATCAGTCGAATGGTCTTCACGGGTGGCGATAGTGAGTACAGGCTCAACGGGGGCCTCTGCCGCCTGCGCGATATTCAGGATCTCTGCCGGGACACGGGTCTCGGCGCGAACGCCTACGCGATCATTGAGGGTCGCATGGTCGACGCGATCCTCAGTGATCGGGCGGAAGAGCGCCGCGCCATGTTCGAGGAGGCGGCAGGGATCGGCCGCTACAAGGACCGTCGCCGCGTGGCCGCGCGCCGCCTCGACGAGGCGGATGCCGATCTCGCCCGGGTCGACGACCTGATCTCCGAGGTCCAGACGCAGGTGCGTAGCCTCGCACGCCAGCGCGGCCGCGCGCGCCGTTACCTGGAGTTGCGGGAGCGCAAGCTCGCGGTCGAGCTGGCCCTGGCCCAGGCGGAGCTGACTCGGCTGGGTGAGCGACACGCTGAGATCGATTCGGAACTGCGCTCGCTGGAAGACGCTCGTGTGCATGACACCGCGCAACTGCGCGCGGCCGAGGCGGAGCACGAGACGCTGCGGACGCGACTGGTCGACTTGGAGCGGGAGCGCGCCGACAACGCTCGGAAGTTGATGGCCGCTCGTGACCGACTGGGTGAGCGGGAGCGGCAGAGGTTGCTCGCCGAGGAGCGCGCGCGGCACGCATTTGGCAGGTTGCAGCAGCTGGCGACGGAGCGTCGTGAGCTGGAGGAACATACGGAGAGACTTCGCGCGGAGATCCGACGTCTGCAGGAGCTTGTCGAGGAACGCCGATCGGGTCTGGACGCGCTGCGGGAGAGGCTTCACGGGCAGGAAGTGGAGCTGGCAGAGGTCGCTGAGCGGCGGCAGGCGCTGGAGGCGGCGGACGCGGCCGTGGAGTCGGCCCGGCAGGCCTACCGCGAGGAGCGGGCGCGGCTCCAGGCGCGCCGCGAGACGGCGCGAGCCGAGGCGGCTGAGCTGGTGCGGCGTCTGGAAGGCGCGCAGCATAGGCTCATGACGATGTCCGCCGCAATCGACGAGCAAGCGCGCGCTGTAGAGCAGGCGCGCCGAGAGGCCGAACTGGTGGAGGAGCGCCGGGGGCAGGTCGGCGGGGAGCTGCAGGCGGAGCGCGCTCGACTGTCTGAGCTCGGGGCGAAGCGCGAGGAGGTGCGCGGTCGACAGGCAGCGTTGGGGGAGCGGCTGCAGGCGATCGCGGCGCGCATCGAGGCTCTCCGGCCGCTTGTCTCAGGGGAAGAAGGCTTCAACCCGGCAGTCCAGGCGGCACTGGCGCGAGCCGCTGAGCTGGGGATCCGGGGCATCCTAGCGCGGAGCCTCGATGTGCCTGAGCCCTTCGCGGACGGCGTCGAGGCCTACCTGGGAGCCTATCTGGAGGGACTCGTCGTGGACGATGCCGCCGCTCTCGTACGCGTACGTCGCTGGTTCCTCGACGAGTATGACGGCCCCGGTGGACTCGTCATCCTGCCGCTCGATCGGGTGAGCGAGGATGAAGACGCGCACCTGCGGCTTCCCGGCGGAGTCCGCGTCAGCGGGCCGGCGGCGCCGTGGGCCAGGCGGCTGCTGAAGGACGTGGAGCTGGGAGGTGAGACGCCTGGTGCAGGCCCGGCCTGGATCGGCCGACGCGAGAGCCTGGATGCTCAGGGTGTATACCGTCTCGGTCGGCCGTACGCCGGGGGCGGAACGCTGGCGCGCAAGGCGGAACTGGAGCGTATGCAGGGCCTGCAAGCCGAGCTGCAGGCGGAAGCCAACGGCCTGGCCGAGGCCGTGCAGGCGTGCGAGGTGCAAGTCGCAGGTCAGTCCGCGCACGTCGAGCGCTTGGAGGCCGCACGCCGAGAGGTGGAAGAGAAAGCAGGGCGCCTGGCAGCGCGGGCGGAGGCGGCAGCCGAGCGCCTGGCCAGATCGCGTGAGGAGCTGGTGATCGTGCGCGACACGGTGGCCAGGCTCGAAGAGGAGCGGGCAGCAGCGCAGCAGCGGGAAGTCGCCGAAGGGGAAGCACTGCGAACCTTGCGGCCGGCTGGGTCGGAGGCGGCCCCGGACCCCGAACAGCTGGCGGTCGTTCGGGCGAGCTGGGAGGAGCTGCGCGAGGGGCTGACGGCGCTGCAGTTGGACGAAGCCAGGGCGGCGGCGGCGCTCGATCGTGCGGAACGAGAGCTCAGGACGCAGCAGCAGGCAGAGAGCAGCGCGCGGGAGCGGTGCGAACGTCTGGCTCGGGAGGCGGACGAGCTTGAGGCGGGTCGTGCGGGCGCAGAGGCTGAGTCGGAGACGGCCGCTGGTGATCTGGAGGCCCTCTTCGAAGAGCAGGCGCAACTGGAGCGTGGCTCGCGGGAGCTAGACGAGGGTGCTGAGGAGCTGCGCCGGAAGGTCGCGGATCTGGAAGCGTTGCTCCGCCGGGTGCAGCAGGAAGAGCGGAGCCATGCTGAGCGGCGGCACGAGCTGGAGCTGGAACGGACGCAGATCGATGCCGAACTCAAGCGCACGCGCGAGCGTTTGGAGGACGAATGGGGCCGGCCCTACGAGAAGCTGACCCGGGAAGTCGAACCGGCCTCCGGTGGGTATGCGGAGCTGCGCGAGGAGCTCACGGAGATCGCCGAGCGTCTGAGTGGGATCGGGTTGGTCAACATGCTCGCGGAGCAGGAATACCAAGAGGAGAAGGAGCGGCTCGAATTCCTCCAGGCGCAGCGAGCGGACCTTGCCAAGGCCCGTGACGATCTGCGTGAAACGATCCGGCAGATCAACGAGACCGCTTCCGCCGCGTTCATCGACACGCTGGATCAGATCAGGGCCAACTTCAGGCGAACGTTCGCGACGCTCTTCGAGGGCGGGAACTGTGACGTCTGGCTGGACGACCCTGAGGATCCCCTCGACTCGCCAGTCGAGATATCGGCGAGCCCAGGCGGTAAGCGCACGCAGCGCATTCACATGCTGTCCGGCGGTGAGCGGGCACTCACCGCACTCGCGCTGCTCTTCGCGATCTACCTGGTGAAGCCGAGCCCCTTCTGCGTGCTCGATGAGGTTGACGCTCCCCTCGACGAGACCAACATCCGGCGATTCGTCACGATGCTCGAAGGATTCAAGTCGGGTGTCCAGTTCATCGTGATCACGCACAACCCGGTGACGATCGAGGCTGCCGACTGGATCTACGGCGTCACGATGGAGGAGCCGGGCGTGTCCAAGATCGTGGGCGTCGAGTTCAGCGAGTACGCCCGCGGGGCCGTGGCCTGAGCGGCGATGCGGCTGGTGACCGTGGGTACGGGCACCGTGGTGCCCGACCCCGAGCGTGCCTCGTCGTGCTACTGGGTTGAGCATGGTGATACGCGCGTCATCATCGATTGCGGCGCTGGCGCCCTTCAGGCTCTAGCGCGGGCGGGCCTCGCCTGGGGACAGCTTGACCACCTCGTCATCAGCCATTTCCACGCCGACCATATCGGCGAGATCCCTTCACTGATCTTCGCGCTGCGACATGGGCTCGAGGTGCCGCGGACGGCGCCGCTTTCGGTCTGGGGTCCGCAGGGCACGCAGCAGCTTTTCGCTGCCTGGGCCAGCGCCTTCGGACCCTGGGTCAGCGAGCCGGGCTTCGCAGTCGGGCTGCATGAGCTGCAGCTCGGGGCTCAGGTTCCACTTGGCGGACTCCACCTCAGCGTCACCCAGACACCGCATACGGAGGAGAGCCTCGCGTTGCGGCTAGAAGCTGCTGGATCCGCACTGGGCTACACAGGGGACACTGGCCCGAGCGAGTCGGTGGCGGAGTTCTTCCGGGGGGTCGATCTGCTGCTGGCCGAGTGCTCGCTCCCCGACGAACTCGTGGAGGAGTATCACCTTTCGCCCGCCCGTCTCGCCCGCCTGGCCGGGGAGGCTGCCGTCCGCCGTCTGGTGGTCACTCACGTCTACCCGCAGCTGCGGCGTCTCGATATCCCAGCGTTGCTCCGCGCCGGCGGCTATGACGGTGAGATCATCGTGGCGCACGACGGTCTCGAGCTTCAGATCTGAGCGAGCTTCCGTTTGACGTTCCTTTGATAGGCAGGTCTTTCTCTCTCCGTGTACGGCTTCACTGGGAGGATCGGCTGGCCACACCACGCGATCTGGGTGTCCTTGGAGAGCGACTCGCCGCCCGTCACCTCGAAGCACGCGGCTACGCGATCCTCCGTCGCAACTTCCGCTTCGGCCACCGCGAGATCGATCTCATCGTGCGCCGCGATGATGTTGTGGCGTTCGTGGAGGTGAAGACTCGCGCGGGACCCGGGTACGGTCACCCTCTGGAGGCGATCACGGCGCTCAAGCGGCGCGAGGTGGAGCGCGTCGCGCGCCACTGGCTCCGGCGCCACGGCCACCCGGGGACCCTTTACCGCTTCGATGCCGTGAGTGTCGCCCTCTTGCGCGGTGGCGACCCACTCATCGAGCACATCCCCAATGCCTGGCGGCTTGGTGAATGAGTCGGGGCGCCCCGCAATGAACGGTATGGATCGCTAGGCGTTGTAAGCGATCGCAGCGTGGCCTAGATTGCGACGCGTGGCCCGCCTCCCCGGCGCCAATCTGCAACCCGTCGAGGTGATTACAGTGCTCAGCGTGAGCCGCTTGAACCTGGTCGTGTCCGTCGCGCTTCTCGCTCTCCTGCCGAGCTCCCCACGCTGCCTTGAGGCCCAGGTGGGAGCGTCCATCCTGAGCCTGCTGGAGGCCAAAGGGAAGCTCAGCGTGGGAGAGGAAGTGCGGGGCGCGCTGTCCAGTTCCGATTACCGGTCATCCCGCGACGCCTATATGGAGGCCTGGACCCTCGAGGGTCAGGCCGGGGACCCGGTGACGATCGACCTGATCGCGGACGACTTCGACGCCTACCTCTACGTGGTGGGTCCCGGCCTGGATGAGACGCTCTCGGACGATGACTCGGGTGGAGCCTGCCACGCCCGTGTCACGTTCATTTTCCTGGAGACCGGTACCTTCTGGGTGGTGGCGACTTCGACCGGGCGCCGGCAGACGGGTGTCTACACCTTGCGTGTGTCAGACAGGCCAGGACCGACGGCGGGATACTCGTGTGGCGGGATGAACCCCGCCTGGCTCACCCAACTGCCGACCGAGGGCCGCACGTTGCGTCTGGGGGAAGTGGCATCGGGTGCGTTGACAGCCAATAGTCTCAGGCCCGGGGATGGGGCGAGAGCCGAGGCGTGGGAACTGGAGGGCCGTGCCGGTGAGTCGGTGACGGTGACGCTGGAGTCGGATGCCTTCGACGCCTACATGCTCGTCACCGGGCCGGGTCTCAGTGACGTGCTCACGGATGACGATGGAGCCGGGGACTTGGACTCGCAGCTGACGTTGCGCTTCCCGGTCGACGGAACGTACCTGGTGGTGGCAAGCAGCGTGGATGAGAGTGCTGTCGGGCCGTATACGCTTCGGGTGACGGAGCCTCTTGACCTCAACGAGCTGCCCACCGACGAGCGGGTCGTGGAGGTTGGCGGGACGATGAGCGGCTGGCTGCGCTCCACTGACCCGATCATCGGTGAGGGTCGGCGCGGCCAGGCATGGGCGCTGTCGGGCCGTGCTGGGCAGACTTTCACCATCGATCTGAGATCTTCGGAGTTCGACTGCTATCTTCTGGTCGTCGGCCCGGGCCTGGAACAGCCTCTTGAGGACGACGACAGCGGCGGCAATCTGGACTCGAGGATCAGGATTACGCTGCCCGAGGATGGGACCTATCGGGTGATCGCGAGTTCGCTCGGCTCGGGTGAAACAGGAGAGTACAGCCTACGAGTCATCGAAGAGAGTCGCTGAGTCGGCGGATCGGGACTCGGCCGGGACGTCCGTTGCTGGCCTGCCGGTTCGCAGCTAGATTGCCGTACACGGGCCCCGAGTGGTGGTTTCGGGCGGCAGGCGTGAGGGGGCTCATCCCTGCTGATAAACGTCTAACCTCGTGAACCCGCTAGGATGCATCGTCCCGCACTCGCACGACTTTATCGCCCGCGCCGCTTCGCCGAGATAGTCGGGCAGGATCACGTGTCGGCGACCTTGCGAACCGGCGTGGAGCGTGGCCGGATCGCGCACGCCTACCTGTTCTGCGGGCCGCGCGGTATCGGGAAGACGACGGCTGCCCGGGTCCTGGCCATGGCGCTTAACTGTGCAGACCGGGAGAACGGGGAGCCGTGCGGCGTCTGCGAGAGCTGCGAGCGGATTTGGTCGGGGCGCACTTCGCTGGATGTGGTCGAGATCGACGCTGCCTCGAACCGGGGAGTGGATGACGCCCGAGATCTACGTGAGCGGGCGATGTATGCGCCCTCGGAGGAGTCACGTTACAAGGTCTACATCATCGATGAGGCCCACATGCTCACGCGTGAGGCGTGGAACGCGTTCCTCAAGATTCTCGAGGAACCGCCGCCCCGCGTGATCTTCGTGCTCGCGACTACCGAGCCGGGAAAGATCTTCCAGACGGCACCACCGATCCTCTCGCGCTGCCAGCGGTTCGATTTCCACCGCATCTCGACCGAGCTGATCCGTGGACGGCTGCGCGAGGTCCTGAAGGCGGAAGAGGTCGAGGCGGAAGAGGCAGCGCTCATCCCGATCGCCCGCAAAGCGGACGGTGCGCTGCGCGATGCACTCTCGGCGCTCGATCAGGTACTCGCCTTCAGCGGCGAACGGATCACGGCCGCCGACGTGCGCCAGGTTCTCGGGCTCGTGGAGGAGGACCTCTACTTCGAGCTGTTCGACATACTGCACACGCGTCGGGCCGCGGACGTATTTGGCTACGTCGAGAAGCTCATCCACGGCGGGTACGACCTTGAGGAGTTCTACAAGGGTCTGGGCGATGTGCTGCGAACCCTGTTGAGGATTCGCCTGGCGGGCGCAAATGCACACCCCTCGTTCGACCATGACACCTCTGAGGTTTACAGCGAGCTCGCTCGACGCTTCGCAGCGGGTGACCTGCTGCGGATGCTCTCGGCGCTCGCCGAGCTTGACACGGATGGCCGCTTCCGTAAGAGCGAGCAGCAGCGGATTCTCATCGAGGTGTTGCTGCTCAGGTTCGCCATGCTGGATCGTACGGTTGAACTGGAGGAGCTCATGGAGGCGGTGGGAGGCGCGTCGACCTCAACGACCCAGCCCGGTCCCCACGGGGGTGGACATTCCGCTAGTGGTGCGGGTAGTGGACGAGATGCGAAGGCGCGCGGCGCTCAGAGTCAGGTCGGGGAGCCAGTCCAGGACGGCCCGAGTGCCCCGCCGGGCGGCGCCGGCAGCCCCCTGGAAGCGGCGCGGGCGGCCTGGCAAGAGATGATCGCGGAGGGCCGTGTTCTGCGTCCGGGCCAGGGCGTCGCCCTCCGGGCTGCCCAGCTCGATGAGTTGCAACCCGATGGGGGACTGCGAGTGTCGGTCCCGCGGGCAACGCCGAGTGCGGAGGTCCTGGCGGACCCTGTGGCGCGGCGACGAATCGAGGAGGAACTTTCGAGGCGTCTTGGGCGTCCCATACGCATAGAACTCAGCGGAGAGGATGAGCCACTGCCTCCGCGGGTCAGCCCAGAGGGGGCACGGGCGCAGCGGCTGGCGCGGCTCGTCCAGGGTGACCAGGGTCTCCAGAAGCTCGTCGATGGGCTGGATCTCGAGCTGATCGACTGAGGTAGGCGGACGCCGCGACAGCCGGGAAATGGCTGTAAGAGGCTGGCCTTGCGTCGGTTCTGGGTATGAGTCAACTTTCAGCCGTGTCGATGGGTGAGCGGGAGTCGCCAGGATGAACAGTCTCCACCAGTTGTTTCAGCTGGTCCAGCAGGGCCAGGCCCGACTGACCGAAATCCAGACGCAACTGGCAGCGAAGACGGTCACGGCCACGAGTGGTGGGGGGCTGGTGAAGGTCGTGGCGGATGGCCAGGGCCGCATCCGCGAAATCAAGATCGATCCGTCGGTGGTTGATCCAACCGACGTGGAGATGCTGGAGGACCTGGTGCAGGCGGCCGTGTCCGATGCCCAGGCTCGGGCCCGCCAGCTGTACGAGGAGGAGGTCAATCGTATGGCCGGAGGGCTCGTCCCGCTCAACCTGGGCAATCTCTTCGGAGGCTCGTAGGGCCCAGGCATGTCGGTCATCGACGATCTGGCCAGCGAGTTCTCGCGTCTCCCTGGTATCGGTCGCAAGACCGCCTATCGGCTCACTCATTACTTGTTAAAGGTCCCGCCGGAGGAGGCATGCCGACTGGCGCGGGCCATCGAAACGATGGCCGAGCGGGTGAGGCACTGCTCGATCTGCCAAAACTTGAGCGAGTCTGATCCCTGTGAGTATTGTACGAATCCGAGCAGGGAC
>JGI2171J19970_10002042_pt1 | contig 11139 bp, 8 predicted proteins | sample DeeMarSWOR324_28_FD_19970 | JGI IMG/M metagenome (IMG submission 19970) | reverse complement strand
ATTCGTCGAAACTCTGGAACAAGCAGTCACTCTCTCCAAAGCGCTAATTCTCGCCTCCTCGGGGTTCAAAATGACGTCCTATGTGTCCTTCATTACCGGGCCAAGCCGCACCACTGACATCGAAAAAGAATTGGTCGTGGGTGTTCACGGGCCCCAGGAACTCCACATCATTATCCTCGATAACGGAAGACTCAAGATAAGCCAGGATAAGGATCTTGATAAGATCCTCAACTGCCTGAAATGTGGGGGATGCATGCTAGTTTGCCCCATCTTTCAATCCCTGGGTGGTCATGTCTATGGAGGACCTGTCTATCCTGGAGGTATTGGTGTCTTACTGACTTCAATAACTCAGTCTCTCAAAGGTTCTTCTTCTCTGCTCGATTTTTGCGCAGATTGCAAAAAGTGCGAGGAGTTCTGCCCGGTAGGAATTCCTACAGGCGACATTATGCTTAAGTTAAAGTGCGAAAGGGGCCCAAAATTATGGGAAAGAACTCTTTCGACCTTCATCAGAAAAAATTATCTTGCTGAGAGAGCAGCAAAGATCCTTTCCATCCTGCAACAGCTGTGGAAGAGAGATGGTTATATAAAGAGTCTCCCTTTTGCCTGGGCAAAAGGAAAATCACTTCCGGCCATTAACTTAAAAAAAAGCGAGCCGCACGAAGAGAAAAAAGGAGCAAAGGTTTACCTATTCCAGGGATGTCTGGTTAAGTTCTTCTTCCCCGAAATTCGGGAAAGCGTCCGTACAATCCTTTCTCATTTTGGCTTTCATGTGGTCTCGCCATCTGACCAGGCTTGCTGCGGAGCGCCCAGTCTTCACTTGGGGCATAAAAAAGACGTTCATAACCTGGCTTTAAAAAATCTAAAATCTTTCGAGAAAGAAGATCCTGACTATATCCTTACCGTTTGTCCGACTGGGAATTCCATCCTCAAAAAACTCTATCCCGACCTCGAACCAAAATCTTCCCGCTGGCGAGAGAAGATCTTCGACTTTACAGAATTTATGGCAAAAAAAGGATTATTCCCAGAGACAAAGAAAGCTCTTAAAAAAGAAGAAGTATTTTATCATTATCCATGCCATTATCTGAACGCGCTAAAGCTAAAGAATGAGCCAAAAATAATCCTTCAGGCCTTGGCCCTTAATCCTACCGAAGAAGAGGAACCATTCACCTGCTGCGGATTTTGCGGAGTCTTTTCGCTTAAAAACCCGGAAATTTCAGCAAGCATGTGGGAGAAAAAAAAGAAAAAAATTCTTAAAAGCGAAGCTTCGCTCGTTGCTACAGACTGTCCAGGCTGCCTTTTCCAGCTTAGGGCAAATCTAAGGAATGAGAGCCGTCCCTTTAAAATTTTTCATACGGCTGAGCTCTATGCCAAAGTCATGGAGCAAATTTCAAGCCAACAAACGTAGCGACTTTGCCTAAGTGTGCGGGTTTGATAAATCAAACCCCTACAATAAACCAACCCTCGCAAATTAATAATATCAATATATTATATTAATAAAAGGTGGGTTTGATAAATCAAACCCCTACAATAAACCAAGGCACTACAAATTAATAAATCCCTACAATAAACCAAGGCACTACATAATATAAGGGTAAGATTACGTCTAAGCGTTAAACTTTAAAGGAGGGAGTGATATCAGTGAACCAGGGGAAGGCGAAGGGAAGCCAGAGTTTCCGCTTTTATATCCTGCCACTTTTCCACCGGAATGGAAAGGAAGACATCCAAAAGAACGGGGTCGAACTGGCAAGCTCGACATTTCTCCATTTCTCTCAAGGCATCTTCAAAGCTTTTACCTTTCCTGTAGGGCCTATCAGAAGTTATGGCATCTAATGTATCAGCCAAAGCAAAGATTCTCGCTTCCAGGGGAATTTCCTCTCCGACCAAACCAAAAGGATATCCTCTTCCGTCATATCTCTCATGATGATACAAAACGACACGGGCTGCTTTCTTCAAAAAATCAAATTCCTCTATCATCTCATAACCCAAAAGCGGATGTTCTTGTAAAATCCCTTTTTCTCTTTCAGATAGAGACATGGCTTTTCTCAAGATAAATTCGGGTATCCCTATTTTTCCGACATCGTGAAGCAAAGCACCCCTCTGGATATTGACCAAGAAATCCTTATCTTCAATCCCAAGATCTTTGGTCAAAAGCGTCGTGTAACTGGCCACAAGCTTAGAATGGCCTAAGCTGTCTTCATTGCCGTCAGTTGCAGCAATTAAATAGAGAAGGCTCGAGTTGAAAAATATCTGCTTTTCTGCGATATCATCTTCAATATTATCGTTTTGATCCTTAAAAATATTCCTGTAGTGAAGATCCATGTGCCTTAATATATTTCTAGCCGATGACATCTTCCTGACCTCCGTGCTTTCCATACCCCAGGACGAATAATCCTGCTCCTCTTTCTCTTCATTTAAGACAAAGGCGAAGGGAGGCTTTGAACCTGCCCTTTTCCATGGAGCTTCCCCCTCATTTAAGATAATGAAATTATAAAGATTAGAGCCAAAAACAAATTCGCTTTTACCCGCCTCCTTGGAAGTATAAAGTTCAAGACTTCTTTTGAGTAAAGACTGATAAAAGGAATTTTTCCTGTCCTTTTTATCGTCAGCAAATAATGTATTTTCTCTTATGGCGTAAGAATGTTTCTCCTGTGAAGTTTGTCCCCGTCTCCTTGGTTGCATCAAGCTACTCGCTAATGCCCAAAAAAATGGGATTTGCTTTTGATAAATTGTAGTAACTCTTTTCCAATTACCCATCCTCAAATTTTTTGGGCATAAGACTTAGTCGCAACTAAAACCAAAAAATTGAAAATCCAAGCTTGTCATCTGAACTCAATATCCGTATAATGTTATAGAAAAAGAGAAGCGGGTCAAAAATGGACAAAAAGAAGCAGGAATCTAATTTAGAAGAAATTTACGCTAAATATGGTCCTGTTATCCGTTTTAGAGTTAGAAAATCCTTGGGAGCTTCCAATCCAGATTGGGAAGATATTGTTAATGAAATTATCACTAATGTCATAGAAAAAATAAATAAGAAGGAGTTTAGGGGAGAATCTTCGATCGGAACATTTATTTACACTATCACCAGCCGCAGGATAGTAGATTACATAAGGCAAAAGACCAAGGTGCTGAAACACGCCCCAGAACCAACTCCTTATCCCGATCCTCATGAACACGTTGAAAACAAAGAAAGGGCTGAATTAATTGCAAATGCCATAAAAAAACTAAAGCCTAAATACAGAGAAGTTCTTTATCTTTATTATTATAAAGGACTTTCGAGGGAAGAAGTTGCTAAAAAGCTATCCATCACTCCCCATCGGGTTAGCGAACGTGTGAACTATTCCCAAAAACTCCTAAAAAAATTGGTAAAAAAATGAATTTTTTTCCATTTTTCATTCCTGCTACGACTAAACTTATGGAATTAATATTATGCTAGGAAAACGGTATGAAAATGTGTAAGTGTGAACATCTCATCGACGATTATCTATTTAATAGATTAGATAATGAGAAAAAGAAGAAATTCGAAGAGCATTATTTTAACTGCTCCTATTGCTTTGCCAAAATGGTGGAACGAGACGAGCTTATTTCCATAATCAAGCAAAAAGGAGATATGATCTTTCAAGATGAATACGTTGTTGAAGAGGAAAAAGGAGCGACCTGGTTTGAAAAAATCGCTTCTTTCTTTACTCCCAAGCAGTGGGCACTGATTCCGGTTTATGCGGCGTTGCTCCTAATCGTCATCTTCGTTTTTATCCCCTATTTCAAGCCCGCCCCGCCTCAATTTTTCATAAGTGAAGATAGAGTCAGGGGGGAATCAATAACGCTCATCTCCCCTGTAATAGATATAAGAACAGTCCCCACAAAATTTGAATGGAAAGATTCAGGTGAAGATGTGGAATACAAAATCTACATTTATGATAATGGGGAGAAGTTATGGGCAACCGCAACAAGAGATAACTTCATTGTTCTTCCGGAAAAAATTAGAAAACGGATGACATTGGGTGAAAAGTATTCCTGGGAGGTGAAAGCTTTCTCTCCTGAAGGAACCCTTATCGCCATTTCAAGCAAGGTTCATTTCAAAATAACCAAAGGCGAATAGGATCCCATCCATTCGCTCCCAATCCTGAATATTGCGCTCACTGATCCTCTTCCGCTTCTTCTTCTGTATACATCCGACCCCGACTTTCCTCTTCAAAGGCGAGGCAGCACATCAACCGGCCACACAACCCGGAAATCTTTGTAGGATTAATGACAATCTGCTGTTTTTTTGCCCTCTGAATAGTTACAGGTTTAAAATCTTTCATGAAGCTAAAACAGCAAAGTTGGCGTCCACAGACTCCCAGTCCTCCGACCATCTTTGCCTCGTCCCGGACTCCAACCTGGCGCATTTCAATCCGCATCTTGAACTCTTTGGCTAAGTCCTTCACGAGCTGCCTGAAATCTATGCGGCCATCTGCCGTATAATAGAATATTCCCTTCTTCTCATCAAAGAAGTACCTGACCATGACTAATTTCATCGGCAAGTTTCGACTATTGATTCTCTTCAGGCAAAAGTCAAAAGCCTTCTTTTCTTTCTTCCTGAGCCATTTGTGTTTTTTCTCGTCTTCTTCGGTGGCTTTTCGTATGACTTTGACTGCATCCTGGGCAGATTTTTTGTGACTACATACCTCGCTCGAAGTATCTATAACAACCACAAGATCGGCTCCTAACTCGGATTCAATAATACAGAAATCTCCTCTCCTTAGTTCTTCTTCTCCCTTTTTGGCCCGAAAGACTTTACCCGAAAGCTCAGAAAGTACAAAGATAATATCAGACATATTCCCATTCCTTAAAATATGAAAAAAATGAACTTACAAGCAGATTCACATTAAGATTCTTTTCTAAACCATAAATCGCATAATCTATCTTTGTCAGGCAATCCATCAACCCCTCGAGGCTCATTAGCGACCCTTCTTTCCTGATTTCTTCCTCATAGTCAGGATTCATCAGGAGGCGTCTATCTCCCTTTTCTTTGATCAGGATTGAATCCCGGCAAAAAGATGAGAGCATCTCTAAGATCTGCTCCCACTCATCCCTGACGAGAGCTCTTTGAGAGGTAGCATAATTCCTCAAAAAGAGAGCAACTTTTCCCTTCCTGAGAAGAGAAAGGAAAAGCTGCCAAGTTTTCGTTCTTTTATCCTGAACCTCTTCCCATTCCAAACTCAAAGCCTGTTTAAGATTCCCATGAACAAGGAGAGAGATAATCCTTGCTTTCTTCTCCTCGTAACCCTTGTCCACCAGAATTTTCCCTATGTCTTCTTTAGAGATAGGAGAAAAATTTAGTACCTGACAACGAGATTTTATGGTAGACATGATCAGAAAAGGATTATGAGCAACAAGGATAATATAAGAAAAAAGAGGAGGCTCTTCCAGTATTTTCAAAAGAGAATTTGCTGCTTCTTCCTTCATCTTATCAGCATCAACAACAACAAAGACTCTTCTCTTTCCCATCATAGGCTTCAGATAAGCTATTTTTCTCAACATCCTCATCTGGTCAATCTGTATCACTTCTTTCTCAGGAGAAATCTCGATGACGTCGGGAAAATTACCCGCATTAATTGCCTTGCATGATGGACAAACCTCGCAGGCATCGTCTTCTTTTCTTTCGCAGTTCATCGCTTTAGCCAACACCAAAGCCATATCCCTCTTGCCGATTCCCCTCGGCCCACAGAAAAGCATAGAATTGGGAACCTTGTCCTTCTGCAGAGCTTTCCTCAAAATCTTTTTCACGCGGCTGTTGCCTAATATATCTTTAAATGCCATTTTTTATTCGAAAATTGGTTTCCCTTCTGTAAAGACCCTCTTTAGGAACCTGCCAGTGTGAGAATTCTCTGCTTCCGCCACTTTTTCTGGAACACCCTGAGCAACAATCCAGCCTCCTTTTTCTCCTCCTTCGGGACCTAAATCTATAATATAATCACAATACTTGATAACATCAAGATTATGCTCAATAATGACCACAGTATTACCCAGTTCCACCAACTCCGAAAGAACTTCGAGAAGCTTGCGGACATCATCGAAATGGAGACCCGTGGTAGGTTCATCCAGTAGATACAGAGTATTCCCTGTGTCCTTCCTGCTCAGCTCCTTGGTCAGCTTGATTCTCTGAGCTTCTCCCCCTGAGAGGGTAGGTGCTGGCTGACCCAGTCTGATGTAACTTAAGCCTACTTTATTCAATGTTCCCAGCTTCCTTTTCAGAATCGGAACAGCCTTCAAATATTCGTAGGCCTCATCAACAGTCATATCCAAATAATCCGCAATATTTTTCCCCTTGTACCGGACAGAAAGAGTCTCTGTATTGTACCGTCTTCCTCCGCAGCGGTCGCAGGTCACAAAAACATCGGGTAAAAAATGCATCTCGATTTTTCTGACTCCTGCTCCGCGACATTCCTCACATCGCCCTCCTGGAAGATTAAAACTGAAACGGCTTGCCGAATACCCCCTCATTCTTGACTCCGGAACACGAGAAAAAAGCTGCCTCAGGGGGGTGAAGAGTCCGGTATAAGTGGCTGGGTTTGACCGAGGCGTTCGACCGATGGCTTTCTGATCGACGGAGACCACTTTGTTAATTTGATCAATTCCTGAAATAGCTTTGTGTTTCCCAGGTCTCTGTTTAGCCTTGTAGTATATGTTCAACAGTCTTTTGAAAAGGATATCGTAAACAAGGGTACTCTTCCCTGAACCCGAAACCCCGGTGACACCTGTCATGACTGAGGTCGGAATCCGAACATCGATATTTTTCAAATTGTGCTCTGCCGCATCAATAATCTTAAGCCAGCCTTTAGGTTTTCTCCGCTTAAAAGGAACGAGGATACATCTTTCCCCTCTAAGATACTTTGAAGTCAGAGAAACTGGAGAAGAAAGGATGAGATCTAAATTACCTTCAACTACTTTAAATCCTCCTCCTTCTCCGGCACCTGGGCCTAAATCCAGGATGAAATCAGCAGAGCGAATCGTCTGCTCATCATGCTCAACAACAATTACCGAGTTCCCCTGATCTCTGATTTCTCGCAACAAGGAAATCAAACGGCGGTTATCTCTCTGATGAAGACCGATAGTAGGCTCATCCAGGACATAGAGTATGCCCCTCAGGCGAGCTCCAACCTGCGCAGCAAGACGAAGGCGCCGAGCTTCGCCCCCCGAGAGAGAAGCGGTCGTTCGGGATAACTGGATGTATGGCATCCCCAGTTCAACCATGATTTCAAGGCGTGAAAGAATCTCCTTCCTTATCCTTGAAGCGATCAACTCTTCAGAAGAGGAAAACTTAAAAGTAACAAATTCATCAATCAGCTTGCTTACGGGCAGGGAAGCCAGCTCATAAATATTCCTGTCACCTACTTTCACAGCCAGACTTTCCTTCTTCAGCCGGCCTCCTTCACAGAAGGGGCAGACTTCATCTGTAAGCTCCACTTCACCCCGCATGTCCAAGACGGTTTCAAAGCCAAGACCATGGCAGCGAGGGCAGGCTCCGTACGGGCTGTTGAAAGAAAAATTCCTGGGTTCAAGCTCTGGAAGACTGATCTCACAAAAAGGACATAACAAGTTTAAAGAGTAATAAATTTCTTTTCCTTCTTTTCTCATCACCAAGAGGTCTCCGCTGGCAATCTCAAGAGCCTTGTCCACCGCTTCCTTTAATCTCTTTTCTGACGTGGAAGAAACATTTATTTCGTCGATCAAGATGTCGATGTCGTGCTTTTTTGTCTTCTCCAGCAAAATTTGCTCCTCAAGTTCCCTGAACTGACCGTCCACTCGAAGACGAAGAAAACCCTTTTTTCTCAACTTCTCGAAAAGACGCAGGTATTCCCCTTTGCGTCCCTTTACCACTGGAGAAAGAATCTTAACTTTCTCGCCTGAGTAAGAATCAGAGATTCTCTTCAAGATTTGCTGGGGAGTCTGAGCTCTCACCTTTCTTCCGCATCGAGGACAATGGGGAGATCCTACTCTGGCAAAAAGAAGCCTTAAAAAATCATAAATCTCTGTGACTGTCCCCACCGTAGACCGGGGGTTGGAAGAGATCGTCCTCTGGTCNATTGAAATGGAAGGAGAAACGCCTTCAATCGACTCCATTTCCGGCTTTTCCATCTGCTCAATATACTGGCGAGCATAGGCTGAGAGGCATTCGATGTAGCGGCGCTGACCTTCAGCATAGAGAGTGTCAAAGGCAAGAGAGGACTTTCCAGAGCCACTCGGCCCAGTGATGACAATCAATTTATTACGCGGCAGGTTTACGTCAATTCTCTTTAGGTTATGCTGGGCAGCCTTTTTTACTCTAATCTCTTCTAACATGAGTTTCTATTTTAGCACAAAACAAAAACGGGGTCAGACTTGCAAAACTTGAATAAAAGAGGTTTCAGACTTTATTATTGGGATCAGACCTTGTCATTGGAGTCAGACCTTGCCATCGGGAAATGTACTTTTCCCGCACTTTTGCTATGGGGTCAGGCCTTGTCGCCGGGAAATGTACTTTTCTTGCCTTTTGCCCCTATGACATTCATATGGATAAGGCCTGACCCCGGTGAGTTACGCAGCCACCGAGAAGAGCAAATGGAGAATAGCGTTAAAAATCTGATTGGGAGCGAGGCTGTTTCGCAAAACCTTTTGAAGAAGAGGCAAATAAAAACTCAAGTTTTGCAAGTCTGACCCCATAGTTTCTGTTGACCCCTTCCTTATAAAAATAATATTATAGGAATGGGTTTTTGGACATTCTGGTTAACTTAAAATGAGCAGAGAAGAGAATTTACTCAAGTCCTTAGAATTCTTAAAAGAAATTGGCGTCAAAAACGACTCCATCCGAGCAATAAAGCATATCCCGGCCCATGAAGGACAATACTGCGAGTATCCTCCCGAGGTCCATCCTGCTCTTGCTGAAGCCCTGAAAGAAAAAGGGTTTTTAAAACTCTACACGCATCAGCATCTTTCCTGGCACCTGCTCAAGGAAGGAAAAAACATTGTTGTCGTCACTCCCACAGCTTCAGGAAAAACGCTTTGTTACAACCTCCCGGTGCTTGAGGCAATCCTTGAAGATCCTTCGAGTCGCGCAATCTATCTTTTCCCCACCAAAGCTCTTTCCCAGGACCAGAGGGCTGAGCTCAACGAGACAATCAAACGTCTTGGGGAAGAAATCAGGATTTTCACCTATGACGGCGACACTCCCCAGGATGCAAGAAAAGCCATAAGAGCTCGCGGACACATCATCCTGACCAATCCCGATATGCTACACACGGGTATTTTACCTCATCATACCAAGTGGATTAAACTTTTCGAAAACTTGAAATACATAGTGATCGATGAGCTTCATAATTATCGCGGTATCTTTGGCAGCCATCTGGCAAATATACTGAGAAGGCTGAAGAGAATCGCTAAATTCTACGGTTCCCAACCCCAATTTATCCTCTGTACAGCCACCATCGCTAATCCTCTGGAGATGGCAGAAAAAATGACAGAAGAGCCAGTCTCTCTTGTTGACAACAACGGTGCTCCTCGCGGAGAAAAATATTTTATCTTCTTCAATCCGCCGGTGGTCAATAAGTTCTTGGGTATTCGCCGTTCCTATGTCAATGAATCGCGGCGAGTCGCTTCTCTCTTCATCAAGAACGACCTTCAAACAATCGTTTTTGCTCAGAGTCGCCTTATCACCGAAGTCTTGGTAACCTATCTTAAAGATGACATCGAAAAAACAATCAAGAGCAAGGGCTTTATTCGCGGCTACAGGGGAGGATATCTTCCCTTAAAGCGAAGAGAAATCGAAAAGGGTTTGAGGGAAGGAACAATAAAAGGTGTTATCTCGACCAATGCTTTAGAATTAGGAATTGATATCGGAAGTCTTGATATTGCCGTGCTTGCGGGCTACCCGGGCACTATTTCAAGCACCTGGCAGAGGGCAGGAAGAGCCGGTCGAAAAACAGGAAAATCAGCTGCTGTTTTAGTCGCTTCAAGCGCTCCCATTGACCAGTTCATCATCAATAACCCGAATTACTTCTTCTCAAAAAATCCAGAGAAGGCTTTGATTAATCCGGATAATCTCTCTATTCTTGTCAGCCATATCGAGTGTGCCACCTTTGAGCTTCCGTTTGCCGAGGGAGAGAAATTCGGGAGTGTTGAGATCGGCGAAATCCTCAAATTTCTGGAAGAGGAGAAGCTCGTTCATCATTCAAAAGACAAATGGTTCTGGACATCTGATGCTTATCCTGCCGATGGTGTCTGCCTGAGGAGCATAAGTTCCGATAATTTCGTGGTTGTGGATACAAGCAAAAAAACAAAAGCAATCGCTGAAGTGGATTTTTCTTCTGCGTTAACAACCCTGCATCCAAAGGCCATCTATATGTGTGAGGGAGATCAATACTTTGTGGATAAGCTCGATTATGATCAGAGAAAAGCCTATGTCAAAAAAACAGACGTCGATTATTTCACAGATGCCATAGACTACACCAAAATCAAAATCCTTGATGTTTTTGACAAAAAAAGCCTGGAGAGATGTTCCATCTCCCACGGCGAGGTGCATGTTGCTACACAGGTTGTCGGCTTCAAAAAAATAAAATTCTACACCTCGGAAAATGTAGGAGCAGGAGATTTGAGCCTTCCTCAAAACGAAATGCACACTACAGCCTACTGGTTGACAATACCATCTGAAATCTTCCATTCCCTCCCTTTCTCCACAGAGCAAAAGATAAACGGTCTTTTCGGCTTGGCTTATCTTCTCCATCATGTCTCGCCTCTGTTTATGATGTGTGACCTTCATGATGTAGGCGTATCCATCGGTGACAATACCACAGGGAAGTCAGTCCCTCCGCGTAACATTCCCTCTAAAATAACCCGAGATGAAGAACGGCCTGACTTCACAGATATCGACTTCGAGCCGAATATTTTCATCTTTGATAACTTTCCTGGAGGGATAGGTTTAAGCCCTTCTCTTTTTGAACTGGAAAAAGAACTCCTTAAACACTGTCAGAAAACTATCGCAGCCTGCCCCTGTAAAGAAGGATGCCCTTCCTGCGTAGGCCCTACAAAAGAAAGCGGCAAACAAGCCAAGCAAGCCGCACTGGAAATTCTTAGAAGTCTAATCTAATCACCTCTATGGGGTCAGGTCTTGCTTTTTGCCTTTAC
>JGI2171J19970_10002040_pt1 | contig 11144 bp, 15 predicted proteins | sample DeeMarSWOR324_28_FD_19970 | JGI IMG/M metagenome (IMG submission 19970) | reverse complement strand
ACGCCAAGAAGTAGTCTACCATCTGTGCTTCCGTTATGTAGAACAGGCTGGTATAATCTCCCCAGACTGGTTGTTTTCCATGAGGTTTAAGCTGATTTGTGTCAAGTGCACCCAAGCATAGGAGGGCTTCACCTGTATCAGGATCCGGCACAACACCGTCTAAGGTTGATCCCGCTCCTCCAGGCTTCCCTAACGCCACAATATAAACCGCAAAGTAGCCATCTCCCAGCTGTAGTTTGGCGCCATCTTCGTCACATCCATTCCCGTCCAACACCGCAAAGGGTTCACCGGACTTCCTCGGTGCCTGCGTAATCCATATCGTGGAGTCGCCGTTTTCGGGGACGAAGATTGTATGCCTGTCGGGGTTGGAAAAGTCACCTTCCGGGTTCCAACCCTCCTTCTTACCTAAGATGTTTAGCACGAATTCAGGTGATCCAAGGATCTTGTTTGGGTTATTGTTTCCACCTTGAGCATTTGCAGATACCACTACTGGAGCAAGTGTTGACAGGGCTAATGCCACGAGCAACGGTGCGATTAGATAGTGAAGGTTGTTCGCATTTGGTTTACCATTCATCACATCTTTCTCCTTCATCAATCTAGAGCTAGCTAGAAATCATAAAATATTTGCGAAGGGCAGCTCTGTATCCGCTATTTAGGTCTTGACACTCGATTTAGACTATATTTGACAAAAATACTCTTAGAATTGATGTTGCACGTTTCTAATTAAATGCTAGCTAGGCACCATACCTATAACAAGGACGATCCTAGCTAACTAGAGTGGAATGGTTGTGTTGAGATTTTAGTGTACAATAATATGCAATATTGAAATGAAGAGTGACGATTTAGAGCGGAAGTTGAAAGGGGAGCAGGTTGAGGTCTGCTTGAATTGTCAACGATTTACGGATTGCGAGAATATTGGAAAGTGCGTTGAGTGCGAGGAGTTCGTGGAAGTTGACAGAGAAAAGGTGATGGTCGTTGTTAGGTTGGATGAGATGATGAGTTAGTTATAACATAGGGATGAGTTCAAAACTGCTGTATTTATTAGCAGAGGTACTAACTAGCTAGTACTGATTTGATTGGATGGCTGCAAATGACCGAAAACCGTAACGTAATAAAAACTCAAGAGGAGTGGAGAAGGACTCTGACCCCCGACGAGTTCCACATACTAAGAGAAAAGGGAACCGAACGACCCTTTACGGGAAAATATGTGAATCACAAGCAACACGGCATATATGTGTGTGCGGGTTGCGGGAACGAACTGTTTTCTTCTGATACAAAATTTGATTCTCATACGGGCTGGCCGAGCTTTTGGGCGCCAATCTCTGATGACAGGCTTGAAATGACGACAGATAATAGTCTCAGTATGCGCAGAACGGAAGTGTTGTGTAACCGATGTAAGGGCCATCTTGGACACGTGTTTAATGATGGCCCACAACCTACAGGTCAACGTTTTTGTATTAATTCCGTAGCCCTCCATTTCAAAGAAGGGAAATCAAGCTAGCTAACAGAATGTTAGGAGAACGGGTATTCATTACGGGGGAGCACGGATGAGCAGAAGCTCGAAGCCTAGGGGCATCAACATTCTCGCATTGCTGATATGCATTGGAGGTGTCATGGATCTCTACAATTTCTTCTGGACGCTGATGGATCCAACTACTCTCTCATTCTTTTTCAATGAGGCAGTCGCTCGGTTGAATTTTTATATTTCGTTACCTGTGGGATTGTTCAGTTTGGTCGTTGCCTATGGGTTTTTTAAAGGGTGTCGCTGGGGATGGGGTCTTGGCTTTGTCTCTTCGTTCGTAGGAATACTGCTAAGTCTTATCACTCTCCTCGGTCGGTCACTCGATCCAGTAATAGTAGCAATCATCATAATCAATGCAGTTACCATCTATTACTTAACAAGACCTCACGTGAAAAGATACTTCCGTAGGCCAGCTAGCTAGGTTGAACGTGAGAAGGCGATGATGATTGTGAGGTTAGATGAGTATTCATAATTGGAATCGAGAAGGCTGTAATTAGTATTAGCTAGCTAGCGAGTATATGTCTTTTAGACAGCAAGTATAATAAATTCTACTGATTATCAATATTTTTATGGATTATAGGCAAAGACAGGAAATCATAGCGAGTTCACCGATTTCCTTCAAATATTTGAAACGTTTCAATACGGCAGCAGGTGTATTGCATCTAGTACAAGGCGTAATCATGCTGATTCTTGGCGGTCTTCTCAACTGGGAAAGAGGGATATACACATTCTATCCAAAGTTGGACATCATCGTAGGACCGCCATTCAGCATAGACATTATTCCCGATCCGCAAATCCTTGTTACACTTGGATACTTGGGCGTGATCGTTGCATCGTTTCCTCTGATTTCATCGCTAGCGCATTTCTCCATTGCATTCCTTGTGAACGACAAATATAATGAAAACTTGAAAAAGGGGATGAATCCGTATCGATGGTATGAATACGCGTTCTCCAGTTCCATAATGATTGTGTTGATCGGACTGTTCCTCTTTGTCTGGGATCTATGGTCGCTCGTAATGTTCTTCGTTCTCAACGCGATGATGATCATGTTTGGATACCTCATGGAATTGATGAATCAGAACACGGAAAAAACGAACTGGTCACCATTTATTTTAGGCTGCATCTCTGGGGGAACTCCTTGGGTCGTGCTTTTCGCCTATTTTGCATCAGCCATCAGATCCACGGGTTTAAACCCGCCCAACTTCGTCTATACGATCGTCTTCATCTACTTCTTCATGTTCAACATATTTGCTGTCAACATGGTTCTGCAATACAAAGGGGTTGGACGATGGCGAGATTACCTCTATGGCGAACGAGCTTACATCATCCTCAGCTTCGTGGCAAAATCAGTCTTGGCATGGCTCGTATTCATCGGAGTATTTTCCCCGTTTTAAGAGACGGCATACCACTATGAAGTATCTTCATCCGGGAAATCTTCGCACCGATTTTCTTCTGGGAACAACGAGGGAAGGCCCGTTGATACCGAGGCGGTACACCCTCACACATTATGATAGAACGGGGAAGCTTTTCCTCAGCGTTGGCTTGGAGTATAGCTAGCTAGACGATATTGGACGGTTTGTGGAGTGCGAGGATTTCGTGGAGGTTGAACGTGAGAAGGTGATGATTATTGTTAGGTTGGATGAGGTGACTAGCAGCTAGCTAGGCGCGCGTTAACTATTAAATTAATCTAAAAGATCGATGAAAGATTTTGTAGAAGCTATAAATGGCTGCTGCTGCTGACAGCCCTACAATCGCTATTATCGGAACAACCAAGCCCCACGGATATTCTGCAGGTCCCTGCTGCGGTCTATTAGGAATCCCGTCCCCGCTAATGCTTACATCAAGCGTGGTAAATGCATACAATCCAATGATCACTACTAAACCACTTAAAACAAGTAGCAGCTTCCAGAAATTATGAGTATTCAATCTGCTTTAAGGTAGCTACACACGTGAATATGTATTTTGTGCACCTAAATGTATGAGAATGATTGTGCTTGCTAGCTAGACTATCGTACTCACTGACTATCCGATTTGTGCACACCGATTTTTTAATAAATGTTGTACCTACTATTATTTCTAAAAATTAATCGTGAAAAGCTAATGGATAGAAAAAATCTGAATTCATCAGTTGTAGCTTGGATCGTTATGTTGATTGCAAGTTCCCTTTCATCTATATTTTGGAGGCTACTAATCGGTGAGGAGCCATACTGGTGGTATTGGGTACAGTCTGCATTATTATTGACCTTTTTTACCCTAACCTTTATCAAAGCAGAGTTTAAAGCATTAAAAGGATTCATACTGATATTGCTGGTCACATATTTCCTCGGATACGGGAATCCCGCTTTTCCTTGGGGGTTAATCCCTCTTATTCATTCAAGCTCAGCTTGGGTCAGTTGGAGCACTCAAGCTCCTTGGGCTCTTACGAATATGGCTTTGCATCTTCTTAGGCTTACGCCTGCGCTGATTATTATGGCGTTTCTACTACTTAGTGGGATGAGAAGACAGGATTTCTTCCTTGCTAAAGGTAAGATAGACGCGCCTGCTGAGCCATCAAGGCTGATTGGTATGAAGAGGCCTCAGCCTTGGACTCAGATAGGAACGATCTTCGTCATAGTCTTTAGCATCGGTACATGTTTGTCCTTGATACTTTCAAGCCCCCCCTCACTGAGCACATTTATGCAGGCGCTGCCTCTTATCCCAGTGGCGATACTTATTGCCGCGATCAATAGTTTCAATGAGGAGTTCACACTCCGTGCAGCACCATTATCAAAACTTTTGCCCACTATAGGCAGGCAAAATTCACTGTGGATCACTACACTGTTTTTCAGTCTTGGACACTTCTATGGAGTACCTTCAGGTGTGCTCGGTGTCATCTTATCCAGCTTTCTCGGATGGTTTTTAGGGAAAAGTATTCTTGAGACCAAAGGGTTCTTTTGGGCATGGCTAAGTCACTTCTGTGCAGACATATTCATCTTCACTTTTGCCACAATGGAAGCAGCAGCATAGCTAGCTAGAGGTTCATATTCAACGCGACTTGAGTCTCTCATATAGACCGTATGATGGTTTTATTTCTAGAAGCATGTACATATATTCGATTGACTATCGTTACCATCGGTGAAGAAAAGTATGGCAGATAAAGATGAAGACCTACCAGAATTAAAGGCAGTGTACGACGAGCTGTGGAGCGACGCAAGAACCATGATTAAAGATATGAAAAAAAGCATCTACATATACCCCTTCACAGGCTTCATAACGTTGGTGTTCTCGGCTATCATGATTGGAACCGCAATCTCCGACTGGAATAAAATACTCTCAGGAAACATCGGTACTTTCACCTATCTCTACGCAATAGCTGGAACACTTGGGTCTGTAATTTATGTCGCATTTGGCGTTCTCTTGCTTTACTGGTACAACAAGCTCAAAAATCGATATGCACGCTTACTCCAACTGGAAAAGACGATAAGGGATTAGAAAATGTGTCCAAGAATAGCCCCTTCCCCTTCGAGAGCCGCGGAGAGGCTGAAAGAATACTTGGACATATTTGACTCAGCAAAAGCGAAGGAACGCGGCACGACTCTCTGGTATGACATCTATCGAAGGGCGGGGAACCAGTGGCAAACGGAGCAGATGATAACATATCTTGAAGAGAATGGTCTGATAGGAGGGGATAAGTCAGAGGGCTATTATAAAACAGAGAAAGGCGAGATCTGGCATGATATCCTAAGAAAACACAGTGACCTTGTTGGGGTGCTGACAAGGGAATTGAGTGGAGACCGACGAAAACGCTTGTAAAATAGTTAGCTATATTCAAAAGCTACTCTTAACATCTGTTAGCTAGAGAGGAGGTGAGTATTTGAAAGAATGGGAATGTGTACAATTAGGTCATCACAAGGATATCGGTCGAACTATTGAGAAACGGGAGATGGATGGCTGGAAGCTACATACCTTATCAGGCTCAGGGAACCCCTACGCTGGTAAATCACTATTTACTGTTTGAACGCGAAAGCGAGAAGAAATAATCTAGCTGACGCGTGCTATCCAACGCATATGCTTAGCTAGCTAATAGCTTTTTTAGTTTTTAAGAGATTCGTATAGTATATTTGTGGATCATGAAAAGGCAACAATATGGTGCTACAATATATAAATAGCTTCGAAAGAATAAAGATAGGTTGTGGTAGCTACATGGTTTATTGTTCAAAGTGTGGTGTGCAAGTCGATGAGGATTTGACTTTTTGCCCTAAATGCGGTGCCCCCCTTAAGGACAGAAAGCCAGAACCCTTTACGGAGCCGAGAGAGCGGAGGGAAAGGCGGAGAGGCGAAAAGGCAGAGAAGTCCGAGAAAGGAGAAAAGCGGGAGAAACAGGAAAAGGGGGAGAAGCAGGAGAAGGGTGAATTTAGATTCTTTGGTCCTTTCATAGGCGGCATAATACTAATATTCATAGGCGTAGCGTCATATCTTGAAAGTATTGGTTACCGAGTATGGGAATCCGCTGGAGCCGTCTTCGCCATAGTAATCGGCGCAATCATTATCATTGCTGCATTAGCAACGATGGCAAAAAAAAGAAACCCGCCTACTTAGAGAAACCATCCGAATAGGAATCTATAGATCANATGTTCCATAATGGTTAAGGTTGTTCTTCGCCCAAACACTCGAAAATAGTTATTCCCNGCNGCNTCTATCAAATCTCCGATGTCGTAGCGGGGGAACATGCAGGATGAAACAATAAGCCGCCCCCATTCACCACGTTTGAGTTCATGCAACATCTTCGTGCCTCGCCTGGTCTCCACCTCAAAGAAATATTCGTCATAGTTTGGTGTGACGTACGGTAAGTCATCTATCTGTTGTGCAAAGACGCCCTCTGTAGCACTGTAGATCTCAACTACGGGAATCGCCCCGAAATACTTCGTAAGAACGGGGGCATACTTAAAGGGTATTTTTCGCACGCTTGTGCAGAAAAGCGCATGCATTTTCCATAAATCTTTTGGTTTTTTTGAATGTTTTTTCTCAACGTAACGTGCAAAGGATTGGATTACGGGCGTCACTCCAATCACCGCCGTTACATTCTCGTTCAATGCTCTCTGATACACGTATTCAAATCTTCTTTCCCAGTCAGGTTTCGTTATTCCAGGTCCGAGGGCGTCTATCTCTTCCTGCTTTGGAAGGAGACTGAACTGGTTCAACGTTGGGTTAAGCCTCGCGTAGGTGCCTGAGCTGTATCCATAAGTGATTCTTCTTCCACTCATCTCTGTCTCGTGAACATTTGACGGAAGATTGAAATTCAGAACTTTACCGGTGAGAATGGAAAAGTCTCTTTTCTTAAGAACATAGTTGATTAAGGCTCTAGAGCCACATGAGAAAATCACCTTAAGATGGGTTTCAGTTGCTGGCAAGACTTTTGCAGCACCCGTTGACCCCCTCGTCATCACCCAGCAAACGAGGGGCTCCGAAAGAATGGATTCGTAATCTCCCTTCAGAACTTCAGCTAAATACGGATTAAGCGTACTGTAATCCATTACAGGGAACTTCTTTCGATAATCATTGACGTCTTCAACCTTGTTTGCGTGATACTTTTTGCCATAACGCGTCTTTCCATATGCCTTGACAAAGTTTAGAAGAACTTGCTTTTGAGCTTCCGCTGGATTTGTTAAGGATCTATACCATGGACCTACAAGATTTTGGAGGTCGCGTACATTCTCAATCATTTCTGTCGTCAATTCCAATTTACTAGTTAGCGCTGTGTGGCAATATTTATTTTTAATCACATATCCCAACGGTCAAGATGATGGTTTATTACGCGGTTATTCAAGCGAAAAGGGAAATGCGTACCTGAACTCATCGCATCATAGCCAGCTAGTTTTCAGAAAATCAGTCAAATCATGTTGAGCTAGCTAGTGGACACCACACTTATAATTGGGACCATCCAGCCCCGCCCAGCTAGCTAGCTATTCAATATTGAATCAGAAATGAAGAGTGAAAACTTAGAGCNGAAGTTGAAAGTGGAGCGGGTTGAGGTCTGCTTGAATTGCCAACGGTTTACGGATTGCGAGAATATAGGAAAATTTGTGGAGTGTACGGATTTTGTGGAAGTTGAACGGGAGAAGGCGATGGTCATTGTTAAGCTAGCTAGCTTGTAGTAATTAAGTCATTGTTACTTTGCGTTTGTGCTAAGCAAATAATATCTTCCGTCCTTTGTCGCAACGACACCCGAAGGTATGATGGTATTAGCACTCATTTTCAGCCACCTTTCATCAAGTTTGAGTTCCTTGGGTGTTTTAGCAGTCTCCTCAGAAGTAGCTCCCGCTTCTTTAAGTGCCTTTATTGTACGCTCTAATACCCATGCTGCATAAGCTGCTACTGCCAAATGAATCACCTCCTTATCCTGTCAATCCAATTTCTTAATTTTGAGCAATTAAGCCTTAAATTTCATGTGTTAGCTAGCTAAAATAAATTTGGATCTTACATCTCCAAATAAAAAAATATTAGAGGGCAGGATCAGTCCATGTCGCGTTTGAGAATTCTATTGCGTGTAGTATTTTCTGTTTGAAGTCGCTGTCTTCACAGTCGAACGTATACATCACGAAACCATCGTAGGCAAAGAAGTGTATTCGCTTTGTCCGATAGATGATCTTCGGTTTCGCAATCTCGACAAGTTCCAAGAATTCCCTTCTTCTAAATTTAACACGATACGAGCTTGTGTGAGCCGCCGCTACCATGATGGGTACCATTGCACCTGTTGCCACCTTATTTTATCACCTCCTTTTAAAGGAGTAATTCATAGTGTGAACTATCATTGCTTACGTCTGAGTTTTCCATTTATCTTTATTCGCTAGACCCATGATGAAATAAATCAGACCTAATACGAACAGAGGATTGATTATTTTGGTTGCAACACTGATCGCAAGTCCAGCTGAGAAGAAGATGAGGCCCATATTGAAGAGCGCTCGATAGTCCGTCTCCTTGTTCAATCGGGGTCTTCGTCTGCGCATCAAAAACACTATGACGAGCCCTGCAACGGTGATCAAGGTTCCTAAAATAAGGATTAGCTCAACGTTCATTGTTGATATTTATTCTCCCCTATCAATTCATAACTACACGCAGTAAATGTATTAAAAAATATCCTCCAATTTATGGGATCATTTATGTAATGTGAGTAAAAATTTGAGGTTTTTTCTCACACTAAAAGATTGGTTAACAGAAGCTCATTCGTAAGTTGGGTTTGGGATTGGGAGATTACATTTTAGTCCCAAAGCCAAAACACACAGATTTTACCTAGCGTAAATATTATTCAAGACTTTGATTTTTAAGAAAAAGAGGACATAATGTTAACTACCAGATCTACTTCGATTTTTCTATTATTAGAAGAAAATCTGTTTTAGCACCCATTCCCCCGGCCGTAAACTTTGGATTAACGTTTGGAATTATTGTTACAATTTCACCTTCTAAATTATTCAAAAATTGTTCTAACTGTATCTGGTCTTTTGTCATATCAATGTCGAATCTATGAACCCTATATCTCATTTTCATTCTTTCTCCTTTTTGGGCAATTTAACCTATAACCTATTCTATTTAAGAATTTGGGGCTAGCTAGCTATCGTATTTATCAGAAAGAACGGTTATGCATAATTTATCAAAATAGCTGATGGTTGGAAAAATGCGTACGGTAACCTTGAAACATTAGACCAAACGTGTGAGGTGAACTGGTATGCATCAAAAAATATGTCAAGTTGTGGGATGCCTCTGCAAAAAGAAGAAGATTTTGGCACAAATGATGGTGGAAGCAAGAGCGAAGAGTATTGCTTTCACTGCTTTCAAAATGGTAGGTTCCTAGACGAAGGAATAACCCTGCAAGAAAAAATAAATAAAAATGTGAAATTTGCCGTTCAAATGGGAATGTCTGAGTCTAAAGCAAGGAAACTGGCATCGGACGTTTTGCCACAACTGAAGAGATGGAAAAAGTAAAGTGGGCAACTAGCTAGCTTATTGTTGGCACCAAACTTATAACAGGAACCATCCATCCCCGCCCACGGTATCCACAAACCAAGAGGAATAAGAATGCAAGTACACTGCATCAAATGTAATAAACATGGATCGCTCAGTATAAATCAATACAAGGCTCATGGACGCATCTACAAGTACTATGGGATCCAACACTATGACCCAACCACCAAGAAGCGTCGCTGGTGTTACTTAAGGAAATATGAATCCTTACCCGACCAGTATAAGAGGGTTATCCACAAAAAGCAAGGGTTATCCACAAAGTCTACACAAACGCAAAAGAAGCGGAAATCACGCGTCTTCGTTGAAAAGGCGTGGTGCGGGGGGTGGGATTCGAACCCACGAACCCCTATGGGACAGGGTCCTAAGCCCACTCATGACTTGTTACACAACTTCAAGGCATTTTGCATGATTGATCTTGGGCTTGCCGATTTAACAGTTCTAGGCCATGAACAGACCCTTATGAGATTTCTTCGCTTTACAGGCAAACCCGTGAACAAAACGACTATTCAGGATATTCGATCCTATTTGATGCATTATCGAACGAAATCGGTCAGAACGTACCGAAACCAACTATGCTCCTTGAAAGTCTTCTTCCGAGACTTCTTGAAACGTGGTGACCTGGTCGAGAGCTTCAAATTCCCCTCCATTCCGTTAACCGTCCAAACCCCAGTCCCAACTAAACAAGAACTCCAAACATTTCATGATGCGTTACCGAGTCTCACAGAGAAGACGGTCTTCCTCTTGCTTGCGAGTAGTGGGCTGAGAATCAGTGAAGGCTTAGGATTACAAACGGGGAACATCAATTTTACGACCCGCTTGATCATCCCCAATTCGCATCGCGGGGGAACGAAAAAAAGCTGGCTAACCTTCTACAATACCGAGTGCGAGGACACGTTACATGAGTATATGGAATCCTGCGACAAGAGCTCATACCACCTCTTTCATGTGACGAACAGACGCATTCAAGAGACCTTTAAACAGACGAGTGACATGACCAATATTCACGTGACGGCGCAATCGCTACGTCGATGGTTTTGTTCGGAAATGCTGCGACTAGGAGTACAAGAAATCTATATTGACGCGTTCTGTGGACGAACACCCAAATCCGTGCTTGCGAGACACTACACGGATTATAGTCCAAAACGACTCAAGAAAATCTATGACAAAGCTGACCTCAAAGTTATATCCTAAATCTTGTAGCCTCAATACTGATGAAAACGATTAAAATGTAATTCCAGCCTTTGATGACTTTAATTTGAGATAGTTAATAAATGCTGAACATGACACCAACATGAATTTTGCATCTTCCGATTCTAAGGTGGCTTCTTCTAATAATGCATGTCTAATGCCTTCAGCACTACTCGTGTATCCATAAAGAGCACTAAATGCAGCCTTTAATGCTGGGTGTATTCCAATTTGATCTTCTACTCTTTTAATACATTGACCTAACGTTGCATGAGTGGTTCCTGTTATCAGATTACAAATTGATTCAACAGCACTTATGGATTCTTTTATCGAGTTACGATATTCAGGAGCTTCTCTATCGGAGAACAGATCCAAGGCTGTCTTCAAATGCGTGGTGACCGCCGTGAATGGAGTGGTTAATGCTTCTTCGATTTCTCCA
>JGI2171J19970_10002038_pt1 | contig 11150 bp, 13 predicted proteins | sample DeeMarSWOR324_28_FD_19970 | JGI IMG/M metagenome (IMG submission 19970) | reverse complement strand
ATTATGCTAACTCTTTAGATAAAATTGGGGTAATAGCAAGAACAGTTAAAGATATGGCTTATGGTCTATCCATAATAGCTGGTCATGATCCAAAGGATTCAACATCTTTAGATCAAAAAGCTCAAGATTACACAAAATTCTGTAGAGAGGGTAAGCTAAGGATAGGGATTCCTAAAGAATATTTTGGAGATGCTGTTGATGAAAAAATCAAAAAATGTGTTTGGAATGCCATAAAGAAACTAGAATCAATAGGTTTTGAATACTCTGAGTGTAGTCTTCCTCACACCAAGTGGGGTGTTCCTGCTTACTATATATTAGCTTTGTCAGAGGCCTCAACAAACTTGGCAAAATTCTGTGGTTTAAGATATGGTTTATCATCAAATCCAGAAGATAGAGGTTTTAACGAGTATTTTTCTGAAATAAGAGCCCAAGGTTTTGGGCCAGAAGCCAAGAGAAGAATAATATTAGGAACTTATGCAAGAATGGCAGGATACAGAGATGCTTTTTATCTAAAAGCCTTGAAAGTTAGAACCCTAATAATTGAAGATTATAAAAAAGCTTTCAAAGAGTTTGATGTTTTAGCTTCTCCTGTCATGCCTACCATTGCTCCAACTTTTGAAGAATTAGATAAAATGACTCCTATTCAACACTTTATGGCTGACATCTTGACAAATCCACCAAACTTGGCTGGAATTCCTCATATATCTGTTCCTTGCGGTTTTGTAAATGGGATGCCTGTTGGAATGCATCTATTAGGAGATCATCTACAAGAGGGTAAGATAATTCAGGCTGCCTTTATTTTTGAAAAAAAGAGGGGAGAGATAAAATATCCAAGGTTATGATTATGACAAAAGTTATGATTGGCTTAGAGACGCATGTTCAGTTGAATACAAAAACTAAGATGTTTTGCGGATGTTCATTAGAAAATATAATGAATTCAGAACCTAATAGTAGATGTTGTCCTATATGTTTAGGCATGCCTGGAAGCAAACCAAGAGTTAACAGGGCTGCGATAGATGCTGGAATTAAGATAGCTCTTGCTTTAGATTGTGAGATTAATCCTGAGATATTCTTTTCAAGAAAAACTTATCTTTATCCAGATATGTCAAAAAATTTCCAAATAACACAATATGAGATACCTATAGGGTTTGAAGGAAAATTGGAGATTACAGATGCTGAAGGAAAATCGAAGACTGTTAGAATCAAAAGAACCCATCTAGAAGAAGATCCAGCAAAAATTCAACATATAGGACAGAATATAACAACAGCCAGATATGTCTTAATAGATTACAATCGTTCTGGAATACCTCTTTGTGAAATAGTAACAGAACCTGATATGAACTCTGCTAAGGAAGCAAGAATATTTCTCCAAAGACTTTTAGCAATAGTTGAATATCTAGGTGTTTATAAGAAAGGAGAATTATCTCTGAAAACAGATGTTAACATCTCAATACAAGGAGGGGAAAGAGTTGAAATAAAGAATGTAACAGGTTTCAAAGAGGCTGAAGAAGCTATTATTTATGAGGTAATAAGACAACAGGATGTTATTAGAAAGGGAGGAATGGTTGAAAGAGAGACAAGAGCTTGGGATGAGGGTGGTAAGATTACTAGATCTTTAAGAAAAAAGGAGTTTGAAGAAGATTATGGTTATATTTTTGAGCCAGATTTAACCAAAATAGAAATCACGGATGAATGGATAGAAGATATGAGAAAAACTTTACCAGAATTACCGCACCAAAAATATGAGAGGTATCTTAAAGAATTCAAGGTTTCATCTGAATTAGCTAAATCAATGACAAGTGACTTGGAAATAGCACGATTTTATGATAAAGTTGTAAAGGATATAGATCCTAAATTTGCTGCAACTTGGGTAAACATTCTTAAGAAAACTCTATTCTATAATGATGTTACACAAAATGAAACGAAATTGACTAAAGAAATTTTCATGAAATTATTAAGATTAATACAAGAGAAACAGGTTTCAGACCGTGGAGGAGAGATGATTTTAAGAAAAATAATGTTCAAACCAGAAGAATTTGATGATTTGGTTAAGAAATATTCTGTTATTGAGATAAAGGATGTGGAAAAAATAATTGAAGGTGTTTTGAAAGAAAATAAAAGAGCTGTTGAAGAAGTTAAAGCGGGTATTGAAAAGTCTTTAGACTTCTTAGTTGGTCAAGTAATAAAGAAAATTGGAAAAAAAATTGATGCAAAAAAACTAAAAGAGCTTTTGAAAAGTAAAATTAAGTAAATAAATGGGTTCTATCCTAGGGTTTTATTAAAACTATTAGAGATGACCTTTTTTATACAATTCACTCAGCATCCATTTAGCGCTTTCAACCAGATTTAGATTTTTAATCTGTTCAGTTGCAAAATACTTTGCTTCTAAAACATCACTTTTTAATATATCATCGTTCAATGGTTCTGCTAAAAAGAAGAATATTACAGTATGATAGCCATATTTTGTATAAATCGCTTCTTTGAATCCCAAAAATTCCTTTATTTCTATATCAAGACCAACCTCTTCCTTGATTTCGCGTTTTGCTGCATCTGTTAGAGTTTCCCCAAAAGCTACTCCGCCTCCAGGAAAAACCCAATATTCTTTAGAATCTTCCAGCATTTCCTTTACAAGCAACAGCTTATTGTCTTTTTTAATAACAGCACTTGAAATTATTCTTGGTTTCATGAATTACACTAATAAAATATAGAAAAATTAGGATTTAAAACTCAGTTTTAGGTTTGGACTCAACTTTACACCACTCGAAACTTACCATTTTTAAAAAAATGACAAAAATTTATAAAACTATATGTTCACCACTCGATATCTTAACAGTAATTTTTAAGAATAGATATGTTTATAAATAGAATTCAAAATAGAATAAAATACTATCGTAAAATTTTCAAGTAATTTATCTTCACGTTACCTTGGCAGAGGTGATGTGTGAACAATAAACTACTGTAAGGTTTCTAATTCTGTAAAGATTTAATGTTGAAGGATTTAAAAGTCTTTCGCGTTAGCAAAATATATTTCCCACTAATCAAAAAGTATGTCGCGACATACACTGCTTGATGAAATTGAATGAGGTGAAAAAATGGAAAGCTTGGTACAGACTGCATTTAATAAAACTTTTGGTAAAGAAAGAGCATACTCACCTGGTGTTCAGGGAAGAATAGAGCAAATGGATACAGTAGACTGGGAAGCAAAGGTATCTGAAGAGTTTGACATTCAAATGCATAAAGCAAAAATAATGGTTGTTGGAGTTGGAGGTGCTGGTTGCAATACTGTTACAAGACTAACAGAATTAGGAGCATCGGGATCAGATATAATTGCTATGAATACAGATGCAAAACATTTAGCAATTACTAAAGCTCATAAGAAACTTTTGATAGGTAAAGATACTACAAAAGGATTAGGAGCAGGAGGATATCCTCAGATTGGAGAAAAAGCCACAATAGAACAAAGAACTCAGGTAAAACAATTATTAGAAGGAGTTGATCTTGTATTCGTAACAGCAGGAATGGGAGGCGGTACAGGAACAGGAGGAGCTCCAGTAGTTGCTGAAATAGCAAAGAGTCTAGGAGCTATTGTTGTGGGAGCAGTAACAATGCCTTTCAAGATGGAAGGAACAAGAATTCAAAAAGCTGAGGACGGTCTTTCCAAATTAAGACAAGTAACAGATACTGTAGTTGTTATTGAAAACCAAAAACTATTAGAATATGCTGGATCTATGCCAATTTCGCAAGCATTTGCTTTGGCAGATGAACTAATATCAATGATGATAAAGGGTATTACAGAGACGATAACTGTTCCAAGTTTGGTTAACCTAGACTTTGCAGATGTTAAAACCATAATGAAATGTGGTGGGGTATCTGCAATATGTGTAGGAGAGAGTGACTCTCAATCCAGAATAAAGGATGCTGTGCTAAAAGCTTTGAATCATCCATTGCTTGAAGTTGACTTCACAGGAGCTTTAGGAGCACTAATACATGTTGTATGTGGTCCTGATTGCACCTTAGCTGAGATCAATGAAGCAGGCGAGATGATATCTAAGAGATTAAGCCAAGAGGCACAGATTATCTGGGGTGCGAGAGTATTGCAAGAATACACTGGAAAAGTCCAGGTTATAGCCATTGTAACAGGTGTAAAGTCACCATACATCTTGGGACCAGTTCAGAGAGAAGAACTAGCATCAGTAGCACAGAGCGAACTAGGCATTCCAGTGATACTGAGGTAATTCCGATGGAAGAGAGGATGATAAAGAAGTTTAAGATAGAGAAAAGGGAAGATGTTCCCTTCTTTCTTATCTTCTTTACAAAAAACAATTAATTGCTCCTCTCTTATTTTTTATTTTTTAGAAGACCATTAGCAATAAATACGAATTCAATAAATTATCTTTAGTGATTTAATGGTAGATATGGAAGAGATTAAAAAAGCTGTTTCTAAAAAACCTATTTTCGAGTCTTTAGCATCTGAACCTTTACCGCATGAAGTAGTTGATCTAGAAAAAATGATAAAAGAGGCACCGAGTGTTGCTCCTGTTTTCATAAAAATGGATAAGTATAAAGAGATTCTGCAGAAAATCAATGATTTAAGATCTTCAATGAATAAGATAGAAGATATTCTAAGAGTTAGAAAGAACATGCACGAGATAAATCTGAAATCAGATGAAATGTTAGAAAAGAATTTTCAAGAATTTGCTGAAGCTACCAATCATTTCAAGAGAGAATTTGTAGTTGCAAGAAACATTCCCTTCTATCCTGAAGACGAAGATAAGAAGGAAACGGACAAGGATTTTTCTAAACTCTCGGGTGAAATTTCAAAATTAAAAAAAGACTTAGAAAACCTTGATATTTAATTTTAAATATTTCTAATAGAAAGTTAGTTTATGCAGGGGTAGCCAAGTCTGGTCTAAGGCGCAAGATCTTATGATGCGAAGCTTAGGATGCGATGCCCAGGATGGCAATAGGAAACCTTGTGGGTTAGTCCCTTCGTCGGTTCAAATCCGACCCCCTGCACCAATTAAAAGAGATGTTATATGGATAAGGCAATGAGAATAGGTTTTAGTTTTGGTCTAACATCAGGAATAATTACAACACTTGGTTTAATCGTAGGTCTTCATTCTGGTACTCATTCGAAACTTGTAATTATTGGTGGAATACTTACAATAGCAATAGCTGATGCTTTCTCAGATGCATTGGGAATGCATATTTCAGAAGAATCAGAAAATAAAAAAACTAGAGATATATGGATATCAACAATTACTACCTTTTTGACTAAATTTATATTTGCTTTAACCTTTTTTGTTCCAGTATTCTTATTTGATATAAACACAGCGATTTTTTTAAGTGTTATTTGGGGATTATCTTTGATAACCATTCTAAGTATTTACATAGCTAAAAAACAAGGAAAACAAGTTTGGAAGGTAACTTTAGAGCATCTAGCTATCGCTATACTAGTTATAATAATAACTCATTACATAGGAGATTGGGTAGCAGAAGTTTTTGTTTAGATAACTCTTTCAGGTATTCCCTTTGTAAGATCAAACAACTGCCATTCCTTATAATTTAATTTAACAGCAAGAACCGGTTTAGCGCCACATGACTTTGCTACTTTTATTAACAATCAGTGATAAATTTAAATAGATTTCTTTATAAAGCTTGAATAAGGTGATTGTTAGTGAAATCAATAAAAATTCCTAAAGAACTGCCAATGTGTTTGATTAATAATTACCGTCCCCTAGTTCATACTCTAGAAAGTTATACATTTGATGTCAAAGAAATGATAGAAGAACAAAGAAGAGGTGAAATGACAAAGGAGAGGCTTTTCTCAACTTTAAAAGGGGTTTATAAGGATATTACAATAGCTGAAAGGCACTATAAAAATGCTATGGCCTTCGTAAATAAAGGATTGGTTAAACCGCCGGAAAACATTGGAAAAGATAATTTCTTAAGTGCTTGTCAAGAAATAGTCTCTGCAAATGCTTTCACAAGACGGAAGATAAGGGAAATTCTAAAGAAGGTCTATAAAACAAAATTAAATTCTATTCTTAATGAATATAATAGGATTCCCTACGAAGAAGAGATTATAGACCCCGAAAAGATTGGTTTTCAACAAAAAATAAGTAGTATAATCAGGGATATTTACGATTTAGCTGGCATTGAAGTAAAAGAAAATATGATGGATTATTATTATAATCCTATAATAAACTTAGAGCCTTTATTTGATTCTGAGAAATAAACTCAAACAACCTTCTCAGGAATTTTCTCTCGAAGATCAAACAACTGCCATTCCTTATAATTTAATTTAACAGCAAGAATAGGTTTAGCACCACACAACTTTGCTATCTTTATCAAATTTTCAAGCTGTTTTTTATGTTCTTTAGAATAATAAGCCTTCTTCTTGGACTTGCACTCGATAAATAAAATTTCTCCCTTTTTTATGGCCAGCACATCACATATGGCCTCCCTTCCAAGTCCAGAACCAGCAACCCTATGAACAATATAACCTTCTTTAAGCATCTTTTCCAAGAGCTCTCTCTCTCTTCTAGTCCCTTTGGGGCTTTTAGGCATATAAATTCTAATGCTTTCAGAATTAAAAAGCTTAGAAGGTTAAATGCCCAACGCGTCACCCTTGTGCTGTTGGGCTAAAAGAACCACTTTACCAAGCGGTGTAAAAATAATTTTAATGTTTTGATATAAAAGTTTTTAGATACTTCAAAATATTTTTCGAAAATTTGTCATCATCTTCTAGTGGTTAGATGTAAAATTGGCTATTCTTTAAGTATGTGTTATCTATATTCTATAATATGGTAAAAAATACAGCCTTCTTAATCGTTGGCATCTTCTTGATAACCCAGCTTATTGGTCTTTATGCTGGAAACGCTTACCTACAGTCAATAAAAACAGGGGAAGCAGATCCTGTTATTGAGGATCCTGAAAACATTGAAAATTCTTTTAACTTTTTTATCTATATACTAATGGCAACAGTATTGATTTTTGCTGCAGTTAGGTTCTGGAAGCCTTCTCTTAAGGGCTTTGAGGCATTTGCCATATTCTTCTCTTCGTGGATAACCTTTGATTTCCTAATTCCAGTGAGAATATGGTATCTTTCATTAAGCTTCTTCTTAGCTTTAATACTTACAACATGGAAAATGCTAAGACCCACTCTTTTGAGCCAGAATGTCGCAGCCATATTTTCAGGAGCAGGTGTTGCAACACTCTTAGGAGCATCTTTTGGAATTGTACCATCTCTAATTTTTTTGATGATATTGTGCATTTATGACTTTGTTTCTGTTTTTGTAACAAAGCATATGGTAAGTTTAGCCAAAATTATAACAGAAAAACCGACTGTATTCACAATAGCGGCTCCACATAGATTCGAAAAAGCTAAGCGCATTCATATAAAGGGAAGGAAGAAAAGAAAATTCCATGTATTTCAACTGGGCCTGGGAGATATTGTCATGCCTCTAATGTTTTCTATATCCCTTCTAAACAAGTATACTTTAGTTAACTCTATTTTCTCTATATTAGGGTCTACAATAGCTTTAGCCTTAGTAATATATTACATGTTGAAAAAGCCCCAAGTGTTGCCTGCATTGCCTTTCATAACTTTAGGAACATTGTCCGGCTTCTTATTTTCCCTGGGTTTTTAAAGGAATTGGCTTTCTTCTTCTTTTGATCATAAAGATTCCCACACTAGAAATTAGCACGCTATAGATTATAGTTAAGAGTATCATATCAGGAAATAGCTGAGTTCCAGGAATATTAGAAGACACCACAATCTGTGCAAGAACAGCTGCTGACAGACCCCTGGGCATCATAACAGTCATCAAGTCTCTGTGCGGAGCTAGAATTTTATTGTTGAAGGAGATTAACAAGACAGAGATATATCTTCCAAAGAGTAACAGGGCTAATATTGCTAAGCTGTATAAAAGAGTAATCAGGTTGTTAACAGCAAATATTAAACCTAAAAATACAAAGAAGAAGGTTTTTATAAAGAATGATATCTCAGATTCAAATCTTTTCATAAACCTAGTGGCTTCTATACCTTTTTTTATACCTAAAGCTTTGCTAATTCTTATCCCATTGCCTAAAACTAATCCAAACATTAGAGCAAAAATAGCACCGTTCCCTCCAACCATTTCTGTTAAAGAATAAAACAAAAGGACTACACCTAGTGTAACTATATCAGTATAGACCTTCTTTCCAGTCCTAAAACTTTTAATAATTCTTAGCCAAATAATGCCAATTGCAAATCCTAAAACTATTGCAATTGAAAAGGCTCCAGCAACCTCTTCAACAATAACAGACAATTCTGCACCCTCTGTAGGAAATGTCAAAAACTGTAAGAGAGTTAAACCAAAGACAACAACCAGAGCATCTGTAAAGGCGGATTCTAGGCTAAGTATTGTTGAGACCTTTTCATCCAAACTTATTCCTTTTATAAGGGGTATGACAATTGAAGAACTCGTTCCTCCTATTATTGCTCCTAACAAAAAACCCTTCAGAAGACTCCACCCCAGAACGTAACGAGCGAAATATCCAATAGAGAACATGGACAAGAAAACACATAAAAGTGCAAGAAGAATTGCTCTTGGACTGTCTTGAACAACCTTTTTAATATCTAGATTTAACCCACCATCAAAAAGTATTATAACTAGAGCAAGCGCAGAAAAAACAGGAGAGAGTGGAGCAAGAACAGAAGAATCTATTAACTTTAGAACAGGTCCTATTTCTATTCCTATTAAAAGTAAGATAAGTATGTCTGGGATGCCTGTTTTTTTGAAAACATAATCACTTAAGAAACCAAGGATTAAAATTGCTCCTGCTAAGGCAAATGTTAGTGCAACTGACATAGTTAAAATATTTCAAAGCTGTGATATAAATATAGCCCTAAAATTTTAAAATAAAAAAAAGTAAAAAATTTTACACGTTCTCATTTACATCTACGAGTTTATCCACGTTGCTTCTCTTAAAGAAGTCTATAAAGCTCATGAATGGTTCTTCGTCTGGCTCTGCCCATGTTGTAACCAAATAAGGATTGTCATACTTCAATACCAATGCTGGGTCTCTGTCTATAACTTCACTCTCTACATGAATCTCTGAAGGCTTAGGTTTCCATAGTACAACGAGTTTTGCATTCTCTGGATGAGGTGCATAGTCAGGATGTTCAAACATAACGTCACTTATTATGTCTGTGGTAAGTGCATCTGCATATATATTGTAAGCTAAAGCAAGGGCCTCTTTTCCACTCTTTCTCATATCTGCAGGAACAATAGGTATTCTAGAAAACAAAGAAAGCTTATAAGTTCTGTAACCACGTTCGTATTGTTCACTTTTCCATCCAATGTCTTTATCTAATTCTGCTTCTAGAAACATTGGAATTTTAACTTTAGTCGTCCCATCCCCATTATATTCTTTATAGCCATCTGAGTCTATAAAATGCTCTTTTGGTATTTCAATTTCTCTCTCAAGTTCGAATATCTCTGGGGATAGCTCTTCATACTTCTCCCCAATTTTCTGTGAAAACCACTCTCTAACAAGGTATCTAACAGTCTCATCTTTCTTCTGCTTTTCAGATTTTAAAGGGAGATAGCTTATTACATTTCTGAGAGAATCCAACAGTTTGGATTCATCGTATAAAGTGTATTCGTTTGGGATAGAAAATTTTTTAATAACTTCCAATGTAGATGTCTCTATTAGCTGATCCATTTTGGATCACCTCCTTTTACTCATTCATATAAACTATTACATCTGTTGTTTCTTTGCTAGGAACCACAACCAAGAAATTTCCAAAACTCCAAATTTTCCCAGCATCTTCCTCAAACCACGTATCTTCTATCATATGTTTTTTATCGAGTTGTAGAAAACAAGTAGATTACATACAAATTTTTATACATAGAGTTGTATATTTTTAATATGCTAACTAAGGAAAATATACAGAAAATAAACGAGTTTGTGTACCCCAAACCTCGAAGTATTAACGAAATAGCAAAGCATATTAACGTAAATTGGCGCACGGCAAATCGATACATAGAAAAAATATCAAAAGAATTAGGAACCATATCTACAAGAGTATTCAGGGGAGGGACTCGTGGTGCCTTGAAGATTGTGTTTTGGAATAATGTAGAAAAACTTCATGCTTCTGAGACTCAAGAAAGGCTTTTCAAACACATAGAATTAGGAAAAACAAAAGAAGATTTCAGCCCTTCAGAAATATTTCAATTTGTCGACCAAAAAAAGAAAAAACTAGAAATGATTAATAGAAATCAGTATTACTCAGCTTCTCATTTTAAGAAATTTATGAGTGAACTTAGAGAAGCCAAAAGGCAAATACTGTTCTTTTCTGGAAATTTGACATTCACTAACCTATCAGATCAAAATAAGCGAATCTTAAATGTTCTGGAAGAACTTGCAGAGAAAAAAATTTCTTTAAAATTTTTAACTAGAGTAGAATTAGCAGGAATAGAAAATATTCAAAATGTTCTTTCAATAAATAAGAAGATTGGTTATGATGTTATTGAAATAAGACATTCTTCTCAACCCTTAAGAGCAAACATAATAGATAGTAAATTTGCGGTTTTGAGAGAAAGTTTAGATCCTAAAGATTATTCAAAAGATGAATTGAAAGAAAAAATGTACATTCTTTATTACATATACGATGAAGGGTGGATAGAATGGCTACAGAAAACTTTTTGGCATCTTTTCAGGGTTTCAATAGATGCAAAGAAAAGAATGGAAGAATTAAAATTGCTTATTTAACCTTCTCATTCGCAATGATCTAACATTTCTAGCATGTTTTTTCATATACTTCTTAACGTTTTTTCTTGTTGGCTCTATTTTATTCTTTTCAAGATGGTTAAATGTTTTGTCTATAATTTTTTCTAATGGTTGTCTTCCGTATTCAAAATGTTCTTCTAATAATTCAGTGATCAAAGTAAAAGCAAGAGCTATTATTACAATAATTGGAATTGTTCCTAAAACTACTTGTGCTCCAGAAAAGGATGCTGCAAGCATGTCTTCTACAATTGCAAAAATTAACATCATTATAAAAAATAATGAAAATCTTATAGTCCTTTTTTTCATAAATAGAATTTATCAACTTTAACTTAAATATATCTTCTAAAAAGAAATCACTCGTACTCACGCCA
>JGI2171J19970_10002037_pt1 | contig 11151 bp, 10 predicted proteins | sample DeeMarSWOR324_28_FD_19970 | JGI IMG/M metagenome (IMG submission 19970) | reverse complement strand
GAACACGCTCATGATGCCACGTTCCAAACCTCAAGAAAGATTATCTGAGAAGCTCTTATTCTTTTTCCTATTGCAAGAGTAGAATTTCTAGAATATTTTCCCGAAAACAAAAGANTAACAGGCATATATTATCCAGCGTGCGGTAGATATTCAAATCTAGATGTTGAATGACTTTGAAATCACCATTAAATCAAAAGATATGTCTGAATCTATACTCGTAGGACGAATACATTACTAACCAATCCTCTAATCTACAGCTTTGTAAAATCATCAAATGTGCGCTAAACAAGCGCGCGCTACAAGAAAACGTGAACTCAAGAGAATGATGCGAATAAATTCATTTTTGAATCAGTTAAAAAACTACACGAAACCTAATAACTCATTGAAGTGCGTTTTGAGATGTCTACACCACATCATAATACTTCGCAATCTTCAGAAAACACAAGTAACAAAACAATATTTAGCTCCCGAGAAACAATACTTTAGAAAAGTTAATTTTAGACAAAATGAATGTTTAACACAGCGATGAGATGAGCACAATCCCACTATTACTCTCTTCGCGGAGAGCCCCATGCAGACGGACCCAACAGAAAAGATAAGCTTTGTGCCTGTCTTGTTATGACGGCGGGTTTACCCAAGCATTGGACATGGTGGGCGCGGGCAAAAATCCCACGTCAGAGAGAGCTTAACTCAGAGGAGCGTATAGCTCTACAATGAAGCTAAGTGATAGGTTACGTGGGAGACAATCGCCCGCGAAACAGCTTCTAACCTCAGATGTCTCCATGAAAGACCTAACTTCCAAAACCTCCTTCTATTTCCTGCGAAGCTCATTCATATAGGTTTCTTCATAGTAAAGGCATCTTAGACACCGAGTTTCAAAGAAACTTATAGTATGGGTTGCAAGTATATACCAAAAGCTTCTGTCACACGTATCCTTGTAGAAAAGTTTAAATACAATGAATCGTTGAACCCATTGCTTTTGAGGGGAAAACAAAGTTTTGAAAAAACTGTGCAATATTATTGTCGAAACGGGAAAAAGAACCTATATTTGACAATTAATTTGACGATTGAGATAGTGTTTGCTCCTCCTCAAAAGGATATGGGGAAAATGAAATGAATAATGATGAAGGAAAGAAATATGGGATCTATGACACTCTTCCAATTTCAGAAGTTGAGTCATCCAAGGCTCAATGTTGCCCAGAATGTGGTAACTCACGACTCATGCGTGATCGTGAATGTGCAGAAGTAGTTTGCATGAACTGTGGTTTCGTGATAGCCGCAAAAATGACTGATAAGGGGCCTGAATGGCGAGCTTTTACGAAAGAACAGAGAGAGAAACGGAGAAGAGTTGGCTCTCCATTAACTTATACAATTCACGACAAAGGCTTATCTACAATGATTGATCGGCGTAACCGCGACGTTTATGGAAACCGTCTTCCGCCTGGACAGAATGCACAAATGTACCGCCTTAGGAAATGGCATCGCCGTATAAGAGTTTCAAATGCAACAGAGCGTAACCTCGCTTTTGCATTGTCAGAGATTTCAAAGATTGCTAACAACCTGAATCTTCCTAGAAACATTCTTGAGACAGCTTCAGTCATCTACCGCAAAGCTGTGAAAAACCGATTGATAAGGGGAAGATCGATTCAAGGTGTGACTGCCGCAGCAATCTACATATCTTGTAGGCAATGTAAGCTACCTAGAACATTGGAGGAGATTGCTAAAGCGTCAAACATGAGTAAAAAAGAAGTTGGTCGTAGTTACCGTTTCCTCATCAAAAAGCTTGACTACAATGTTCCGCCTGTCAAGCCAAGCCAGTACATAGCAAAGTTTTCAAATCAATTGACGATGCAAGGAAAAGTTGAAGAAATCGCTCATAAAGTTCTGGCAGTAGCTAAACAGCTCAGACTCACCTCAGGCCGCGGTCCCACAGGCATGGCTGCTGCCGCAAGTTACATAGCGGCTGTGTTATCAGGGGAAAGGAGAACACAGAGAGAAATAGCTGAGATAGCAGAAGTGACTGAAGTTACCATCCGAAATCGCTACAAAGAGCTTGTTGAGCGCCTGATGTTCCAGATAAGCCTTTAGCCTCCTCTTTTAGATACACGAGTTGCTACAAGAGGCTGAAAGCAACATTCAAACAACCTAACTTTTAAGTTTCACTTTTGCATACAACCTTAGAGACTGTAGAAAGCAGGCAGGGCAAAAAGCGTGGACATAGAAACAAAAATCGAGTTAATCAACAGATCTCCAACTGAAGAAGTTCTCACCATGAAAGGTCTAAGAAATCTCTTAGAAACTGAAGAACAGCCTATTGCCTATAATGGTTGGGAGCCATCCGGCTTAGTCCATCTAGGAACAGGAGTCATCTGTGCTTATAAAATGAAGGATTTTGTGGGAGCTGGAATACGATTTAAGGCTTATCTCTCCACCTGGCATGCTTGGTTAAACAACAAATTAGGTGGCAACCTAAAAATAATTAGAAAAGCGGCAGACCTCTTCAAACATTCATGGATAGCTCTAGGAGTTCCAGAAGAAAAAGTTGAATTCATTTATTCAGATGAACTTTACAACGACCTAAACTACTGGGCAAAAACAGTAACAATTGCCAAAAATTTGACAATAGCTAGAACCAGGCGAACATTGGAAATCGCTGGAAGAAAAGAAACTGAAGGAAACTATGTTTCAGATTTCTTATATACGCCAATGCAAGTGGCAGACATATTCCACATGAAAGTGAAAATCTGCCAGTTAGGCATGGACCAACGTAAGGCCAATGTAGTTGCCAGAGAATTGGGTGAAAAACTCGGATTCTGGAAACCAATATGTATTCATCACCATCTGCTACAAGGTCTAGAAAAACCAGCGATATGGCCGATTCCGGAAGGAAAAGAAAGGGAAGCCTTAGCCTCGGCTAAAATGTCAAAGAGTAAACCTGAAACCTGTGTATTCATCAATGATTCACCTATAGAAATACAACAGAAGATTACGAAAACCTTCTGTCCAGAAANAACNATAGCACACAATCCAATCTTGGAAATATGCAAATACATAATCTTCAGGGAAAGAAAAATATTCACAATAGAACGGTCAGCAAAATTTGGCGGCACAGTGGAATTTCAAAGTCACCAAGAACTTGAAACAGCTTATAGACATGGCAATCTACATCCACAGGATCTTAAAAACGCTGTAGCAAAAGAACTATCAGTAATCCTTAANCCNGCCAGAAGATATTTTGAAAACAATAGAGAAGCAAAAGAATGTTTAGCCACGGTGAAAAAAGCTGAAGTTACAAGGTAACGGTTTTGTCCACACACCTAAAAGAGAAAGAAGAAAAACTTCTACAAGCTTTGAAACGACTAACCCACAAAAATTCTGAGGGAATCCCTATAATTGTTGAAGGAGAGAAGGATACTGAAGCCTTGAGGGCATTAACCATAGAAGGAAAGATAATCGAAGCAAAAACCGCTGGGAAATCCATCCTAGACGTCATTTGTGAAGTGGAAGAATGTAAAACACAGGAAGTCATACTTTTATTAGATTTTGATAGACGTGGAAGAGAGTGGACTAAACGCCTAAAACAATATTTGGAAAAGATGCGGATAAAACCCAACATCTTTTTCTGGGAAAAACTATCGAGTATTGTAGGCAACGAAGTAAAAGACGTTGAAGGCTTGACAAGCTACATGAAAACCTTGAAGAGAAAAATTGGCGATTTCACGTGAAGGTTTACGTAAGCCCTTTTACTGTATCTGTCTCTCATGAATTGTACACTAATTGGTCATTGTGCAAGTTCCCTAACCTTTTTCAGGTTTTCCAAATCACTTCTTCGTTTATCTATTGGAGTTTCCAAAATCAAGGGTAGCTGCCTCAGTCTGCTCTTCAAGATATTTCTAAACCCTCCCTCTCCTATCCTTCCCATTCCAATATGTTCATGTCTATCTATCCTACAGCCTAAACCTCCCTTAGAATCGTTTAGATGAACAAGCTTGACTTCTTTAAAGCCTATTGTCTCGTCTAATCTCTGCAATACATATTCAACAGCTCTTCGTGAAACTAGGTCATACCCAGCTGCAAATGCGTGACATGTATCGAAGCACATACTGATACGCTTACTATCATCAGTCTGAGAAACAATGTATTCAATGTCTTCAAAAGAGGATCCTATACTGTTCTTCGTCCCAGCAGCATTCTCAAGAAGAAGAATAACCTTGTTTTCCACTGCATACAAAGAGCTGTTGACAGCGTGCACAATTCTTCTCAACCCACCTACTCTTCCACTTCCAAGGTGACTTCCCAGATGAGTAACAACATAGGAAATACCTAACTCAGCAGCCCTATGCAACTCATCTCTAAGAGCCTCAGCTGATTTACGATAGACAATCTTCTTTGGAGAAGCAAGATTCAATAGGTAAGGCGTGTGAATGAAGACTGGTTCTATTCTACTCTGCCTTAGCTTCATCTTAAAACTCTCAATCTCCTCTAAATCCAGTTTTCTGGACTGCCATCCACGCGGATTCCTAGAGAACATCTGCAGTGTACTACAACCCTTCTCTACAGCTCTGTTAACCACTCTATCAATTGACCCCTTAATCGACAAATGAAGACCAAGCTTCATTCTTCGTCACCATAATGAACTTTTGTCTATAATCATTGGGTGCTATGTTCGTCTATTTCTGTTGGACGCGCGTAGAGCAATATGTAATAAGTAACCGTTTGGCTGCCGATCTCTTCACCCATGTCAATGGAGACTTGAACTTGCCTTATAAGTTTTATCAGAACAGCTGAAGCAACGAAATACGTGCTAATGGCTATGAACTACAAATTTGAATAGGTTTCCAGGTCTCTAGAAATCATATCACCTTATGGTAAGCTTATATCGTGGAACACTTGATAGTCGTTACCTTTTTAAGAACGCCACATTATGGAGTAAATCAACGGGAANCAGGATTTGAAAACATGGTTTATGAGAAGATAGTACGCCGAAGAACTATTAGAAAGTATACAAAAAAGAATATTCCAAAAGAGGTATTATTGAAATGCGTAGATGCCGCAAGGCTTTCCCCTTCTGGAGCTAACCGTCAACCACTGAAGTATATAGTTGTTAATGATCCAGAGCTATTAAACGGAGTATTCACCACGTTGAGTTGGGCTGGATATCTACCAGATTATCAACCAAACGAAGAAGAGATGCCGAGGGCATACATCGTTATGCTATTAGATAAAGACATCCGTGAGAACGCTGGTCACGATGCAGGCATAGCGGCAATGAGCATCTCCATGGTCGCCTACGACGAAGGTTTAGGTTCGTGTATTCTCGGTGCCGTTGATAGAGATGAACTGAGAAGAATATTGGATGTACCAGATGGCGTCGATATAGTTCTAGTAGTTGCTCTTGGATATCCAGCTGAAAATCCAGTAGTTGATAAAATCAAGAATGAAGACATAAGATATTGGCTTGACAAAAACGGAGTACTGCACGTGCCTAAGAGAAGTATTGAGGACATAGTCAAATGGAACAGATAATACGTGGAAAAACATTATCTTAGAAGCAAAATTTCAGATGCTACATGAAAAAAGAGGAGAAAAAGAAACAGAAATGCCCGTTCAGGCTAGATTGCTCAAAGTCACAGCGAACGAGCAGAGAAGAAGCATGTGTGCTATCTGTCAGGGACATCGAAAGCTCTGTGGAAAAAACATCTGTCCTATTCTCGCGAAGGCTGAGGCTTTGATAAGACTTGAGAAAAACCTTTCCAAAGAGAAAATCTTCGGATCTTCTCCTCCAGCAGTATTTGTTGGATCATGGAATTATCCGAAGGTATTAGCCGGTCCTTTGGTTCCACCAATCTCAGTAGAAGATGCTTCAGTTATGGACATGCCTGAACGCTGGATAGACAAATCATTCAGTGAGATCCTCCAGTACAGATTCTCTCTCGTTAGAGGGAAACGCTTCACAAATGTTAAATCCGCAGGAACTCCAAATAGAACTTTGTCAACATTCCAGGAAATCGTTATGGCATCCAAGCCAACAGATACTGAAATGTGGTTTAACAAGAAACCTAAGCTGTCTGTAGTCTTTTCTCCCAGAGAACCTCCATCAGGCCCCTCTGCCCTTATTACCCGTACCATCTTAGCTGAAAATCCTCAAATTCCTAAGCCGGTTGATTGCGTTGTTTCAGACACCGATTTGAAAACTGAAAAAAGCATATTGAAACTTTACGACTCAAAGGTTAATCAACGACAGATAACAAGGATGTTCTCTATAGGACTTTTAGGAGTCAAGAGACAGAGAAGACTTGTCCCTACAGAGTGGAGCATAACCGCTGTAGATGACATTCTTGGAAGAGCAATCCATAAGGAGATTCTTAACTATCCGTGGATCAACGATTTCATGATCTTTGGACATAAAGCCTTAGCAAATAACATCCAGATTCTCCTGTTTCCATCTTCATGGATGTTTGAAGCACAAGAAGCTTGGCTTGTTTCATCTAATCCAACTCCTGGAGTCAATTATGAACTTGTTCATGGACGACGATCTTATGCATCTGATCTTGCTGGGGCATACTACGCTGCGCGACTACCAGTCCTTGAATACTTGAAGCGAATAAGACGCCAGGCAGGAGCCTTGGTATTCATGGAGGTATATCCAGAATGGATTCCTCTCGGTGTTTGGCGTTTCAGAGAAATCTGTCGAGAAGCATTGAGAGGAAAACCTATCATATTCAATACGCTTGAAGAAGCCTTGGAGGAAATAGAAAAAAGATTGAATCTTTCCCTTGCAAAATGGCTGGAACGAAGCCAAATCTTAAGATGGTTCAAGATTCAAACAAGATTAACCAATTTTCTGTCTCTTCGAACCTTATCTTGAAACAAATCTATTTCCTTTAATATAGAACCTTAATTTCCTTTTAAGATCTTTCTTAACACCTATTCTGTGGGAGCTTCTCATCTCGAATTTCATTCGGTTGTTTGCGATAATGATCCCACTTTCGGATGAAGTTACAGGAATCCTGTTTAGGCTCTTATCGATCTTTAAGGCTATTGTAAGTTTTCCAGGGCCATTCGTTAAATCAAACACATCTATGACACGCCTATTATTTTTCATAATCTCTATTCCTTTCACTGGTTCGATGGCTCTGACTAAAACAGCGCCTATTTCATTAATGGTGTGAGCAACTATATTGAACATCCAATATCTATGTACATTGTATATGAAAGTTCTTCCATGCTCCTTCCACATGGGCCTGTTATAATTCTTAATACCATGGTAAGCGCGAGAAGCTGGATCATTTAAGCCATAATAGGCTTCAGTTTCAACTATTATTCCTTCCATAGAATCTTCGTCTAGCTTTCTTATCAACCTCTTACCCAATAGCTCTTTTGCAACTATCTCCGGGCTTCTCTTGTAGAATTCTTTGGGCAAAATCTTTACAGGTGTCAAATATCACATCTCCATTTCAAGTCTTTTAGTAGCGTAGAGCTTGTAATAAATTGGTTCAAACAAAAATCAAGCTTGTCTATCTATCCTAATAAAATAAGAAATAGAAAAAGTTTGTAGGAAATGCCGCCAGCATCAGAAAACTTAAAGAGGAGGATTTGTAATTCATAAATTATAATAATACTAAGGTTAACGTAATCTCGTGATTTGAGGGTATAATCTACTCGTCACTTGGTTAAAGCTAACTCAATTAGTCAATTAGAGGTGGATGCTTACGGGATCATCACAATCGTTTACCATAAAATATGTTATACGCGCAAAGTTTGAAATAGGTGGAGTAGTTGAAAAATCAGATGTTATAGGCGCAGTTTTCGGACAGACCGAAGGCTTGTTCAGCTCAGAGCTTGATCTACGGGAACTCCAGAAATCTGGAAGAATAGGTAGAATAGAGATTAAATTACATTCTAAACAAGATGAGACTTCAGGAACAATAACAATACCAACAAGTATGGACAGGGTTTCTACAGCTCTAATTGCTGCAAGCATAGAAAGCATAGACCGGGTTGGTCCCTGTGCCTCAAAGATAACTCTTGAGAAAATCGAGGATGTTAGAGAGGCACGTAGAAAAGTAATAATTGGTAGAGCTAAGGAAATCTTGCATAGATGGACTATTGAATCTATGCCGTCAGTAGATGAGATATTCAAAGAAGTTGCGGAGACATTGAAAGTAGCAAAAGTTGAAAAATATGGGTCGGAAAATCTTTCGGCTGGACCAGAAATTGAAAACGCCAAAGAGATGATAATTGTTGAAGGGAGAGCTGACGTAATCAACTTGATGCGATGCGGATTATACAATGTCATAGCTGTAGAAGGCGCTAAGATTCCAAAGACAATAAGGAGGCTCTGTGAAGAAAAGGAAGCGACAGCTTTCCTCGACGGAGACAGAGGAGGAGACTTGATTCTGAAGGAGCTTCTCCAAGTTTCAAACATAAAATATGTTGCTAGAGCACCTAAAAGAAAAGAAGTTGAAGAATTGAACTGTAAAGAATTATTCGATGCACTAGAAAGAAAGAAGACAGTGGAAAAGCTGTCTAAGCCAATGAAGAAGAGGGAAGAGATGAAGGTTCCTGACGAATTTACTCAAATAATAAAAGATTTGGAGGGCACCTTCGAGGCAATTCTCTTAAATGAAAAGGCAGAACGGATAGATCAATTACCAGTAAGTCAACTAGCAGAGAAACTTCAACAAACAAAAGATGTGAATACTGTTATATTCGATGGAATCGTAACACAAAGAATTGTCGATGTAGCAAATGAAAGAAACATAAAGAATATTATTGCTTCACGTATATCGGAATCTGTTAAGACACCATTAAATGTTCAACTGATGACTTTTTCCGATATTATGAGAGGTTAACGTCCGGAAAATCTGTGGGCTTTCTAATCTCTGCTTTTTACGTGTACGCTGTATTGTAAACGTTGTAGATTTAAACATCAGATGTGTTTGCATTTAAGTCATTTCTATTTCGTGTCAAACTTGTGAGATAGCTTTGTTGTCGTTTAGTCAACGTATTGAATATCGAATATCATCTTCGAAGCAGTCGTTAGGAGCTTCGAACTTTCGAAAAGCTCTGGTTTATTTCGATATGAAGTTCCGGTTTCTACAATACACTTCACGGTTTCTATTAGTCTCTACAAGAATTTACTTTAAGCAACCTCAAGATTCGTGACAAGAGGATATTGGGGTCATACAGCTTTAATTTCTTGAACAATCCTTGCAGTCAACACGGCTTTCAAGTACAGCATAATAGTATGCAAGATAGTTTCTGCCTGTAAACGCCACTATAATTCCAGAACCATCGACTCATCAGAACCGAAATTTCTATTTCATGATCCTTAACTTGGCATTTCACGTCTAAAAGACAAAAAGCCTTCATAGTCGGTTATTCCTTTAGCAGTCAATAGCGAAATCAACCTCACTTCCAATTTCTTTAGTGAATAATTGACCAATGAATTCCTATGGAAAATCTTTTAAGTCCTCTGACCAAACTAAATAGGACGTAGTATTTGGAAAAAGGATGGAAGAGAATTGAAGAAAAATCGCTTTTTCATTTTCATGGTTATTTTGGCTTTACTACTTGTTGTGAAAATTACGTACAACATGTCTGCAATTGCCGATAGAATATATGAATACAAGGAAGGAGATGAATATAGGTTCATCGTAGAGATGTCTTCATCTGTTGATACAGAAGAAGGAAAAACGGTTTCAACCATCTCTGATGAGATAATTGTTAATATAATAAACATTGATGAAGATGAAGGCAGTTATGACATAAAAATTAGAGTATTTGTAATAAGCTCTGGATACGGGAATTTCCTGGGGAGATATAGTGAACCTATCTCTGAACAGATGATTGAAGGTAACACACTTTTGTCTGAGGGAACCTATCCCGGCATGTTCAATTTATTTACATCAACAGATTGGGATGACCGCGAAGATGATTGGAAGTACATTGTAGATGAGATTGATAATCGAGAAGGTTATAGAGTTACTGAAGAATCAGCCTCCAACGGAGTTTTTACGCTCCAAGCTGAAATAACTGTATCGGACGATGATTCCGATATGGACTATGATAATGATGGCGACAAAGATAGCTATACAGGATGGTTTTCAATGAAAGGAGAATACAGTGGTAACGGGGTTCTTAAATCCAGCAACATTGAAACATACATTGAATTCAACAAGAATAACCATATTACATACTCAAATATAGTCTATAGCGGAAGTAAACCCCTAATATCAAACGAAAGATTCGTATACATCGGCACGGGCTTGGCAGTTTTTATTGTTGCCTTCATTCTAGGATTCTTAGTTGGAAAACATCGAAGAATACCGACAGCGGAAAATACATCTCTGCCTGAACAAAGAACTACAACAAAACAATGTATCAATTGTGGTGCAGAGATTCCTCAGAACGCGACGTTCTGCACAAAATGTGGTAAGGAAAGGGACAAATAGCGCAGACTCGGGGCAAACCTATTTCAATCAATTACGGTTCACACAGCTTCAGTTATAGAGATAACTACTGCTTATACTCGAAGTAATCTTGATATAGATATTATGATTCGATGGGACAACATGTCGGTCTCGATTATGAGACTAAACAAACAGAAATAAAAATATGAGATGAAAGATATTCTAGGCGGGACATGAACCAAAAGCAGGGTATTATTCCTGAATTGGTGGTCAAACTTATGAAGTTGAGGTTTTCATGGTGGATGTGAGAAGCAATGCTGGCAAATTCGACATTGCTACAACAGAGATTCCACCTTATCCTCCAGCATTTGGCCTCTCATCTTTACGTACTGATGAAATCTGTTATTGACGAGTCAAATATAAACAAGAGGAGGTTGAGTCTTTGAAAATCTTAGGAAAAGATTTGAAGAAAGGTATAGTGAAGATTATGCCTGAAACGTTTGATGATTTGTGGCATTTATATAACATTATTTATGAAAATGATAAAGTATACGCGCGTACGACGCGTGAAGTAAAACCAGCTGAAGAATATGCAAGACCTAGACGTGGTCAGCGGGTTCCAGTCTTCTTAGGTGTCAAAGCAGAAAAGATTACTTGGGATAAACTCTTAGGTAGACTCAGGTTTCACGGAACCATTTGTGAAGGCCCTGAAACCGTTCCAATGGGGGCCCATCAT
>JGI2171J19970_10002035_pt1 | contig 11152 bp, 8 predicted proteins | sample DeeMarSWOR324_28_FD_19970 | JGI IMG/M metagenome (IMG submission 19970) | reverse complement strand
ATTTAGAGGGGAACCGGAAGCGAGAACGGCAAGCAACATAGCCAAAATATTATTAATCATGAAATACTCCTTTGAGCATCCAGCTAGACCATATTAGAGAATATAATTCATTTTGCGGCAAATTCCACTCCCTTACCCAGAATGGTTTTCTTCCTAAGCCGTGGATTTCGAAAGCTTCAAAACGCTGCGATTCAACCATAGTCACAATATTTATTGACATCATCTCAAAATGCCATATTGACCTGTTGCAGAATCGCAGAAGAGAGGGCAATGCGGAGGGAAAAAAGTTAGAAGCGAAAAAGCGGTGATCATCAAGACTAACAGAACGATTGCCAAGATCATAATCCCTGAGGCAAAGGACTGACGAAGCAAAAGCCTGTAGCTAAACATCTGTCCGGCAAATACGGCAAATACGAACAAAGATATGTCAACCCAAAGAATGTTGTAGCCGATAAGAGTTTTATATAGATAAAAAAACGAGGTAATGATAACCGGCATGATAAAAATTCCGTAAATCTTAGCTATCCAGAAATCTTTGATTTTCCTCCGAAAAAATGGCCACTCGATTAACGCATAAATAAGAGCGGGCCAAAAGGCAAGCTTGAGATGTTCCCAAACGCTTTCGTTGACAGCGGCGATTAGGGCTGTAGGTGGCCATTCTCCAAGAAGGGCGAACACAAAGTGGAGAAAGCTCCCCAAGAGAGAAATGATGATGGCACCTCTTATCTCCCATGCGAAGATTCTAGCCTTATTCATGTTTCAATTATTTTCTAAAATTACACAAGATAATCATGTAGTGGATGTACACGATATTTCTAATATAGACATTCGAGGTTCAAGATTCAATTAGCAGTTTCGATCGAAGATGCTTTGCCGTCCGAGAAGGATTAAGAATTTCCTTTTTTGCCTCAATTTTCCCATCAATCTTCGTTGGAAAATATTCGCTTCTGTCATCAGTGCCATCAGGATCTCGTGTTGGACATTATTAGGAGGAGGCGGCTGCTCAGCTTAAATGGAGTAATACTTCAAAAAACGGCCCGCTAATTCCCAGAAGCAGGTGTGTCGCAGCACAAATGTTATGTAAACTTTTTTTAGCCTATCTTTTTTAATATCAAGAACTTAATGTTTTTGGGATATTTGTCCCATAGTTATGGCAATTTAACGGGATTAAATCCTCAAAAATCGGCTTATTTTTCCCTGAAAATACACATATAGCTGTTATTTTGGTGTTAAATGGGATAAATATATTAGCCATTGCTTGACAAGCTCTGTAAGATATATCAACAAAAAGGCTGGAAAGCCAACCCAAAGAGCAATACGAGAAATTCCTCGACCTCTGGGAGGATGCTGATCCTGGCATAGCTGAGATGGAGGATGCCCAAAGGAGGCGTGTTTAGTAGAAAGAGGAGTGATCCTATGCTTAGATAAAATGACCCAAGAAAGACTCTAAGCCAACAATCGTTCAATACAGTATGTTGTCAAAGTCAAATGGCTTGGTTCTGTAAACATCCCATATTTTTCTAGCTTCTCCTTCTGCCCATTTTTCAAAACCGAGTTTCTTCATCATACAGAGCTGATACATCTTGGTGTTATGCGGAAAGTGTGCTTTATCAGCATAAGGTTGAAATCGTTCACAAGGAAAATCGTCACACTCATTACAGAATTCTATTTTCCTATCAGATACACACGTATAAATTTTGCACTGTTCATCAGGTTTTAGCAGTTTAATCCTGCCTTCCTGGGATCTGCATCCTTCACAGGTTGCTTTCTCTTCAGGAATACCTAAAGCTTCTGACGTTTTTCTCCTGATTTCTGGGTTTGTCGTAGCCATGTAGGCCGGACAATGAAAACAAGGCAACCCGCAGGGAGAAGTCAACTTCTTAGCTGTTTCTTTATCCATTTTTCCTCCAATTGAAAATCTGGATGAAAATTCATGATAACATTTTCTCACCTAGAATCAATAATAATGCGATTTCAGCCCAACAAGCTGATAAGAATTGGATTTGAATAATGATAGACAAAAGGGGGAAAGACATATGAAAAGGAACAGGTTCGCCAGCAGTGGAAAAAATCTTCCAAAAGTGGTAGATTTGTTATTTATTTGTCATATGGAAGATGATGACAAATTTGAGAAATCTGTAAATCATTGATTATAAACAAAGTGGGCGGTTAGCTCAAATACCCTAATTTCAGCAATTGTCAGCATTTTTTGTCACACCTGTGGCACATGGGAAGAAGTCTTTTTTAAATAGGAAGACACAAGGGACTTAAAATCCTCCAGGAAACAATCCTCAACTTTCATGTAAAGCACACAAAGCCAGCACTTACTGAAAAATCAACAAGTTCCGGAAAACAGAGGAGTTTTGTATCTTTCCAAATATCTGCATTGTCTGTATAGAGCTATGCAAAAAGGGGACTCAAAAGTGACACGGTGGAGCAACCACCATTTTCATCTAGAAGTGGAGGAAAATATTATTTGAACGGAAAATTCTAATTTCATTTCTATTTTTATTCATACCGTAGCGAATCGACCGGATTTGCGTGGGCTGCTCGGATGGACTGAAAGCTAACTGTGAGCAGGGCGATGGCCAAAACGAGAAGGCCGGATAGGACAAATATCAGGATGTTGATGTCGGTGCGGTAAGCAAAGTTTTTCAGCCATCTGCTCATGATGTAATAAGCCAAAGGCCAGGCGAAAACATTTGCCAGCAATACCCATTTGGTGAACTTTTTGGATAGCATTATCACGATTCCTGCGATAGAAGCACCGAAGACTTTGCGGATGCCGATTTCTTTGGTCCGGCTTTCCGCTGTGAAGGATGCCAACCCCAGCAGCCCCAGACAGGCGATGAAAAGCCCCAGAACAGTAAAAATACTGAATATTTTTCCGACTTGTTCATCAGATCGGTACTGTTGGTCAAAATCCGTATCCAGGAAGAAATTTTCAAAAGGATTATTCGGGTACATAGATTTCCATTGCGATTCAATAAAAGCTAGAGTTTCCTTGAGATTGGAAATATTGATAGAAAGGGTGACATACCTAAACATCTCTGGGAGAAACTCCATAACAAGGGGTTCAACTTCACTCTGCAGGCCTCGGTAATGAAAATTTTTGGTTACACCGATAATCGGATTCAGCCTCCCACCAAATCCTGTGCGTAGCTGCTTTCCGAGTGCCTCTTCAGGACTGCTCCAACCGAAAGCTGTGACAGCCGCTTCGTTGATCAGAAACGCTCCTGCGATGTCTGTGCTCATGTCTTTTTGAAAAGCTCTTCCGGCTACCATATCGATCCCATAGTCAGGGATAAAATCATGATCAAAATACATATGAAACATGGATTGATTTTTTGGATCCTCTTCTCCGACCAACGAGACGCCAAAATTGGAAACACTCCTCCCCGGAACAGTTGAGGAGACACTCGCATCGGATAAAGAAGGATGATTGGAAAAATGGTTTTTTACTGATTCGTAGTTTTCCTGGATGGAAATTCCTCCCCTTAATGGGAGAATGAGCTTCTGCTCTTTTTTAAATCCAAGGTGTTGAGTTTTCATGAATTCAAACTGGCTGGACATAACCAGAGTTCCAAAAATCAAAATGACAGATATCACAAACTGAAAAACAACGAGCACAGTCCTGAGCGCGAAACCACGAGAATCACTCCTTAAGATTCCTTTGAGCGAGGAAACGGGTCTGAAGGCTGACAGCACGAGTGCGGGGTATGTTCCCGTAGCCAGGCCGACAAGAATGGATCCACAAATCAGTGAGAGTATGACCCCTGGTGTCAGAATCTGGCCGAAGTTCAATGCGATTCCTGTAAAGCGTGTTACAACAGGGATAGTGAGCTTTGCGATAAGCATGGCAAGCACAAGGGACAACAGGGATACCAAAAGGGATTCGCCAAAAAATTGGTTAACAAGCTGCAATCTTCGTGCGCCGACAACTTTGCGTATCCCCACCTCTTTGGCCCTCTTGGCCGAACGAGCCGTGGAAAGATTCATGAAGTTCAAGCAAGCTAGCAGAAGGATAAACATGCCGACAAATGAGAATATCGTGGCGTACAAGGGATTTCCTGAGGCTTCAACTTCATATCGGATGTGAGAGTGGAGATGTATGCTGGAGATGGGTTGCAAAAAGTAGTGATCAATATTCCCCCATTCCTTTAATTGCTCCCCCACATATTTATCCGCAAGGTTGCTGACTTGCTGCGAAAACTCTTCCACGTTAACATTTGGCCTAAGTTTGAGATAGGAGTAAAACATCGTGGAGTACCAGTTATTCATCTCGCCCCAGCCGCTGAGTGTTTCCATTGAGGCGATCAAGTCATATTTTAAATGGGTGTTTTCTGGGGGATTGACCACAATCCCTGTGATCTCGAAGGTTTCGTTATTGATCTCGATCGTTTCACCGATGGGATTGGAGTGGCCAAAATACTTCAGGGATATCCTTTCAGAAATGACTAAAGTATGAGGTCTTATCAATGCCTCTTTCGGATTTCCTTGAATAAATGGGATAGTCAAAACATCGAACAGTTCTGGATCTACGTACATAAATCGGTCTTCATAAAAAAATGTTTCTCCCCGTCTCACTAGTCTGCTGCTGGTCGTCAATGAACGAGCAGCCTGTTCGACCTGTGGAAAGTCGGTCTTTAAAGTTGGAACCACCATTGGCGATATTGGGGCAAAAATCCGGTTCGCAGTCGGGGTACGGCTGTCCAGAACGATTCTATACACTCTGTCCCCATCTTTATGATATGTATCATAGCTCAGCTCATGCCGGACAAAGCTCAGGATTAACAAACAGACAGACATACCAGTGGCGAAACCGGCGATGTTGATTATGGAATATCCCTTGTATCTTAAGAAATTCCTCAGGGCGATTTTCAGATAATTTTTCAGCATAATTATCCTCCAATGTATTTTGTCCGTAACTAGCCTCGGAATCGACTCCAGAACCCGGAGCCAGTACCAGAATTTTGCGCGATGTTTTGATTCATGTGCACACTTATATAGATAGATTTCTTCGATATCGCCGGAAAATTCACAGAAGTCCTCCCCTCTGAGAAGGAGTTTGAGAATAAGATTGGGAACCAGGGGAGGGGGCGTCTTGATTTTGGCCATTTATTTTGCTTTTTTCTCGAAACCGAGGTCCTGGATTCCCCGCCAAATCGAGGAGTGAATGCTGAGGATTTTTTCCAAGGCCGCAATGCCTTCAGTAGTGACTTCATAATAATACCGGGTTCTCCCACCACGTTCCGGAACGGGATCGCTCGCCGTTTTATCCACATATCCTTTGGCCTTTAATTTTTTCAAGGTTTTGTAGATTACGCCAAATGGCCAATACCGCCCGAGATCTTTGTTGACCTGTTCTCTAATGGTGACCCCGTAGGCGTTTTCTTGAAGTTTATAGACCGCCAATAGAATGATTTCTTCACTCATGGATAAAAGTATCATCTGCTCATTCTTTCATTAGTGTGCAAATTGCACTCATATATTAAGACTCTAAAAAGAAGAAAAGGTTTACCGAAATTCCGTGAGAAGATCACTTTTTTTTGTTTCATCTCAACTAAATTCGGACCACTCATGATTTATCTTAAGCGATGGTTTTGAACTTTCTTCGACCTCTGGAAGGACGCTGATCATGGTCTAGCTGAAGTGGAAGATGCGAGGAAGAGGTTGGCAGCCCTGCAGGTATCCTAGGCTGCGGGCGGCTGTTACCTCCTCCTTCCGGTGCTTACTCACCCAAAGGTGCGTTACCCATCAAATGTGCATATAGGCAAATTTTGACACATCACAGATACACGGTGAGCAGTCTGATCGCCTTCCAACCTTTGACCTTATCGTTTTGAATGTTATAAGCTCAACTCAGGAAGTCTACGGGCACAATTTGCAGAAAATGGCGAGGCATTTGAAGAAAACCCTAAAAGGAAACCCCAATAAATAAAAAGGCCTCTAAGTCTATAATCAGGGCAATATTTCTGGGCAACTTTACTTATATCAACTAGTTCCCTAGGTCGGAACGCATCAATCAACTTTTTCGGAAAAATTTTCGTATATACTCAATGAAACCAACTAATTCGGTGAGGTCTCGATGTTTAAAAATTATGTAATCGTCACAATGAGGAACGTCAAAAAACAGAAAGCCTACGCATTTATCAGCATCGCCGGCTTTGCCGTGGGGTTGGCAACCTGTATCCTGATTCTTCTTTATGTCATCCATGAGCTGAGTTACGACAAGTTTCATGCCAACTCTAATCGGATCTATCGGATTGGTGTCGAGGGTAACTTGAGTGGCAACTATGTCAAATATCCTCTCAGCAATCTAGGCACCGGCCCCACCATGCTGAAAGACTTCCCTGAAGTCGAGAGCTTCACCAGGATTTATCCCTTGGATCGGATGCCGGTCGAATACAATAAAATTAGTTTCTATGAGGAACGCATGTTCTATGTCGATGACTCTTTTTTCGAGGTTTTCTCCTTTTCTTTGATCCAAGGAAATCCCGAGAGCGCACTCGTCGCTCCCTATTGCATCGTGCTCACTCAGGATATGGCGCGTAAATATTTCGGTGACGAGTCCGCCATAGGACGGCAGCTGAAGCTTAACAACCGGATTTTTTATCCAGCCCATAACAGATATCCACTTGCATTCGAAACTCGGGTATGACACCCCCGGCAATAGCGACATCGCCTATGTTTACATCTTCTCGGCCATCGCGTTTTTTATCCTGCTGATCGCGTGCATCAACTTCATGAACCTTGCCACGGCCCGATCTTCCGGCCGAGCCAAGGAGGTCGGCCTGCGCAAGGTGATGGGAGCGGAAAAGCGGATGCTCATGAAGCAGTTCCTGGTGGAATCCATGCTGTACTGTATTGTCTCGCTGGTGGCGGCCTTGGGTCTGGTCAAGCTGGCGCTGCCGGTTTTCAGCTCTATCGCCGGAGTCGAACTCGGCTTCCACTTTGGCGAGATGCCCTGGCTGATACCAGCATTGGTGGGCTTCACCCTCTTTGCTGGACTCTTGGCGGGAAGCTACCCTGCATTCTTTCTCTCCGCCTTCGAGCCAGTGAATGTCATGCGGGGTTCACTCAAAGCCGGAGCAGCCAATTCCAGATTTCGGAGCGTGCTGGTTGTGGTTCAGTTTGTCATATCGATCACCCTCATCTCCGGGACGAGTGTCATGTTGAGTCAGCTCCGTTTCATGAAAAACAAACACCTGGGGTTTGACAAGGAACATGTGATCGTAATCCCACTCATGGATCAAAGCATCCGGGATAAGATTCCGGCCATAAAGAGCGCGCTCAAGTCCTACAGTACGGTATTGAATGTCTCTGCAGCATCTGATCTTCCCGGGAGTTATCCGGATTATTCCATCTTTGTCCCGGAAGGGTACACGATCGAACAAACCCAACTCATGCACAGGATAAACTGTGACATCGATTTGATCGCGACCCTGGGAATGGAAATAAAAGAAGGCCGTAACTTTTCAACCGAATTTTCCACCGACCCCGAGGATTCCATAATCATAAATGAGACGGCAGCAGCGAAATACGGCTGGGATAAACCTCTGGGCAAGGAGATCGGTTTTTTTGAAGGTGACGAGATGGATAAGGTCCGTAAGGTCCGTCCCCGGAGGGTAATCGGGATTGTGAAGGATTTTCATGTCAGATCCCTGCACGACAAGATCCTGCCTCTCCTCTTGACGAATGGAAAAAACTATTTGGAAGAAATTGCCGTCCGCATCAAACCGGGGAATATTGCGGGAACGCTGGATCAGCTGCGGTCGGAGTGGAAAAAATTCGACCCTGACCGCCCCTTTGACTGCTATTTTCTCGACAGCAATTTCAATCAGCAGTACCAGAAGGACGAAAGGCTCAACAAAATCATCGGCTATTTTACGATCTTTGCGATCGTCGTGGCCTGCCTTGGACTTTATGCTATGGCCTCATTCATGGCGGAGCAAAGGTTCAAGGAGATCGGCATACGCAAGACGTTAGGTGCGTCTGTGGCCGGTATCGTCGTCCTGATCAGCAAAGATGTGACGAGACTGATCTTGATCGCCAACATGATTGCGCTACCCATCGCCTATATCATCCTCCATCGCTGGCTGGAAAGTTTTGCCTATCGGACAGGGATCAGTGTCGTGACGTTTGTGCTTTCGGCTGTGACCGTGTTTGTTATCGGCTATTCTACCATTGCCTACCAGTCGATCAAGGCGGCCCTTTTAAACCCGGTGGACGCCATAAGGTCAGAATAAAAATAATTGTGCTACGACTTATCCCTACTATGAGCTACTTATGAAGCCTTAGAGTCCACTCATGAATGGTTTGCATATTCCTCGATCTCTGGGAAGGACGCTGATCCTGGTATTGCTGAAGTGGAGGAGGCAAAGAAGAGGAGCCTGAATTGAAGAGTCAGTGATTCTCCTATAGGCTAATCGGTTCAAAAGGGAGCAATAACATTTAAAAAGTAAGGGAGCAGATTTGTCAAGCAGTGGAAAAAATCTTCTAAAAATGGTAAATTTCTAAGCCTATCTAAAGGCAATATTTGTGTGGGCGGTTAGCTCAGATACCCTAATTTCAGCAATTTTCAGCATTTTTTGTCACACCCGTGGCGCATGGAGATAGGTCTATATCCTTGATTTTTTATAATACTTGAAATAAAATTCCCCCGCAATTACAGCATAGAAAAGTGGGGAGGCAAGCATGCTGAAGCAAAGGGGAATATTTTCTGTCTTGGCTACTAGCCTAATCATCATCACTCCCTTGATTAATGCCCAAGAAACAAAGCAAACAGAACAGGAGGAGCTCTACCTTCGCTACATGAAGTTTCGATCCTACGTCAAAGGGGGGATTATCGAGCCACATTGGATGGAAGATGGGAACAGATTCTGGTTTGTTGAGGGTGCTCCGGAGAACACTGTAATTTACCTTGTAGATCCGGTAGCCAATCAAAAGACAGAACTATTCAACACTGAGAGGTTAAGGAAAGCGATAGCAAATGTTTTGGGACATGAACCACCGTACAATGGAGTACCCTTTAATGATTTCATTTTTTTAGAAGGGGAAAAGGTTGTTGAATTTAATGTTGAAGATAAAGATTTCATTCTTAAGCTCGATGATTACTCGATATCTGAAGCTCTAAAGCCCTCTGAAAGAGAAAAGAAGAAATGGGGCCCTGAGCAGTATGAGGTCCTGTCCCCTGATGGGCTTTGGATTCTCACAATCAAAGACCATAACTTGTGGCTACGCTCTACCTCCGATGGTGCCGAAACACAGGTCACAACCGATGGAGTAAAAGATTATCGATGGCAGTTTTGGAAAGCGAAATGGTCGCCTAATAGTTCAGAGCTAGCGATAGTAAGAGAAGATTGGCGTGATGTTCCGAAGTTGCCATTAATTCAATGGCTAAAACCAGAGGAGGGAGTAGTGTGGACACGTAGAGAAAGACCCGGTTTACCCCTAAGACAATGTGAATTATACATCTTAGAGATCCCGTCTGTGCACCAAGTACGAATAGTTGCAGGTGAAGAGCCGGACCAGAGGCTTGAAATCCTTGGCTGGAGACATGATGGTTCTGAGTTGTTTTTCGAGAGGATTAACCGCGAATGGAAGAGGAGAGACCTGATGGCCGCAAATACTAAAACAGGCTCTTGCCGAGTTGTTTGGACTAGAGAGACTCAGACAAGTTTTGCTTCAGATCCGAGTGAGTGTTATGAAGTAGATGGGTATTTTGCCTTCCTGCCAGATGGAATGAGATTTATTCGAACATCTGAAGAAGATGGCTGGAATCATCTCTATCTATATGATGTTGAAGGAAAACCAATTCGACAGCTCACGAAAGGAACGTTTCCAGTGGAGCGGTTAGTCGCTGTGGATGACGTCTCCGAGCAGGTCTATTTCACCGCCCGTGTGGACAGACAGCGACCCTACGACATCCATCTTTGCAGAGTGAATTACGAGGGGCAAGGATTTACACGACTGACCGAAGCATCTGCCAACCATGACAGCACTCGATGGGTGTGGCGAGATTATCGTCAAACGATCCGCTTCTCACCCTCGAAAGAATTCTTCCTTGATACATATTCTACTGTAAATCGTCCTCCTGTTGTTGAGCTAAGGAAAGCGGATGGAACACTTCTGCAAACATTATCTAGAGCCAATATTGACAAGCTCAGGGAGGAGCTAGAGTGGAATCCACTTGAGAAATTCGTTGTACAAGCGGCTGATGGGAAGACAGCCCTTTATGGGGTTCTCTTCAAGCCTTACGATTTTGATTCAAACAAAAAGTATCCAGTTATCGAATTTGTCCACTATGATGAAATTGTACCGCGAACCTTTATTTCAAACTTGACCAGTTGGCATGCACAAGCTTTGGCTAATCAAGGATTTATACTCTTCATGGTAGACGGAAGGGGGACGGGAGGGAGAGGAAAGAAGTTTTGGGAGACGTTCTATGGAGATGGATTCTATGGAATAAGCAGTGTTGATCATGTGGCCACGCTCCTGCAGCTAGCCCAGAAAAGGCCCTATATGGATTTAGATCGAGTTGGCGTTTATGGTATTTCTGGAGGTGGTGGTCCTGCTCTCCTGGCCATGTTGCAGGCCCCCGAGATCTATAAGGTCGGCGTGATAGGCGAGCCCTGTGATCTAGATCCTTTCGAAATGGAACCAAGATGGATCGAGCCTCTCCTCGGGTTGCCGCAGGACAATCCAGAGGGATATCATAGAGCCTCTCTTCTTAAGTTGGCAGAGAATCTTAAAGGAAAATTACTACTTATACATGGAACAAGCGATGAAGCATGCCCTTGCTACAATACAATAAAAACGGTGGAGGCACTAATTCGTGCAAGCAAACCTTTTGACTTGCTTATCTTTCCCGAGGAAAACCATGACTTCGGTCGAATGCCTGAAAACTGGCCATATTATCTCGATTCTGTACGCCGCTATTTCGTGGAGCACCTAAAACCAGAGATAGGGAGGTAAGCATGAATAAGCAAAAAGGGACAATATTTGCCTTATTGGTCACCAGCCTTTTCATTATCACAACCTTGGTTTATGCCCAGGAGGAGAAGCAATCAGAACGGGAAAAACTATATTTCCAGTATGCAACAATGTGGTTAGATTCCTATGCCAGAGAGAAACTTGCGAATTACTATGT
>JGI2171J19970_10002032_pt1 | contig 11163 bp, 11 predicted proteins | sample DeeMarSWOR324_28_FD_19970 | JGI IMG/M metagenome (IMG submission 19970) | reverse complement strand
GGCCCGAAATATGGAAGTCGGCATCCGATACGACTACTACGAGCCGGACGGTAAGGGCTATGCCGCTACGGCGGGGGCGCCCCTTATGCCGCTGGCCTATACGGCAGACGACGCTTTTCGGTGGCAGTTATGCCCCTACCTCACATGGTGGCAGAGTGAGTGGGTCAAGTTCCGTCTCGAGTACGACTATGCCGACGGGCGCGGCATGGAGAAGCCCGAACACCTCGTTCTGTTCCAGGCCATCTTTGCCGCCGGCCCGCATAAACACGAACGTTATTAACATAGAAAAAGGAGGTAATAATCATGGTTAGAAGAACGTTTCTCATCGTAAAGGCGGTCGTGGTTCTATCAGCAGCATTGTGTTTACACGATGCCGACGCCGCCCGCGAGCGGACGCGACTACGCGCCCAGAGGCAGGGGCGCCTGCAAGTCGTGACAACGTTGTCCGACTACGCTGTGTTAGCCAGGACGATTGGCGGCGAACGGGTTGTTGTCGAGTCCATCGTTCACAGCGTCCAGGACCCTCACCACATCAGACCCAAGCCGTCTTTTGTACAAATGGTCATGAAAGCGGATGTGCTCATCGCGACCGGCCTTGATCTTGAGCTGTGGCTACCGACGGTGGTCAACAGGTCCGGCAACAGACACGTTCGCAGTGGGGAGATTGGCTATGTGGCCGTATCCCAGGGCATCGACCTCGTGGAGAAACCGAAAGTTATTTCACAAATCGAGGGCGACGTTCACGTCTTTGGCAATCCCCACATCACCACCAGTCCAGTCAACACCAAGCAAGTGGCGTGGAACATCGCGACCGGCTTGATCAAGAACGATCCGAAGGGCAAGGCTTACTACGAGGCAAATCTGAAGACGCTTCAGGATGAGCTGGACAAGCGTTTGTTTGGTGAAGAATTGGTCAAAATACTCGGAGGCGATACGCTTTGCAGGTTGGCTGTGCAGGATAAGCTGAACGATTTTTTGCAGGAAAATAAGCTTCAGGGAAAACCTTTGGTCGATAAATTAGGCGGCTGGATGGGCAAGATGCTGCCTATCCGTGGGACGCCGATTGTCGTCTACCACAAGAACTGGAGCTATTTCCTGAGACTTTTTGGTTTGGAAGAAGCGTCTACCATTGAATCAAAGCCGGGCATCCCACCTTCCGCCAAGAGCGTGACCCGTTTGGTCCAGATGATGCATGATGATAAGGTCCGTATCATCCTTGCGGCGAACTACTTCGACGAGCACAAGGTTAGAACGGTTGCCGATAGAACGGGGGCTGAGGCCGTGGTGGTGCCTTTGTTCGTCGGTGGTGCTCCTGGAGTCGAAAGCTACTTCCAGCTTGTCGATTACTGGATCAACGGTCTGTTAGAGGCCGCTCAGAAAACCGGACTCGTGAGCGGTTAGAAATCGGCTTATGCCCAGCCCGATCTAATGAAGGAAGACGATAATGTCGGAAGCGGTAAGACTCTTCTCGCTACAGATTGTGCTCATCGCGGTGGTGCTGATTTTGCACACGTACCTCGGACTTCACATCATTCGCAGAACGCTCATATTTTCTGATTTGGTGCTGGACCAATTAGCGGCTTTCGGGGCCTTGCTCGGAGTCGGCATCTACGCCAAGTACGCCTTTTCGGATTCGGCTGTCGTTGCGAAGATAGCGGCTCATTTCAAGTATGCCTCGGTCGGTTCCTACGTCCTGGCCATGGCGGCCGTGCTGATCGGCTCGCTCCTGCTTGCCGTGATCAATCCGAAGAGACGGGCCATACCGCGCGAGGCGGTCATCGGCATTCTTTATGCCATGGCCCTGGTGATTTCACTGCTCTTGACGGACAAGCTTCCCGATGCCGAGGCCTATGTGACGACGACGCTCGCCGGCTCTCTTTTGTGGGTCAATTGGCCGCTGGTGGGCGTTACGGCCTTCGTTTATATCGCCCTGCTGTTGTTCCATTACGCCTTCCGGCACAAATTCATCACGCTGGCCGAGCATCCCCAAAGCCTGGGCAACGAGAGACTCTGGGACTTTTTGTTCTTCACGACTCAGGGCATTATCACGGTCCTGATCGTTCCGATCGCCGGGGTCTTGTTGGCGTATGCGTTCCTGATGATTCCCGCCGCGACCGCGGCGTTGTTCACCAAAAAATGGGCGAAAGCCGTTCTCATCGGATGGGCGACAGGATTTGTGGCGTGCGTTCTCGGCCTGGGATCCTCCTATGCCTACAACCTCCCTTATGGGCCGACCCTCGTACTCTTTCTGGGCCTTTTTTTCGTCGGTGCGATAGTTTTGCGATGCGTGCTTTCCCGGTACAGCGCAAATGAGAAAGGATAGGAGTCATGCCGCAATTAGTTCACATTCTTGGCTTGCCGTTTCTTATGTGTTTGATCATGGGGGCGATGCTTGGGTACTTTGGCATCCACGTGTTGAAACGGGAGGTCATCTTCATCGACATTGCCGTTGCTCAGGTCGCGGCGGTAGGCTCAATCGCTGCTCATCTGGCATTTGACGTGGAAGAGGACCATTTGGTCTCTTATCTTCTTTCGTTGCTCTGCGTTTTGCTGATCGCGGCGTTTTATGCGACGACACGAAGACAAGTTGTCCAAATCTCGATTGAAACCGTGATTGGGATTTCCTACGCCATCACGGCCGCCGGCGCCATGTTCCTCATCGGTATTGCACCGGGCCACGCGCACGCCGAAGAAATGCTCGCGGGAAAGCTCCTGTGGGTGACGTGGCAGCATATTATTCTGTGTCTGGTTGTTTTCTCGGTGGTGGCCTCGTGCCTCTATTTTCTCAGAAAACCGCTGTCCGGAATATCGGAGGACTACGAGGCTGCGATCACTCAGGGCCGGAACGTCATAGGGTGGGATTTCGTGTTTTACGCCCTTCTGGGGGTGGTGATTACGGTGGCGGTGCGAGTGACGGGTGTGGTCACCGTGTTCTCGTTTCTCATCATCCCGGCGACCATATCGGCTTTGTTCTCGAAGCAATGGCGTTCGCGAATGCTCATTGCTTTGGCTGCAACCACCGCGGCCTCTTTGGGAGGACTACTATTCGCTTATTACCTTGATTTTTCAATCGGCCCGGCCGTCGCCTTATTCCTTGGAGCGGTCTTGGTTATTGCCGCTTTGTTTAGCAGGTTTCATCCGACTGACTCACTCAATGCTGTCGAGTCACGGTGAGCTTCTGCTCGGGGAAAACAGACAGACCTGTGGGCCTGCCATCGGCAAAGGCTTTGCCTTTGAGGCTGCCACCGTTCTTTAATTCGAGGCCGTAACGCGCTGGATTTCGAATACGTCGCTCTCTTGCAGCGTACTGCACTCTCTTGAGAGCTTTTCCAGCTCCTCCGGCTTCGGGGCGTCGATGTGCCTCAGGTACGTCAGCCGGGGCTTGAAGACTAAAACGGGTCCCGTGCCGTCCTTTCGCCGGACACACACGTGAATGAAGTCCAGCGAGACGACCTCGGCCAGGCGCAGATCGAGCCGGCCCAGGGTGTTGCCGGAGCCGATGACCACACCGTCGGCCATGCAGGAGTACGGTGTCCTGAGGGGAACGTAGCAAATGATATCAAGCTCGTGCCAGCCCCATTTGGTATCGAGCTCGCGCAGCGCCGCCTTGCCGATCCGCCATCCCAAAACATTCCAGGGACCGACATGTCCGTGCATGTGTTCAATCTCACTCCACCAGTCTTCAGGCTCCCGGCCTCTGTTATACGCGTTGTCACCTCCGACTGCACCGACGAAGTGATGGGCTTCCTCGTGAGACCCCAGGACATACCGGGGACATATTAAGACACCGATCACAAGACTGCACAGAATGACAACGACCAGAATCAATGAAGCGTTTCTCATTATTCTATTCCTTTCATAATGATTATCACCGTCCTCAAACGTTCGTTGGTCTGCTCAACGCCCTTCAAACGATCCGATCTGGCGGCCGTTTGCCAGACGCATCCGAACGATGACGCCCTGCCGGATTTGTGGATCGTACCATGTGTTCGTCGGCACGGGGTATTTCAACTCCTTCATACGGTCCAAATCGAATCTCGGTCCTTCGCTGTAGAGCACCCAGCTCACGGGTGAGTCCTCCGCATCGGCGTAATTCTGACCCTCTTCCTTCTCGTTGTCTGGGAATCCATCGGGAATCCACAGGGACGCACCGTTCTTCATAACAACGGTCCTGTTGTAGATGAGTGTCCCTACTGACCGATACTTGTACGTATACCCCCGGTTGAACCGGTCTTCTATGCCGGCGGCCATAAAGGTGTTTTCGCCGGGGGCCGGCAGGTACTTGCTCTCGACGAGTTCGGAGGGAAGCTGATAGAAGTGGCCCCCGAGCATGCAATCGACCCGAGTCGGTGGATATCTGCTGTTGTAGTCAAACGAGTAGGCTTCCAGCGCCATGCCGATCCCACGCAGTTCGGTGTTGACCGTGACAAGTTTGGTCTGGAGGCGGGCCTGTCCCATGGCAGGCAGCAGGATCCCCATCAACAACGCAACGAGGGCAATCACGACCAACAATTCAATGAGTGTAAAGGCGTTTTTCACAAGCGGCTTCTCCTTACCGTAGTTTTTGCGTGTTATTTGAACCAGTCCTCTATCAGCTTATCGATATCGTCGTAGTCCACGGTCCCGTCCAGGTTCAGATCGCCGGGTTTATCCGCCCGGCGGTGTTCGCGAGAAGCCAGCACGGAACCGTTTCCATCGTAGTCCATCACATAGAGCCGGTAGCCATCCGTTAGGTTCGGGCTTTCCTGATCCAGGATGCCGATGATGTCGAAAGGCTCGGTCAGATTGTTCGAGCCGTCGTAAATGCCGTTGCCACGTCCCAGCTTAACGGCAAGCGTCTTGGTGCCGTCGGTGATTACCAGCTCGCCGTGTGGACCCCAGGCGTTTACATCGGCGAAAGTAACATTCTCTATCTTTACCAATCGGGCCTGATAGCGCTCACAACCGGTCTGTCGGGTTGCGTCGAAAATGAAGTTGTCAGCGTTGTCCTTCAAATCATCCAGTGTCACACCTTCCGGTCGAGGCAGCCCGACGCCCCGCTGGATGAGTTCAATGGTAAAATCGTGGTTGGGGTTCTTGTTGTGCTGCTCGTTCACATTCAATTTGCCGTTGTATGACAAATAATAGCCCGTCACGCGAATCCTATCTCCCGGACCGAATTGAGCAGCGTTCAGGCGGCCAAGTTCGGCTGCGAATTCCTCGTTGGTGTACCCACCATCTAAAGCCACCCAGGGCAGATTGTTATAAAGCTGGCCTAACCATACAGCCGTACCCGCATGGTCGTCGCCTTCGCCCTGGAAAAAGATTTGCCACTGTCCGCTGATATTGAATAGCTCTGTGACCGTGTCATCCGGCGTCGGGTCCAGCATGTCCGCAGGATGATGCAACAGAATTCCTTCAAGAATCACCTTTTCGGTCGCATTGTACGTCTGTTCGCCGGAAGCATTGACCGCCTGAAACCCCGAGTGGGTCACCTCGGCAACGGTGGGGGCCGCTCCTGTGGCGGCAACGAGTGACAAAGCAAGAACCTCTGCAAGAATCACACACCTTTTCATAGCCGGTACCTCCCAAAAGGATTAAGAGATTATCGAGTTCTGCACGTACAGAAGTCGAATTTATTTCACGTAGCGCATAAAAATACAGAATTCGTGCTACGACGTCAAGGAATTAGTTGACAAAAAAATAGAATTTCCTTAAATACTCCCGTTTGGCAAGGATATGATCGTGATAGGAGACCGTATGGCGTCGTCGGAAGAAGTACTCGTCATAGATTTGAACGAGGAGCCCGAAAACCAGAGGCTTTTAAGCGGTGAGCCGCAAACCTGTGGGATGCGCTCCGGCAGGGTTTACCTAGCGCCCGGCAAAGCGTGCGGCCAGCACAGCACGAAAGACCGTGAGGAATTGCTGGTTTTCCTTTCCGGACAGGGCGAGCTGCTGATCGGCGAAGGCGAGAGCTTTCAGGTCGGACGGGGCAAAGTCTCTTACATACCCGCGCACACGGCCCACGACGTCAGAAATACCGGCGCTGAGCCGCTCGTTTATGTCTACTGCGTAGCCCCCGTACCCGGCCGGTAGAGCAGCCGTCACAAGATTCGGCCGAATAGCCGCTCGCATCGCCGCTTGGCGCAGCTTTCTATCCCGGCCCGCCCTCCGCCCTCGGTCTGTCGTTCAGGACGCCGGTAGCGGACGATGGATCCAGAAATTTCCCTGAATCGCCGGGCTTTTGCTGGCAGACCATCAAAAGAAAAAAAGCCGGAAAATTCCGAGAAAGAGCTTGCAAAAAACACGAAAAGGCGTACAATCAAAACTGTACGAAGAGTCCTTTTCTTCTAATATGTCTTGGTTTTGGTGAGACAGTCGTTTTTTATAGGTTTGCAGTACATACTCTTAAATGAAAAGCTGTCTCACAGGGGCTGGGGCCATTTATGGTTCCAGCCTTTTTTGTTGCATTTTGCGCGTGGCAGATTCTGCCTGTAGCGAGCCGCCCCCGACGGACTGTCCGATCACTTCGTGGGGGGCTCGCTTGCCAGCCGGGGCTCGTCTCCCGGATGCATCCATTGCTCAGAGGCCGATAAAGAGCCCCCGCAGCTAAAAAAAGCTACTATCGCCTCGGATTTGTCTTGATAGCGATTCTTCCATCTGGTACAATATGGGGCACTATGGCTTTGGCAATACGGAAACTGGGCAAGTATGTTTGTTCCCGCCGCACACAGGTTATTTCGATTTGGCGAACGCCGGACCAGAGGTGAGGGTATGACAGTTCCAACGTGAAAGGGCGCAGCATGCAAAGTAGGAAAAGAGGGTTCACCTTGATCGAACTCCTGGTGGTTATCGCCATTATTGCATTACTATTGGCGATTTTGATGCCCGCACTGTCCCGGGTGAAAAGGCAGGCCAGAACGGTCGCCTGCCAGGCACTATTGAAGCAATGGGGCGCTATCTGGTCCATGTACTGCGACGATAACAACGGCCATTTCAGCAGGGGGATTGTTGGGGGTTCCGGGTGGCATCGTGGCGAATGGGTCATCTGCCTGAGGTCTATGTACCGGACAAAGTCGAACATTCTCCGGTGCCCGATGGCCACAAAGCGCAAACCCGATGGCGCTGAATGGGGCGACACGTTCCATACGTACTTCATGCCTTTAGGCGGAAGCGGCAGCACGGGAGGCGGCGAAGAACCCAGCTTCGGGGCGAACAATTGGGTCTACGATCCGGCGCCAGGCGTAACGGCCATTCAGAGCCGTCCGGCGGACTGGAACTGGAGGCACAAGGATGTAGACCAGCCGTTCCGTATCCCCGTCTTTGCCGACACCATGTGGAGAGGCGGCGGGCCGTGCTATCGGACCAGCGAGACTGGCGGATTGTCCCCCGGCTTCAATCGCATCACTCCCGCCCAATTTGACGGCCAGTGGCTTGGCTACGCCTATGAAATGATGCACTTCGCCATGAACCGGCATGACGGGGGTAACAATATGCTCTTCATGGACTGGACCGTCCGCAAGGTCGGGATCAAGGAATTGTGGAAGCTGAAGTGGCATCGGAAGTTTCCCGTAAACGGTCCCTGGACCCAGGCCGGCGGCGTTCAGCCCAGCGATTGGCCGGATTGGATGAGAAACTTCAAAGAATACTGAAAACGGCGGATGGTCTCACGGATTGACAGAACACAAAGCCGCTCTTGCGCATCGTACTCAGGACGGGAGCGAGAGAAGTGGGAAAGGCATGATTATGAAGAGGCCAAAAGCATTTACGCTGATTGAGTTGCTGGTCGTCATCGCCATTATTGCCTTGCTCATGGCGATCCTGATGCCGGCCCTACAGCGGGTCAAGAAGCAGGCAAGAGCCGTCGCTTGCCTGGCGAACCTGAAGCAATGGAGCCTCATGTGGTCGATGTATTGCCAGGAGAACAACGGCTACTGGCTCAGCGGCGCCGGGGGTGGCAGCGGCAGATGGTGGTTCGAGGAGATGATGACGCTCTATGAAGCTGAACCGGACCTGCGTGTCTGCCCCCAGGCTACCAAAGCCCTTGGTGCGGGAGTTCATCAGGGGATTGGATATTGGTCCAACCAAGCCTGGCAAACCGGTGAATATATAGGCAGCTACGGCCCAAATGGGTGGATGTGCAATCCTCCTTCGAGTGCAAGCAGCGTCTGGGGACGCAGTCCGGCTTCGGACCACTGGAGAACGCCCTACGTCAAGGGGGCGGACAACATACCGTTATTCAACGGCAGTTGGTGGGTCGATGCTTGGCCAAGGGAGACCGATCAGCCGCCCGCGATTATAGGCGGGCCACCGGACAGACCCAACGTCAACGAGATGGAGCGCAATTGCGTCGACCGACATGATGGATTCTTGAACGTCCAATTTTGCGATTGGTCTGTCAGAAAGGTCGGCGTAAAGGAACTCTGGACGCTGAAGTGGCATCGAAGCTACAACATAGACGGTCCCTGGACCAAGGCCGGCGGCGTGATGCCCGAGGACTGGCCCGAATGGATGAGGCACTTTAAGGACTACTAAGAACTTGGCTTGCGTAAACTTAGGGCGGCGATTATAATACAGCATTTGTGTTGTTTGTGAAGACCGATTGGCTGGGAATGTGACAAGACAAGAAGGGATGGAAGGAGTATCGTTATGAGTAGACAAAAAGCCTTTACTTTAATCGAGCTTCTTGTGGTGATTGCCATTATTGCGATTCTGTTGGCAATCCTGATGCCCGCTCTGAACCGGGTCAAGGAACAGGGCAAGCGTGCGGCTTGCCTTAGCAATCTGAAGCAATTACAGCTCGCGTGGAGCATGTATGCGGACGAGAACAACGAGAACGTAGTCAACGGCGAGGCCTATGGCGGCGGAGATGGCACGGCACCTGTCCCCACAGGGGGGATCCATAAGGGTGAACGGTGGTGGACGGGCGACGATGTCGGAGATTTCTGGGCCGGTATAAATTTACCCGAAGAAGTCCAAAAAAGGGCAATTCGAGCGGGCGCCCTGTTTCCGTTCTGCAAGAATGAAACGCTTTACCGATGCCCGACTGGTGCGCGTGGAGAGTTTCGAACGTACACCATTACCGACGCGATCAATGGCCTTCGAAGAGATGGCACTTACAGCGGCAACGTGGGTGCGAGAAACGGTAGAACGGTCTTGTGGATAAAGAAGAGAACGGAGATTAGCGTCCCTGGCCCAGCACAAAGAATAGTTTTTCTTGACGAAGGCCGGATAACGCCCGACAGTTATGCGACCCATTACCTGAATGAGCGCTGGTGGGACCCGCCTTTTGTTCGACACGGTGACGGCACGAATGTCTCTTTCGCCGATGGTCATGCGGATTACTGGAAATACGTGGGCGCCAAAACGTTAGAGATCGGCAAGCTCGCCGCTGTTCCCGGCCGTACTGCAACCGATCTGCACCAGATGCAGCCTGAAAGCGAAGACGACTACCAGGATTTGTATAGGATGCAAAAGGCCGTCTGGGGCAAACTAGGTTATACCCCACGTTTTGTGCCAAGGAATTGACAGGCGTTGTTTCTCGGATTTTGTCGAACTCACAAGAGACCGGTTATACAACCTACGACGTTAGACAATAATAGAGGAGATGACATGAAGGTCAAACGAACGGGGTTTACGTTAATTGAGCTTCTGGTCGTGATCGCCATTATTGCGATCCTACTGGCGATCCTGATGCCGGCTTTGCACCGGGCCAGGGAGCAGGGCAAGCGCATGATGTGCGTCGGCAATCTCAAGCAATTGCAGCTCGGGTGGATTCTGTACGCCGATGACAACGACGGCAAGATTGTCAACGGCGCCGGAGGCATAGACCGCTCTCGTGAGAAAGCTTGGGTAGGCCAGTGTTGGGCCAGCGACTACGGCTCCGGCGGGCAAATGGCGGAGGCCCAGCAGATAAGAGAGATCCAAGAAGGCGCGCTGTGGCCCTACGTCAAGACGGTGGACCTGTACCGTTGCCCCACCGGCACCCGCGGGGAAATGCTGACGTACGCCGCGATGGACGGCGTCAACGGCCTCTCCAGAACCGGAACAACGGATAGTCCGCATATTTGGCTGAAGAAGACAACGGATATCAAGGGGCCCCACTCGGATAGAATCGTTTTCATCGATGAAGGGTGGGTGACGCCGGACAGCTTCGCAACGCATTACGTACAAGAACAATGGTGGGACGATCCGCCGGTCCGGCACGGGGACGGCGTGACCTTGTCATGGGCGGACGGCAGCGCCGGCTATCACAAGTGGAAAGGTATCGATACCGTGAAGATGGGGCGGGACCGTGTAAGAGGCCATCCGGGCAATCACTACAGTCCTACGTCCGACGAGGGCAAAAAGGACTTGCACTACGTGCAGAAAGGTTGTTGGGGAGACATAGGGTATGATGTAACCGTGTGGTATTGACCCCGCATGGTTCCTTGATCGTGCAAGCAAGTCGGCCGTTTGAGGCTACGGGCGGGCATCATGTCCGCCCTTTTTCGTTGGTGCGTGACGTCATCCTGTTTGCGTGTGTGGGTTCGGTACCGACACGGGCGACAACGATCTTCTGCTTTGCACTCACATGGAGCGGATGGCGTTTAACGGCGGGGTCGTGCGTTGATGAGCGCCGCCAGAAGAATGTGTCTGAGTCTATCAACGCTGAGTCTATTGAGGTAGTCCTCGGTAAAATCCAACTTGAAGCGACCTCTGAAATTTCGGATTCGGCTTTTCAACTCGTTTCTGCCCAAAGCGGCAATGGATGTTGCCTCAATCTCAAAACAGCTCCTCGTACTCATCCTCACTACCCTTGAAAAAACTGATCGTATAAGTTGGATTCGCGCTGTCTTTATCGTCTCGTAACGCCAACCGCTTTTGTCGGAAACCCGGCGCGAGCCCGCAAAGGCCGCAAATTGACCTGCTATTGGGCTAAATTTTTTTTGTCTATCCGGCGATTGTCTGATAACGTTCGGTCATGAGGACAGAGAATCTGCATTATGATTTGCCGCCTGAATTGATCGCTCAACAGCCTCTTGCCGTTCGAAGCGAGTCCCGGCTGCTGGTTCTGAATCGTTCGAGCGGTGACATCCTGGACAGCCGATTCAACCAGCTTGGTGATTTCCTCTCGCCCGGCGATTGCCTTGTGCTCAATGATACAAAAGTCGTGCCCGCTCGCTTCTTCGCCAGACGTGCCAG
>JGI2171J19970_10002031_pt1 | contig 11165 bp, 12 predicted proteins | sample DeeMarSWOR324_28_FD_19970 | JGI IMG/M metagenome (IMG submission 19970) | reverse complement strand
AGGAAGATGGAGAACGGCCTCGTCTGCCTCACGGGCGTCGAGGCCGCACGGCTCCTCCAGGTGGAGGTAGAGCGATGGGTACGGGAGCGGGTGTCGACGCCATCCAGCTTCTCCCTACCAGAGCCCCTGCAAAAGAGGCTCGACGACGTGAAGAGGGTCTTCGAGGAGAACCGGGTGAGGCTGGGCGGCAGCCAGCTGCCAGACGAGGTCATCGACGAGGCGTTCCCGCCGTGCATGAGGTACTGCCTGGAGGGGCTCCTCGCGGGGAGACGGGCCAGCCACATGGAGAGGTTCGGCCTCACCTCGTTCCTCGTGAACGTAGGGATGCCCATAAACGACATGGTGCAGCTCTACACAAGCGTCACCGACTTCGACGAGAGCCTCACCCGCTACCAAATAGAGCACATCGCCGGCCTCAAAGGCCACCGTACCAAGTACACGCCGCCCACGTGCAGCACCCTCAGGACCCACGGCATCTGCCGCAACATGGACAGCATATGCGAGACAGTAAGCCACCCCCTCAGCTATTATAGAAAAAAGGTGCGGCGCCTAGAGCGGCAGAAAGAGCAGCGGGAAGCTGAACCCTCAAATACCACCGCCCAACAATAACAGAGACCGGAATGCGGGAACTCACCGAGGAGAAGAAGCGTATGCTCAAAAGCATAGGGCTCCACTACTGCAGGCACTACGAAAATGTCGTACGCTTCAACGCACCTATGTGCGGAAAATGTCGCCACTGCACCCGCCCCCCGAGGTAACCTGTTTTAAAACCCTTGGGACTATTCAATAGACATGGATGAGGACTGGGGAAGCCCCGGGTTCGTGGAGGACCAGTTTAGGCGGTGGTATGCCCGGAACAGCGACACCGTACCGGCCCCCATAGACATAGCGCACAGGGAGTTCGCCTTCCTCACCTTCCGCGGACGAACCATGTACCGCCACATAAGGCTTCCCACCGTCGACGAGCTTCGACGATACCTCGGGGCCAACGCTCCTGCCCACAGCTACCACAGCAGCGGCTACTACGACGACCCCACCGCCGACATGGCCCGCAAGGGATGGAGGGGCGCGGACCTGGTCTTCGACATAGACGCCGACCACTTCGACCTCCCCTGCCAGAGGGAGCACGACAGGTGGTGGTGCAGGAACTGCGACAACCACGGAACAGGCCACCCCCCAGAGATATGCGAGTGCGGCAAGGCCCAGTTCGAGACGGAGACATGGCTCTGCGAGCGATGCCTCCAGGCTGCCAAACATGAGACCCAGAAGCTCCTCGACATACTCATACAGGACTTCGGTGTAGGTACCGACGAGCTCTCCAACAACTTCAGCGGCAACAGGGGCTACCACGTCCACGTCCATAGCGACGGCATGATCCCCCTCGACCAGCAGGCCCGTCGCGAGATAGTGGACTACATTATGGCTACAGGGCTCGGGGCCGAGTACCAGGGCTTTAGCCAGAGGAACAGGGGGACACGCCCCACCCTCGCCGAGGGGGGGTGGAGAGGCAGAACAGGCCGAGCCCTATACGACTACATCCAGGAGGTCGAGCCCGATGAGGTGAAGTCGATGAAGCTCAGCCAGAAGGCCACGAAGACCATCATAGAGAACAAGGAGAAGGTGCTCAACACCCTCATGCAGAAGCATCCCAGCAACGTCACCAGCCTCATAGACCCCAAGAGCCTGCAGACGGTGCTGGAGAAGGCCGTGAAGCTCCAGGCGTCAGAGATCGACACCGTCGTCACCACCGACGTCCACCGCCTCATCAGGCTGCCCAGTACTCTCCACGGCAAGACGGGGTGGCAGGTCCAGGCCATACCTTATGGCTCCCTGCCCGACTACGATCCCCTCACCAAGGCGACTGTAATAACGGGAGACCCCGTGAGGCTTGATTTTAGGTGGGCTCCCAAAATAAAGATAAACGACGTGGTATACGGACCATACGAGGACGAGGAGGCTGAGCTCCCCCTAGGCGNCGCCCTCTTCTACCTATGTAAGAAAGGAGCCAGGCTGAAACGATGAGCGATAGATACGAGAGACTTCACAAAGCGTGGGAGAGAGAGAACGAGAAGCCTGAGCTCCAGAACATATCCGACGAGTTCATCCACGAGATGCGCCGCTATTCTGAGGAGCTGAACAAGACCCCCACAGACCCCGGGACCCTCACAGGCTCCATAACCAAGAAGGAGAGGCGGTTCGTGGGTCAGATGCTGAGGGAGCTCACAGAGACCCGGCTCCGGAAGATAGTTACCAAGGAGCTTAGAGGCGAGCCCATCGACGCCCAAGCCATGACGCCCGAGGAGCAGAGGCTCCACGCAAACCTAAGGCAACTACTGTTAGGCTACAGGCAGGGGGCAGACATCCCCGAGCCCGAGGTGCCGCCAACTGTTCGGTTGCCCAGACCGGCCCAGACTCAGAGGCCCAGCGGCGACGCTCCCCGGGAGGTGTCTGATGGTGACCTGGTGGTGGTCAGGTTCCTGAAGCCCCTGCCCGCGATCATGGGTGTGGACATGAAGGCTTACGGCCCTTTCGACCCTGAGGACGTGGCCAACATCCCTCGCCAGAATGCGGTAAACCTAATAAGGAGAGGTATAGCTAAGCTGGTGGATATAGAGCCATGAAAGTACCGAGAACCATCCGGACCTACTGCCCCAAGTGCAAGACACACACAGAGTTCGCCGTCTCCATCTACAAGGCGGGGAAGAGGATGGGCGCTAAGAAGGGTGAGCGCAGGCAGGCCGTCCGCAAGAAGGGCTACGGTGGCCAGAAGTTCCCGGAGCAGCACAACCAGGCCAAAGTTACGAAGAAACAGTCCCTCATGCTCAAGTGTAAGGAGTGCAGCTACGAGTTACAGCGTAAAGGGATGCGGCTCAAGAAGCTGGAGGTAGTATAGCTTGGCCGAATGGGAGCACCTCATACCTCGACCAACGTCACGGTTCCTGCGCGTACGGTGCATAAGCTGCGAATCTGAGCAGATATTATTCAGCCACAGCAGCACCCAGGTCCAGTGCCAGACCTGCGGAGAGGTGCTCGCGGAGCCAACGGGCGGTAAGGCCAAGATCAACGCCGCCATAATATCTGTTTTAGGGTGATCTAGATGAGTCTGGGGCGAACCGAGTGGCCGGAGGTCGGCGAACTCGTCGTTGCGACGGTGCTGCGAGTAGAGAGCTACGGTGCCTACGTCGGCCTCGACGAGTACGCGGACAAGGAGGGCCTCCTACACATCTCTGAGATAAGCAGCAGATGGGTGAGGAACATCCGGAACCACGTGCGGCAAAACCAGAAGGTCGTCCTACAGGTACTCAGGACTGACCCGGGGAAGGGGCAGGTTGACCTCAGCCTAAGAAGGGTGAGCAAGGATGAGAAACGTAAAAAGATCGAGTCCTGGAAGAAGGAGCGGAAAGCGGAAACCCTTCTCACGCAGGCAGCCCAGCAGCTCAACATGGACACCGAGGCCCTCTTCGAGAGGGAGGGGGCTAAGCTGGTGGACCAATACGGTAGTCTGTACGAGGGACTGGAAGAAGCCGCCAAGAAGGGCGCTGACGCCCTCAAGGAGGCTGGCGTCGAGCCCAAGGCCGCAGAGCTGCTCAGCGAGATCGCTAAGGATAAGATAGTCATAAGAGGCGTCACGATACAGGGTGTCCTCGAGGCGTCGACTATGTCCAGCTACGGAATACAGGAGATAAAGGACACGTTCCAGAAGGCCGAGGAGGTCGCCCAAGATAACGACGCCACCATCAACATATTCACCTTGGGCGCTCCCAAGTACAGGATCCAGCTAATGGCGGAGGACTATAAGAAAGCCGAGTACGCACTCGACAAGGTCGTCAAGTTCGCCGAAGAGGCTTGGGCGGCCATCGACGGCAACATCTCGTTCACGAGGGAGTAGCGCCGATGGTGTGGCTTCTGAGGCGATGCACCAGTTGCAGCCAATACACGCTTAAAGACAGTTGCCCACGGTGCGGAGGCGCCGCGGAGTCGCCACACCCAGCGAAGTTCTCCCTCGACGACAAGTACCGCAGGTACCGCATCCTCATGAAGAGGATGGCAGAGAGGAAACCGCAGTCGCAGTGACGCAGACTCGTTTGAAGATATTTGTCACTTGGAAAGGCTTTTTATCGTCCAGCTCCCCTTGTTTTTGCGATCACCATGACAAAGACTTATGTTCGAATCTATGGCCCGCCGCTTCTTAAAGCCATCAAGACTCTGGAGGGCGTCGCCGTAGACATGTCGAAGGCTACAGAGGTAAAGTTCAGCCATAAGTGCGTACCTTACCCGACTAGGCTTCAGAGCGACAAGAGAGACTGGAACAACTACTTGAAGAACATGCAGAACACGTACAAAGACTGCTACGANCCGCAGAAGATAATCAGCGACGCCAGCATTACCTTGGGCGAGTACGACTTCATGTTCGAGTGGACCGAAAAGCCTACGATGAAGAACATTCAAGGCCTCATCGAGAAGATCGATGGAGCTCTGGGTGACCTGGGCGTCTACTACTCGCTCACAACCGAGTAGAAACCATTTTTAAATCGAAGTCTGTTTCAAATCAGCTTTTTTTTAAAAAAAAAATAAAAGGGATGGATTTACTCGTTGACGGCTTCAATCTCCTCAGTCGCTGCCTCACTCTCTGCGAGGGCTCTTCTTTCCCTTATCTCCTCGTAGACGATGAAGGCAGGCATGATCACCCAGATGGCGATCATTACCCAGAACAGGATCGAGTCCCAGTCCATTAGTCCCCTGCCTCCTCTTTCTTACCGCCTAGCGTCCTGAAGATGCCTGATATACCGCTTGAGGCTCCGCGAGCCTTCGGCGCGCCTCTCCAGTCAACTATGACTTCTTCGTCCACTAGCTTCCGGTAGTTTACTCCCGGGATGTATAGCAGCTTCTCTGGGATCAGTCCGTTTGGACGGAATATGATGACCACCACTAGGAGCACGCCTAGGAGTATAGCCTCGAAGTAGGCGATCGGGAAGAAGAAGACCTCCTGCAGGAACCACTTGTTCACGATGATCACCCTGCGCATGGCCACTACCAGAGCACACCCCAGGAAGGTTCCGGCGTTGTTGCCGGGTCCTCCAAGGATGAGCATGAGCCAGGGCCAGTACGTCCAGAAGGCGCGCTGGTAGTTAGCCTCCACGACGTAGCTGAAGTAGAAGGCCAGCAGGGTTCCGCTAAGCGCGGTGATCCCTGATGCGAACATCAGTATGTTCCTCCTGATACCCACGACGTTTTTACCGACGCTTCCGACGGTGATCTCGTTCTCGCGGATGGATCTCATCAGCCTGCCGTACGGGCTGTTCAGCATCGTCCTGAAGATGAAGAAGCTTACAAGCCCTATCAGCAACGTTATGATGGCCGTTAGGATCGTGCGGTCTCCTGGATACCACTTGAGAATATCCGGGATGAAAACCCCGAGGGTTCCGCCGCTTATCGCTGGTACGTTTCTGCCGAAGATCTGGCTGGCATCAGCCATTGTGATCAGCACGATCATGAGGTATGTTGCCCTGAGCCGTATTGCCGGCAGAGCGATGATCCAGCCGATGACTGCGCCCAGTATCAGCGCGACGGCTAAGCTAAAAAGCAGCATCGACATACCGAACATCGGCTTGTCGGCGATGTAGGTGTTGGTCATGGCAACGTTAGCAGGGTTGTTGTAGACCCAGTCAAAGTCATCCGCCCAAGGCATCAGCTCCACGCCAGCACTCTTTGCCATACTGAAGATCAGCCTAGTCGTGAGGGCGCTCACGGTGAACCCTCCGATGATGACCTGCACGGCGCACCCCATGTTTGGAATGCCNGCGTTACCGTACTGGAAGTTCAGCGCCATGGCGACNATGACGAAGAGGCCGAAGTACATGGCGATGTCCACGATGAGCCTCGACGTACCCTCTACTGCTACTCCGCTAGTCANGAGTCCTATAGCTATGTCTTGTATCATCTTAATCCTCCGCCTTCATAAGCCCAACCGACTTTAGGAGTTTCTCTCCTCTGTCGCTGGCCTTGAATCTATTCCACGCTCCCTCGAGGCCCTCTGGCTCAATAAGCAGGATGGCTACAAGGAAGATCATGGGGACGATTGGCCTCCACTCGCCTACCCAGGGCCCTAAGAGAGCTTGACCCCACGTAGTCAACATGATCTCACTTATCCCTACGATGGCTCCGCCGATAACAGCGCCGTAGACGCTCTCGAATCCACCTAACAGACTGCCGGCCATGATGCTCGTGATGATCATGGCGCCGGACTGAGGTGTACTCATGAACCACATAGGGATCATCGCACCAGCGAGACAGGCCATCCCTCCGGTCAAGAACCAGCTGAAAAGCTGCACGTTATTGATGTTAATTCCGAGAACCGAAGCAAGCTCCGGGTCTTCCGCTGTCGCCCTCATGGCCACGCCGATCTTCGTCCTAGTCAGCATAAAGTGCAGCGAAACGACACTGAGAGCTGTGATCGACAGTGAAACAATGAATATTCCAGGGAAGTCGCCTACACTGAAGTCGTCCTGCTTCAGGAGGAACGCCATGGCGTAAGTGTTGAACCTGGCTCTCAGCCAGAACGCGTAGATCTGGATAAACCCTGTAAGGAAGATCTGGATGGCCAGTGTAGAGATGGTCAGGACGATGGCTCCTCCTCCGAGGCTCTGCAGCACTCCAATGACTAACTTGTAGATGATGACGCTGAATATGCCTCCTAAGATAAACGCCAGAGGGAATCCGATGTATGGGCTCATGTGTAGTATCTTTGCGAAAGTGTAGCTCACGTAGATGCCTACGCCTGCGTATGTACCGTGTGCGAAGTTGGGCACCTTCGCCGTCAGGTATGTTAGTGTAAATCCTATACTCAGCAGCGTCAGCTCGCTGGCGAACACTAACGCTGCAATCCAAATCGCTGGGATTAACATGGTAAACCCACAACGGTTCTCACAGCATGAACTAATAATACTTTTCATGAATCTATAGTACCGTTCATGAAATGAGGTTAAAATAAGGATTTTTTGCTTAGATTAGTCCTTCTACAACGATGATTAACAAGTTTATGAGATATTCAATGGTTTCCCAAATAAGAATATGTAAAAACCTTATATAATGTAAAGAGTGAAATTATTCTCTGCGACAAACGCAAGGTGAAACTTAACTTGGAAATGAAAGGTAATACCCTAGCTATAGTACTACTTGTCGTAGGACTGGTCGTCGGAGGTGGCGTAGGATACTTCGCCGCCCCGACACAGACAGAGACAGAGACAATCTATGAAACTGAGACTATCGAAGTCATGCCGCTCGACGGCAAGACCATTCAGATCGGTTACATAAGCTCAACCACGACAGGTCTAGAGACAGCCACACCCCACGTACAAGAAATGATCGAGCCAGACATAAACGTATACGCAGCGGAACTAGGATACGACGTAGATTTCGTGTACCTCATCGACGACGCCACGGGTCAGGCCGCGGTCCACTTGGAGAAGGTCCAGGGCTTCAAGGCCATGGACGTAAACGTCTTCATCGGTGGCGGCTGGTCGAGCCAGGCGTCCGCAGCTCTAAGCTATTGTAACGACAACGACATGCTCATGTGGAGCGCTTCCTCGACGAGCCCCCTGCTCGCAATCCCTGACGACAACCTCCTCAGGATGTGTCCGACTGACTTGATCCAGGCTCCAGCCATCGCAGCGATGCTTGAGAGCCGAGGCATCGAGCACATAGTCATCATCCACCGTGGCGACGCATGGGCCGACGGTATCTATAACTACCTCGTTCCCGACTACGAAGCACGTGGTGGAGAAGTCCTAGAGAGGATCAGGTACGCAGGCGAGGCAACGGAGTTCGCTAACTATCTGCAGACAGCGGAGGACGTACTAGCTCCGGCGGTCGCGCAATATGGCGTTGACAAGTGCGCCGTCGAGGTTATTGCGTTCTCAGAGAGTGTGACGATGGTCACACAGGCGGAGGACTACCCGACGGTTTATGCCGTACCCTGGTTCGGAAGCGACGGGACTACTCTTACTCAGCAGCACACCGACGATGCACCGGAACAGTCCGCGCATCTAGGCATCTTTAGCACGCTAGCAGGCCCCGCTGAAACATCAAAGTTCAAGGACCTCACTGACAGATACTATGACCTGGTGGGACAGGTCTACGGATACTACTCAGCTTGTACCTATGACATAGCATGGGTGCTAGCCGAGACCATGCTAGAAACACAGAGCACCGACGCTCTCGACTTGATCCCGCTACAAGCTACCACATGCTACAACAGCTTCGGCGCAAGCGGCTGGAACGTGTTGAACGCGGACGGTGACAGGGCGTCAGCTAACTATCAGATCTGGTACTATACGCCAGATTCAGAAGTAGCTGGTCTATACGACGCCTTAACCGGCTCGGTGTCCTGGTACATTCCTTGGGCTTGGTAAACCCTCCCTACTTTTTCTCTATTTTTTATCACGAATCCCCTTAGAATAATCTCATATAACCCGTGGCGGAGAGAGTTTCAGGTAAATTATTTAAACAGTGTCTATAAGCTATAAGGTTAGTTGATGCCGACATGTCGGAGATACTTAAGATAGATAACGTTTACAAATACTTCGGGAAGTTCGCGGCGAACGATGGCGTCAGCTTCGGCCTGAAGGAGGGAGGGATCTACCTTCTGGTTGGGCCGAATGGCTGCGGCAAGTCGACGCTGGTGAACTGCATCTCGGGCATCTTCGTGCCCGAGGAGGGACGCATCTACTATCGTGAGGCAGACATCACGAGTGAGGACATGTACAAGATCGCCCGTAGAGGACTGGTGCGTACGTTCCAGATCGCGTCACCGTTCCTACGCCTTACGACACTCGAGAACATGCTCGTAGCGTTGCCAGAGAACGCCGGAGAGAACATTGCTCTATCGATGTTCAAGCCAACATGGGTCGACAGCGAGATCAGCGCCGTGAGACGGGCGTCAGAGCTCCTTAAGGTTCTTGGCCTTAAACACGTCTGGAACAAGCCTGCGAACACGCTGAGCGGCGGCGAACTCAAGCTGTTGGAGATCGGCCGCGCCCTGATGAGCGGCGCAGAGACCATACTGCTCGACGAGCCGGTTGGTAGCATCGACCCGGTGCTCTGCCACCAGATATTCAGCCATGTCCTGAGGCTCCGCGACGAGCTCGGGATCACGTTCCTCGTCATCGAGCACAGGCTCGAGGTGGCCGCCCAGTACGCTGACCACGTCTTCGCCATGGACCGGGGCAGGCTGGTCACCGAGGGCACCGCCGAGGAGGTCTTCGAGGACGAGAGGGTGATAAAGGCATACTTGGGTGAGTGAGATGGGAAGCAAGTATATTCTTGAGACCAAGGGCCTGAATGTGGGTTACGGGCCTATCCACGTCATCTACGACCTGGACTTCAAGGTCCCGGACGGAGAGGTAACCATCGTCGTCGGCCCCAACGGCGTCGGAAAGACCACACTCCTGAAAGCCATCATGGGCCTCGCCACAGTATACAGCGGCGACATAACCTTCCAGGGCCAGAGAATCAACCAGATGCCAGCCTACGAGAGGACGAAGCTCGGCTTGGGTTATATGCCCCAGGTTGGTAACATCTTCAGCAGGCTAAGCGTAGCGGAGAACCTGAGGATGGCGGCGTACACAGTCAATGACCCCGACATGATCAAGGACAAGATGGAGTTCGTCTTCAACCTCTTCCCGGTGCTCAAGGACTTCATGCCGAGGGCGGCCGGAACCCTGAGCGGAGGCGAGCGCCAGATGCTTGCCGAGGGGATGGTGCTCATGAGGGACCCCAAGATAATGATGGTGGACGAGCCCACCGCCGGGCTTATGCCCAAGCTGGTAACGGATGTCATGAAGCAGCTCAAACAAATGGCCGACGAAACCGGTCTACCCATCGTGCTGGTGGAACAGCGCGCGAGGCGTGCCCTAGCAGTAGGCGACTACGCGTACATGATGCGCGGCGGATCGTTCACCTTCGAGGGCGGAGCACAGGAGCTCCTGAACCACCCCCAGCTGGAGGACATGTACCTGGGCGCGGTCGAGGTACGCGAGCTTAAGACCATCAGAGAGTAGCCACCCTACCTCTTCTTTATATGAATTCTAGTCTAATTTTTAGCCCCTGATCTATATTAACGGTGGACAACCGTTTAATCAGCACCCGCCTGAATGGTCCTGATCCATAGTGGGTTCCGACGCGTCTCAAGGCTCCCATGCCATCTTCCAGCCAGACGAGCTAGACGTCGCGTCCCTCCTCCACGGCTTGTTCCTTAGCTACGTCCAGGTTACGGCCGGCATCGTCCCCGTCACCCGTTTTAGGGGCCTCGTGGGGCTGATGCGTGACGCCCTCTATAAGGTGACCGGGGTGCCCACCATGGGGCTCATATCGATCCACAGCGTCGAGAAAACCCTCGATAAGTATTGTGCCCTCCTCGAGTCTTCGGGTATCGCCGAGAAGGCGACGGCGGTGATGGAGGACCCCCGGTCGTTCAGGTTCAACGTCCGCGGCTGCATGTTCGGAGGGGACTGCCGGAAACTTGTCTCAGGCACGTATGTCTGCCCCTTCGCCATGTTCGCAGGGTTCCTCGCCCAAGAGAGCAGCGGGGGTAAGGCGAGCATAGAGCCGAGCGAGAGGACGATTCTTGGGTCGAGGACCCTCATCGTGGTGGGCGGCCCAGGGCTCCAGATGCAGAAGACCAACGTATACGTCTGACAGGAATGCCCACCATACACAGCTTAGCTTAAACACGGCGACGCCCATCATATGACGCATCATGGGTGAGGCTTTCATGGATGTCTCCGCGATTCGTATGGACTTTCCCGTCCTGAGAGACTGGGTGTATCTCGATAACGCGTTCGTCGGGCTCATGCCGGCGCAGGTGAGGGACGGCTACGGAGAGTACGTGGACCAGTGGTACACGTTCGACACCACGGGGGACAGGACGATCCTACAGGAGTGGCTGGCCAAGGCGAGGCGGGTGAGGGAGATGATCGCGGCCTTCATCAACGTCTCCGCCGAGGAGATCGCGTTCGACATGTGCACAGGCTCGGGGCTCAACATAGTCGTGAACGGCACCGGGTGGAGGAGAGGCGACAACGTCGTCTTCCCCGAGTGGGAGCACAACCCGCTGCACACCCACACCACGGCGAGGCACGGCGTCGAGTCCCGCGTATGGAAGCCGG
>JGI2171J19970_10002028_pt1 | contig 11175 bp, 9 predicted proteins | sample DeeMarSWOR324_28_FD_19970 | JGI IMG/M metagenome (IMG submission 19970) | reverse complement strand
CCCCGACGGAATTGACCCTGTAGTAGTGTTTCTCGAACATGGTCAAGTCCCACCCCGGGGGTGGAGGCGCCTTGTAGTTCTCCTTCTCACAGCGTCTTTCCCTTTCATCATTAATAAAAAACCGGATTGCCTCATAACCAGATACTCCCCGTCTTTTTGGACAACCCGGCTTTGCCCTTAAAATGACTGAACGGTATCTTCTACCCGTATCCTATACCCATCTCATCCAATGATCGCCTTCGCCTTTGAGCTAGTATTAAGCAAATTCCGTGCCATGCCGTAAAGATCTCATAACTTGCTAAAATTAAAAGTATTTTCACCCTTCAAAGAAGCAAGATCTGTGCCCTAGGCTGGTCGTTTAACTTCTAAAAAAATCGACGGTGCTTCGGGTAAAGTTAAATAAAAGGGAAAAAAGAAGAGAAGCCGAACGGGGTCGACGAACAAAGGGTCTTCGGCCATTTTTTTCATCGGAACTTGAACTTTTTTCATACTGGCCTCATGAATTTTTACGGATCTAAGGGAAATCATCCAAATAGGATCGAGAAGAATCATCTATTTTTGTGGTCAGTCGGCGTTGCAATGGATGAGAATAGATAAAAACTTCATACTTCTCTTAAAAATTGTCATGGGTTTGAGATGGGTGAGCATCGATGGAAAGTGTTTCAGGCCGGTCAATCGCCCGAGTGCAGCATGAAGAACACGGGAGTATTGTCTTATCGCGCGCCGTACTGGTCTCCTATCTTTTCTTGGCTTTTATCAGTTGAGGCGAAGGCGGCCACGGCTCCGGCTCCATCCGACAGAAGTATTTCTCCTGTCAAAGACCGCGAGCCACTGGGCATCGCGAGGCAGCCGTTTGAGTTGGTCATTGTGACCAATACCGGGAGTCTTTGATCATTGGATAGGTTGGGGATATCGTCCGTGAAGACGATGTTCCCGTAGGCAAAGCTTTGCGTGGAGCCGTGGCCGTTATTCACTGTCATGTAGAAAAACCTCCGACCGCATGGGTTCTTTGTCCATTGTTGGGGCCGAGGGATTCTTNCGGNAAATCAAAGCCGTTGATTGANCCCTTTCTNANATTCTCGATGAAGATGTTCAAAATCCNGGGGTCGAATTGGGTCCCGGCACCCGCTTCCATCTCGGCAATTGCCTCCTTAAGGNTNCGGATTTTTTGGTATGAACTGTTAGACCTGATGGNGTCAAAAACCTCTGCAATGAAGATAATCCTGGCCTCAACGGGTATAGTCTTCCCTGAAAGGCCATCGGGATATCCCAAGCCATCAAAACGCTCATGGTGGTGGCGAATGAGCGCTTTCGTTTTCCTGAGGAACTCCACCTGGCCGACGATCCTCTCCCCCATCTCAGGATGTTGCTGGATGATGTAGGTCTCCTGATCGGTCAACTTTCCCGGTTTTCCCAGGATTTGTTCGCTGATCATGATTTTCCCCACATCGTGGAGCAATGCGGCCAGCTCGAGGGTTCTCTGGGATTCTGGAGGAAATTCCATGGCCTTGCCGATCTCGAATGCATAGTGGGCCACCCTCCTTGAATGGCCTGAGGCGATTCCATCCCTGGCATCAAGGGCATTGAGCAGGGCCCCAATAGTATCGATATAGCCTCGATAGAGCTGATCATACTGTTGGGCCAGTTCCTTACGGGAGGGATGGCGTCGAGCAGAGGGTAGGTCCTGGAGATCCGAAATCATAACACGGTGATGACCGCCGAGCGTCTTATAGGATTTGAGCTTCCCCGAGTAGATATAGTTCTTAACGGTCTGAACGGTCACCCCTAAGAGATGGGCTGCCTGTTTCGTCTTGATGAGGTCCGTTGAATGTTGAGTCGCTGACTTCATTTCCCCCTCGTTTTATCAGTTTTATACGGTTTAGCTTTTGTTCCATAACCGCAACAAATGTGCCAAAATCCATTTTCCCGGTCCGAAGCAGCCTTGACCATAACCTTTCCTTAGTTTAACCATTTAAAATTGCAAGTAAATTTCATCAGAATTTTTTTCCGTAATGTAGTGATCACCTTTCCCACTGCGTATTGATTATCTGAGGAGGATTATTGATTTTAAACAAATTTTTGACACCGAATGAAAAAAAATTCATATAAAATCAAATAAAATAGAAGGACTTTCCATGAGCGGGATTTTCGCCAGCAGGGCGAGACTGGTGAATAGCATGGGCCCGTCATGAAAAGGGAGCGTTTGAAAACGGCATGATTTTTGATAGTGACTAAACAGGAGAATGAAACTGCATTAATTGTTGTTAACAGCAATAAAATGGGAAAAAGGGGAAATTTCAGGAGATAAGCTGGGTATTCACTAAAAGAGGAGTTTATTAACGAAAATAAAAGATATGATGTATTTATCGGAGATTTTTGACTTTATTCCGTCAAAAATACAAGTTTTTTGGATTTTTCCCCTTTTTTTGTCAGTTTCCGGGTACTTTAACTTTTTTTCATAGCTCAATGGGTGTTTATCCTCTTAAAGTATCAAGAGGGGGTATGCCCAGTTCGGAGAAGCATCTATGGTTGCNTCGGGCCAGGAAATCCATTTGAAGGATTATCTTCGGGTTATTTTGAAGCGAAAGTGGATCATCGGCACGTGCACGGTGATCGTGCTCACTCTTGCCGTGCTCTCATCCATGAATAAGGAGCCCTACTATCGGGCTTCCGTTCGTTTGTCCATCCAGAAACAGAATGCCAGCGTCGTTCTCTTTCCCAATATGGCCTTCCCCCTCTATGATCCGGATTATTACCAGACTCAGTACACAATCCTTCGGAGCCGCCCTCTGGCGGAGAGGGTTATAAAGAAGCTGAGGCTAGGGGAAAGCCCGGAGTTCAAGGCCTCACCCCGACGAAAGTTCAACTTCGACATTCCGGGCATGGTGTTTTCGCTATTGAAGAAGTTGAACCCGGTAAGGCTGTTCAGCACGTCTTCCAACGCAAAGGGGAGCATTAAACCGAGCAATGCAAAAGATAATGGGATAAGCCCGGCACTCGTCAACGCCTTTATCGGCCGCTTGGGTGTCTCTCCCATGAAGGATACCAAGATGGTGGTGGATCTCAGCTTTACCGGTCGTTATCCCAAAATTATCGCCCAGATCGCCAATGCGGTCGGCGAGGAATACATCAATATGACCATGGAGGCAAAGATCGAGGCCGCCCAGAAGATGATGCGGAAGCTCAACGAGCAGTTGGCCCAACAGAAGAAGAAGGTAGAAGGGACAGAAATCGGCCTCCAGAAATACAAGGAGAAAGAGAACATCGTCTCTTTGGAGGAGAGGCAGAACATCGTCGTCCAGAGGCTTTCCCAGCTCAATGCGTTGGTAACCGGGGTGAAGACCGAAAGGATCGCCATCGAGACGAGATATAAGGAACTAAAGAAATTGTCCAACCAGCCCGAGATGATCGAATCCCTCCCCTCAATCCTCAGTAACGCTATGATTCAGCAGCTCAAAACGGATTACGTAGCTCTCCAGAGGAGATATTCAGAGGCGTCGAAGAAATTCGGGGCAAAGCACCCGAAGATGTTGGAGCTTCGTTCCCAGATTGGCTTGATGAAGCAGAAGATTGCGCTCGAGGTGAAGAAAAACGTCACCAGCCTCATGACCGAATATAAGGTGGCACAATCGAAGGAGGCCACTCTTACGGAGGCCTTGGAAAGCCAGAAGAAAGAGGCCCTTGAGTTGAACAGGAAGGCCATCGAATACAAGATCTTGGAGCGCGATGCGGAAAGCAATCGGCAAATATATAACATCTTAATTACAAAGATGAAGGAAGCGGATTTAAGCAGCGATCTGAAGGGCGCCGACATCAGGGTCATCGATCCGGCTCAGATCCCCAGAAGCCCGATAGGTCCTAAGAGGGGGTTTAACATACTCTTTGCTGCTTTTATCGGTCTGGGGCTGGGGATGGCCTTTGCCTTTTTCCTGGAATATATCGACACGAGCATGAAAACCCCTGAGGATATCAAGCGGATCCAGATTCCGTACATGGGCTTCATCCCTACATTCCAAACGAACAACCAATTGGAGCTCATCGTTCAGGAGGATCCTAAATCCCTTATTTCGGAGGCCTACCGGACTGTGAGGACTGGTATCCTGTTTTCCGGCTCAAAGCCCTCACCTCAGTTTATCCAGGTTACCAGTGCGGGACCGCAAGAGGGGAAGACCATTACCGCCGCCAATGTGGCCACGGTAATGGCCCAGAGTGGAAGTCGAGTGCTCATTATGGATTGCGATATGCGGAAGCCGAGGATCCATGAAATCTTCGAAATGCCAAACTCCCGCGGTCTCTCCGACCTGCTTGTTAATGGTGAGGAAGGGTTTTCGTTCATCAAAAAGACGAAGGTTCCCAATTTGGACCTCATTGCGTGCGGAACGATTCCCGCTAACCCCTCCGAACTGCTGGGCTCCAAGAGAATGCAGAGGTTCCTGACGCTCTTGGGCGAGAAATACGACCGGATCATCATGGATTCACCTCCTGTGCTGGCCGTCACGGATTCCATTGTGTTGAGCCGGCTGGTGGAAGGGATTATCCTGGTGGTCGGGGCTGGAGCTTCCAGCAAGAACAGCGTTACGAGGGCGGTGGAGCTTCTGAAGGAGGTCAATGCACGGATCTGTGGGGCCGTGCTCAATAACCTGAATGTGGACAAGGAACGATACTATTACTCACGCTACTACTACTACGATTATGGGAAGTATGGCTCCTATGCATACGGGGATAACGGGCATAGGAAAAAGAAGAGGAGAAAGGTTATCAGGCCTTACTATTCGACGAGGCTGAAGGGAAAGTCAACGGATCATTTGAAGCCGAGAGGTCAAAGCCACAGGGGCTAAGGAGTTTTTAGACTCCAGCGAAAATCCTTGGTAAGGGGGAGAGGCAGGCCATCGTATCAGGCCTTTCCCCCTTTTTTACGTATCCGATCGATAATCTCGGAAGTCGAGATGCCTTCTACATGGGGAATGATGACCACTTTTCCCCCAGCGTCCTCAACCACTTCCCTTCCGATGGTGCTCTCCGGGGTCCAATCCCCGCCCTTGACCAGGATATTGGGCCTCAGGGAGGTAATGAGCTCCAGCGGATCTAGCTCATCGAAGATCACCACGTAATCGACACATGCTAACGCTGAGAGGACCTCGGCCCTTTCAGCCTCAGGGGTGCAGGGCCTGGATGGACCCTTGATGGATTGAACGGACTGGTCGCTATTGAGGGCAACAACCAGGATGTCTCCCAAACGCTTGGCCTCCTCGAGGCAACGAATATGGCCTATGTGGAGGATGTCAAAACACCCATTGGTGAAAACGATCTTCTTTCCCCCCCTTGTAAGGCCTTTGAGGATTTCCTCCAGCTCATCCCTTTCTTTAATCTTTTCCAGCACTTCTGAGCCCTTTTGCCCTATGATTTTCCCTCAAAGAAGACCTTATACGCTTTGAAGGTCTCATAGATATCTACCTTGCTTGCAACCTCAAAGGGGGAGTGCATTCCCAGGAGCGGCGTTCCACAATCGATGATGTCCATTCCATAGCTGGCTAAATACTTGGCCACGGTTCCCCCCCCTCCCTCATCGACCTTGCCCAATTCTCCCATTTGCCAGCTAATCCGATGATCATTGAACAGTTTTCTGATTTCGGCCACGTATTCGGCGCTGGCATCGCTTGACGCGTACTTCCCTCCGACTCCCGTGAACTTGGACAAGCAGACTCCATACCCGATCTTTGCCGCATTCTGTTTTTCATGGACGTCTTGATAGTTGGGGTCCATTGCTCCATCCACGTCCGCTGAAAGGGCCTTGGAGCGAAAGAGCACTTGTCTCAATACCATATCGCTCAGCTCTTCTCCCGATAACTTGAGGAGGTCTGCCACGATCCATTCAAGGAATTTGGATTTGGCCCCGGTATTCCCCTCACTCCCTATCTCCTCTTTATCGAGGAAGAGCGCGAGGATGGGATATTCCGGGGCTTTGACCGAATCGATGGCCTTCAAGGACGCATATGCGCAGAGACGATCATCCTGGCCATAGGCCCCCACGAGGCTTTTATCGAATCCCACCTCCCTGGCCTGATAAGCCGGAACTAACTCCAGCTCGGCGCTCAGGAAGTCCTCCTCCACTAATCCGTACTGGTTATGGAGGAAATCGAGAATGTTGAGCTTCACCCGTTCCTTCGCATCCTCATCGGGAAAGGGAATACTTCCCGCCACGATGGTCAATTTTTCCCCCTGAATGGCCTCCCTCAGTTTTTTCTCGTCCTGAACCCTTCTCGAGAGATGGGGCATTAAATCGCAAACGGTAAACACGGGATCGCCGGGTGCCTCGCCAAGGCGCAATTTCAAATGGGTTCCGTCCCTCTTGATTATCGTCCCGTGAAGGGCCAAGGGCATGGCCACCCACTGATATTTCTTAACGCCGCCGTAGTAGTGAGTACGCAGAAGGCCTATTTCCAGTTCCTCATAGAGGGGATTTTGCTTCAAATCGAGCCGCGGCGAGTCGATATGGGATATTATGATCCGCATCCCCTCGGGGAGACGGTGTTTCCCGAGGACAGCCAGAGCTATGTTCTTGTTCTTGTTTATCCAATAGATCCTGCCTTTCCTCTCCGGATCGGAGATTTCACGAAAGCCTCGGTTTCTGGCATATGTGAGTACCTCATCAACGGCCTCCCTCTCCGTCTTGGCATGGTCTAGAAACCCCTCATAATCCTCCGCGAAGCGAAAGCACTCCTTTCTATCGGGTTTGGGCATTCGGTCCCAGGCCAACGTGCCCTTTAATTTCAGGGCATCCTCCAATTGCTTAGTCTTTTTCTCGCCCTTCGGCATCTTCTCCTCCCCCATCCCCTTCTCTTCGGGCTTGGAATCTCGGGAAAGAATGATTATTTCCCCAAAGCATAGCTGAAGTTCCTAAGCGGGTCAAGATAACCCAGCCCCCATGATGGGCGCCTTGACAAAGCCTGGTGACTTATTTTAGCTTATGGCCAATTATGGAAAGGCTTATCCTCGCTTCTTCGTCGCCGAGGCGAAGGCAACTCTTGAGACAAATCGGGCTGGAATTCGATGTGGTCCCCAGCGGGATAAAGGAGGATTTTAACGAAGGGGAGAGCCCCAGGGATCACGTGCTTCGGTTGGCGGAGGTCAAGGTCCGGAAGGTGGGCACGATATACCCACACCGGTGGATAATTGGAGCAGATACCGTCGTTTCCATTGATGGAATGATATTGGGGAAGCCACAAACGGAGAGTGAGGCGCGCCAGATGCTCCTCACGTTGAGCGGAAGAGATCACCTGGTTGTAACGGGGGTGTCCGTTTTTCAGGGGACGGAGGGGAATGGTGAGACTATAGCCGTCGAGACGTCGGTGAGGATGAAGACCCTCATTCCCGAGGAGATCAACTGGTATATCCGCACGGGGGAACCCTTTGACAAGGCCGGAGGATACGCCATTCAAGAAAAGGGAGCCTTCATGATTCAACGAATCGAGGGCTCCTATACCAACGTGGTTGGCCTCCCCCTCTGTGAACTGATGGAAGTATTGACTCGCATGGGGTTCACAGGTCTTTTGGGGAATTCATAAACCGTTTCTTGGCTCCATAGGTCTGGTTGAGATGGCATCGATAAGGGATAATCTCTTGATGGTCTTGGACCGCATGGATCAGGCGGCGAAAAGGGCAGGGCGTGATCCGGAGGAGATTAAGCTGGTCACCGTTTCGAAGACCGTCGAGCCTGCTCGAATTCGGGAAGCCATCGAGGCGGGTGTAACGATCCTCGGCGAGAATTACGTGCAGGAAGCCCGAAGGAAGATCGAGGAGATTGGCCATGGGATTCAATGGCATATGATCGGACACCTGCAGACCAATAAGGCGAAATACGCCGTGAGCCTCTTTGATTACGTTCACTCCATCGACGGAATCTCCTTGGCCCGGGAGATAGATCGGAGGGCCGCCCAGAAAGGGAGGAGGGTGAGGGCCTTGGTGGAGGTGAACCTGTCGGGAGAGACTTCAAAATTTGGGATTGACCCTGAGGACGTGATGGAACTAATTCAGCACGTAGCCTCCCTGAAACATATTTCCATCGAGGGCTTGATGACCATGCCGCCCTATTTCGATGACCCGGAAAGGGCACGCCCTTATTTTGTCGGGCTTCGGGAGCTCAGGGATCGGGTCAGGCGAGAGAAGATTGAAGGGCTCCGAATGGATGAGCTCTCCATGGGCATGTCAGGGGATTTCGAGGCGGCCATTGAGGAGGGGGCGACGATGATCCGGGTCGGGACGGCGATCTTTGGGGAGAGGAGGCACTGAGCGGAGGCCAATGGACATGCCCTCAGCGGCATTGATGAGGATAGCCCCGAAGAGGAGGATTTCGCTTCTCTGTTTTTCCCTTTGCCTCTTCTTTCTGTGGGTGGCGTGTGGGAGGAAGGGCCCTCCTGTATCCTACGACCGCATCGTTCCGAAGGCCATAATGGATCTGGGGGCTTCGGTCCGGGAGGGACGTGTGATTCTGCAGTGGTCGCTGCCAAGGGAGAATACGGATGGGTCGGATGTCGTGGATTTGGCCGGCTTTAAGGTTCTTAGGGGGTACCCGGAAGAGGGGTGTGAGGGTTGTCCGGAGAGATTGGTGTCCGTTGCCGAAGTTGATTTAGCCCCGGGGGTAGATCACTGGATCGAGGCCAACCGTGTTTTCTGGGTCGATAAGGGGTTACGGGTTGGCAAGAAATACCTCTATAGGGTACTGGTCTTTAATCGAAGGGGCCATTTCAGCCAGGAGTCCAATAGGGTTGAGCTCCAGTGGGATATTCCTCCTCCTCCGCCAAAGCAATTACAAGCCGTAGCGGGCGACGGCATGGTGGAGTTGCAGTGGGCTTCGGCAAAGGAAGCCGCGGGATACAACATTTATCGGACTGAGAAGGGAGAGGGTTTTCCGCTCAACCCCCTGAACTCGAAACCCACCGAGAAAACATATTACCGGGATATTCAGGTAGTAAATGACAGGGATTATCGGTATGTGGTGAGAACCGTGAGAAAGGCAGGGGAGACCCTCATCGAGGGAGGTAATTCGAACGCCATCAACGTTGCGCCGGTTGACTTAATTGCACCTTCTCATCCAACTGGTCTTGCGGCTTTCCCCTTGACGCGGGGGATGGAGTTAAGATGGATTGCGAATCCCGAATCGGATGTCGTGGGTTATCGCGTCTACCGAAGGAGGGTGTTTGAGCCGAAATTTGAGAGGCTGNCCGATGAAATTGTGAGGGAGACCTTCTATTTGGATCGGAGCGTTAGAACGGGCGAGGAATACGATTACAGTGTCACGGCCATCGACGGCTCGCCGCACCAAAACGAGAGTGCTTTTTCGGAGATAGTAAGGGTAAGATATATCCATATCCAGTAGCCCCAGCCTATTCGAGGCTCAATGGGGGAACGTCATGCACTATTTTACGTATAGGGAAGGGGACCTCTATTGCGAGGAGGTTCCCATTGCGACCATAGTCGACCATGTGGGAACACCATTCTATCTCTACAGCTATAGGACATTGGTCCGGCATTTCAAGGCCTTTGACTCCGCATTCGAGAGTGTCAGGCACCTGGTTTGCTATTCGGTGAAGGCCAACTCCAATGTGGCCCTATTGAGGATATTCGTAAACCTGGGCGCAGGGTTGGATGTAGTTTCGGGGGGAGAGCTCTTCAGGGCGGTAAAGTCGGGGGTTGACCCCGAGAAGGTTGTGTTCTCCGGGGTGGGAAAGACTGAGGAGGAGATAGAATATGCCCTCAGTTCAGGGGTTTTGATGTTCAACGTTGAATCATCCCAGGAATTGGCCCNCATCGACGAGATAGCGGGAAGGATGGGCAGGAGGGCTCCCGTTGCCATACGGGTCAATCCGGATATNGATCCNAAAACCCATCCCTACGTCTCGACGGGATTGAGGGAGAACAAGTTCGGGATCGATTTCAGCCTCGCCCTGAAGGAATATACCTTCGCCAAGGGGTTACCCCATCTTGAGATCGTCGGAGTGGATTGTCACATCGGGTCTCAGTTGATTGAACTCCAACCCTTCGTGGAGGCGCTGAGGAGGTTGAAGGGATTGGTCCACGCCCTCGGCGAGAGGGGGATCGGAATCCAATACCTGGACCTCGGAGGCGGCCTCGGGATAACCTATAGGGATGAAGTGCCTCCTCACCCCACGGAGTATGCCGAGGCCATTGTGGAGGAGGTCTCGGACTTGGATTCGACGCTGATCTTCGAGCCGGGAAGGGTCATCGTGGGGAACGCGGGGATTTTGGTCAGCCGGGTCCTCTATACGAAGGAGACCGGGGAGAAGAATTTCGTCATCATTGATGCCGGCATGAACGACCTCATCAGGCCCGCTCTCTATGGTTCATTTCAGGGGATTCTGCCGGTAACCAAGGGGGAAGAGGAGGAGATAGTAGCGGATCTGGTCGGCCCCATCTGTGAATCCGGGGATTTTGTGGCGAAGGACAGGAGGATGCCCAAATTTAGGCCGGGGGATCTGGTAGCGGTGATGAGCGCCGGCGCTTATGGATTCTCCATGTCTTCAAATTACAACTCTCGCCCGAGGGTATGCGAAGTTCTCGCGCATGGGGATGAATTCCACCTCATCCGGGAGCGGGAGACCTATGAAGACCTGATTCGGGGGGAGAAGATACCGGATTTCCTGGGATAATCACCACCGGGAGGGCTAGAGGGTGGAGGCGGAAGGCAAAATTTCAAATGTCAAATGACCAATGAGTTGGTTGGTTATATTAGTTTGATTGGTTTTATTGGTTAAAAATGGAAAAAGGAGCTCTGATCGCGAATTATATTTTTTCGACAACCACTCCCAGGCCACGAGCGGGAAAAAACCCAGTTCTGGGTTAAAGGAGGCCTAAATGCTTGAATCGTCGAAAAAATATGTTTGAGTGGCGAGGAGCGAGTTTTTTCGAGACGTCAAGCGAGAGGGTGGAGGAGAATTGAGATGATAGGAGCTATCGTCGTTGGGGCAGCTGGGAGGATGGGAGCAACGGTGATTCGTGCCATCCATGAGACGGAGGGAATTGAGATTTCCGGAGCGGTTGAGCGGCCGGATCACCCCTTCCTCAGTCGGGATATCGGCGAAGTATCGGGGTTGGGAGAGATCGGTGTACCCCTCATGGGGGATATTGAGGGGGTTATCGAGGCTGGCGATGTAGCGG
>JGI2171J19970_10002027_pt1 | contig 11176 bp, 9 predicted proteins | sample DeeMarSWOR324_28_FD_19970 | JGI IMG/M metagenome (IMG submission 19970) | reverse complement strand
AAAGAGAATGAAAACTCAATTTAAAAATTCAATCGTCATATTGATTATTTTAGGTTTTCTTACTTTTTCATCCTGCCAAAAACAAAAGACTGATTGGAAGGGAACCATAAAAGAGGAAAACGGAGTTATTTTCGTTAAGAATCCGAAAGAACCGATGTATGGGGAAGATGTTTTTAGTTTGGAAGAGGATTTAACCTTAGGAAAAAAAGAAAGGAGTGAGGGATATTTATTTGAACGTATCAGGAGTATTGATATCGATAAAAATGAAAACATATACGTCTTAGACCATATGGCTGTAAAAATCAGTATCTTTGACAGAAATGGTGAACTCATAAGGACATTTGGCAGTAAAGGTCAGGGCCCAGGGGAAATGCAGCATCCGAATTTTATCCAAATCACAAGCAAAGAAGAGGTCATGGTTTATGATCCGTTGACTCGACGGCTGCTCTTTTTTTCCATGGAAGGAAAATATCTCAGGCAAACCTCTACTGCGAAAATTGCTTATCCCATGCTTCCGATTAAGTTAGATTCAAGAGGAGAATTAACCGCAATAATAGTTCCTCCCCCTCCTATGGGGGGAATAGAGCTAAAAAAGTTCGATTCAAACCTCGACCTGCTCATGATGATATCAAAAACAGAGAAAGATGACTCATACTTAAGGCGTGAAAGTAAAGCATGGCAACCCTCTCTTCTTTGTGCCGTAAATCAAGACGATAATATAGTATGGGCATACCCTAAAAAATACGAATTTCATGCTCTCAATCCTGAAGGGAAATTAATAAGAAAAATCATTAAAGATCATGAGCCGTTGAATGTAACCCAAGAGGACCGAGAAAGATACATGGAGAGATACGAGCGAATCTTATTACGTTTACCAAGGCCTAGAGGTAAAATCATATTTCCCAATCATTTTCCGGCTTTCAGTGATATGTCCGTCGATGAGGAAGGAAGGATATTTCTGGAGACTTATGAGAGAGTTATAGACAAAGAAAATTTTTACTATTTTGATGTTTTCGACTCCGAAGGAAAGTATATTGCAAAAGTTCCCATTTTAGTTAGGCTAAACAGCGCATCTGTGTGGAAAAAGAACAAGCTNTATACCATNGAGGAAGATGAAGAAGGATTTCAAGTAATAAAGAGATATCTCGTTGTTTGGAAATATTAGCAATCCTAATATCTTAAGCACTGAAGTAAAGGATATGGATATGAGAAAAATTGGAATTCTATTTCTATTTTTGCTCCTTTTCAGCTCTTTGATCTCTTCTCAGACGAATATCGAAAATCCGGAAGAACCGCTGAGCAAAAATGCCGGAAGAGTGCTCAAGCTTGAGGAAATTTTCCGGATTACGGATGAGAGTGACGATTTTTATTTTAGTTGGCCGCTGGACCTCAAAGTCGATTCTGAGGGCAGTTTTTTCCTTCTTGATGAAAATCAAATTTTGAAATTTTCATCTGATGGGAAATTCCTTAAAAATTTGTTTAAAAAAGGGCAAGGACCGGGAGAAATATCGAGCAGTTCTCACAGCAGGTTGAGCTATTTTCTTTTAAAAAATGGTATCTTTCTCTATGATCCAACAGGAAACAAAATCATCCATATGGATGGGGACGGAAATCTGATTGAAGAAGTCAAACTGGAAGTGTCGCTTCTCAGTGAGCTCTATGGGCCTGCGAATGAAGGATTCATTTTTGCAGACGAGGCTCCTGCCCCCTTGGGTAAATCCGGATTCTATGACGTTGATATGTCCATCATTTGGGTTTCCAGAGATGGAAGTTCCAGTAGAAAAGTTATGGTTTTTCCGAAAGAATTATATGTGTATAAAAATTTTGCTAGGGACTGGGCTCCTTTTTATAGCTTGCTCGAAATTGACTCCCAAAATCTCTTTGTCTGTCATACGAGCGAGTATAATATTGTTCTCGCAGATTTGGGAAAAAATCAAGTCATTAAAAAATTCAATCGGAAATACCGCAGGATTAAATATGCGATGACAGAAAGTCAAAAACAATTCTATCAAAGAATAAAGGTTAAGCCACCAGAAAGAAAGCACAAAAACGATATACTTGGTTTATTCTTGAATAAAGGCAATCTCTGGGTCAAAACCTCTAAAAGCGACAAAAAGAAAGGTGTCCTCATCGATGTCTTTAATAAAGAAGGAAAGTACATCGACAATTTTTACCTCAACCTTAAAGGAGAGATAATGGCCGTTCAAGGAGACTTTATCTTTGCGAGTGAAAAAGATGAAGACGAAAATATTCAAATCGTCAAATATAAAATGATCAGGTGAGAGATATACAGTTTAGGGGGTAACAATGAAAGCCAGGATTAAATTTTCATCCATTACATGGATATCCATCCTGCTTGTCTTATGCTTTATCATCTCGTCAGCGTGTAAAAAGCAGGAGACCGGATGGAAAGGCAAAATCGAAACAGTTGACGGGGTGAAGCTAGTCCACAATTTCGAGCCAAACCCTGAGGAATCATTCAAACCCATTGAATTCATCGTAGACCTTTCTATCGGTGAAGAAGAAGGCGATGAAAATTACATGTTCTCCCGACCAAGAGATATTGACGCAGATGCTCAGGGCAATATTTACGTTTTGGATTCCGAAGAACAAACGATAAAAAAATACAATCTTCAGGGGAAACACGTTAAAAATATCGGTAGAGGCGGAGAAGGTCCCGGTGAATTCCAACGGCCTACTCATCTTTGCATAAGCGAACAAGGGAATATTTTTGTAGCCGATTGGATGACGAGAAAGATCCATGAATTTAATTCAGACGGAGAGTTTGAAAGAGCGATATATGTAGAGCGTTTGGGCCAAATTTCAATCACAAGGGACGAAGGACTCATTATTGGCGCTAAGTATCCTGAAGAAGGGCCGAGAAATGAAATTCAATACTTTTATAAAGTTGGCAAGTACGACTCTCAAAAGAATCAAATCCTTAATTTCTACAGCCAAGAACAGCAAATGACTGATAGAGTCAGTGACGGCACGTTCACCTTTGAATACCCGGTATTCGTAAAATGGGACATCAACTCTCAAAACCATATAGTCATTGCTACAGCCAACAAGTATGAAATGAATGTTTTTACTCCGGAAGGTGGATTACTCTTTAAGTTTAATCTCGACCGCAAGCCCATTCCTGTGAAAGACGAAGCCAAAAGAAAAATCTCAGAGATATTTAAGAGAATTAGAAACGGACTTGGAATTGATAACCCTGAAACAAGAAAGATAGTGGAATATTATGCAGTGTTTAAATGTATATCTATCGACGAGAAAGATAGAATCTGGGTAGAACATTACGAGCCTTTTTGGAGAGACAGGCCCAGGACAGAAACATCCTACGATGTTTTCTCATCTGAGGGAAAATTCTTGTTCTCGACTAAAATTGACAAAGCAGTCTATCCGCATCTCATCTTTAAGAACGAATACATTTACACCTTGGCAGCTGACGAAGCGGGATTCCCAAAAGCCTTCAGATTGAGAATGAGAGAAGAATAGCCTTGAATCCGTTCTCTCTTTTATGTAGTTTATTTCATTGAACCCGAACATCTGTAAGTAGGAACGATGAAACAAAAATTTAATTTTGTACTGGCTGGCCTCATAATTTCCGCATTAATTTTATCTCTAGCGTGTCAAAAACAAAAAACCGGATGGCAGGGAACAGTCGAGGAGGAAAACGGCATCAGGGTCGTCAAAAACCCGGCTGAACCGATGTTTGGTGAGCTTGTCCTCGAATTAGAAGAGGATCTATCGATCGGCAGTGTGGAAGACGAAAATACCATGTTCTACCAGATCGGAAGCATAGATGTCGACAGCCAAAACAATATTTATGTTATGGACTCAGGGAACCATAGAATCCAAAAGTTTGATAAGGACGGAAACTACCTTCAGACAATCGGGAGAAAAGGAGAGGGGCCCGGAGAATTCATGAGGCCTTTTAATATCTTCCTGGACGAGCTGGGCAATATCTATGTTATGGAACTCCGGAAATTGAATCTATTCGATCCGAAAGGAAACTACATAAAAAGCTTTGTCCCTACCACATTTATCATGGGATTTGCCGCAGGACCCGAAGGAAACATCATCTGTTATGGATTCATCAGTACACCAAAAGCTCAAAATTTTGGAGTCATGATATTAGACTCCGAAGGAAAAATCATAAAGAACATTGCTGAATTTCCCGGGATGAAAACAGTGTCCAGAAAAGGCGCCATGTTCAGTTTTTCTCACTCATACAGACCACAACTTTCCTTTTCTCCGATTGAAAAAAAAGGAGCGGTCTACGGTTACGGCGCAGAATACAAGTTAATTGTGGCTGATTTTTCGGGAGAGACATCTCTAATAATAGAAAAGGATGAGCCTCCTCAATCCATCACCCGCAGGGAAAAGGATAAAATCATTGACGATACCCTTGAAGATACTGCAGATGAAGAAGAGGGAAGATGGCCCAGGGATGTTGTCGAAGAAGGAGCTGATTTTCCTGACCATCGGCCTTTTTTCAACGGCATTGCATCCGACGATACAGGCAGAATATACGTCAGAAAAGTAAAATCAGTACTGGACGAAAGCGAAGAGGATGAAATGGATATTTTCAGCGCAGACGGCTATTATCTCTACACGACAAAACTCAACCTCTCTCGAGGGTTCATTAAAGGCGGGTTTCTGTATGATACATCCTATTCAGATGAGACCGGGGAATACAAGGTCATAAGATACAGGATCAAAAACTGGGACCAAATCAAAGTGTCCAAGTGATATATCTATTCAATAGTAAAAGGGGCCTGGCCCCTTTTTTACTTTTTTTACTTTTTTCAATATGTTAAGTCGTTTGATTACGATGCGGTTCATCTTTTAAAATATTTAAGACTATAATAGTAAAAGGAGGGATAAAATTAAAATCAGAATTATTCTAATCGTCCTTTCTTTTTCAGTCTTAATATTGTTCGTTTCATTTGGCGGACAAAAAGCTGAGTGGCAAGGCAAGATAGAAACTGAAGACGGAATTAAAGTCATTAAAAATCCGGCAGAGCCTCTCTATGGTGAAATTAAGTTCGAACTTGAGGAGGATTTGAGTATCGGGAATGAAGAGGATGAGAATTACCTCTTTTATAGAGCTAGAGACATCCAAGTCGACACAGAGGGGAACATCTATGTTCTGGACTCCGGAAATCACAGGCTTCAAATTTTTGATAAGGACGGAAAATATTTTCGTTCAATCGGAAAAAGGGGGCAGGGCCCTGGAGAATTTAGTCAACCTTCATGCCTTCAGCTAGACGACGAGACCGGCAATATCTTTGTGGCAGATTTTAGGTCAATGACTATAATTATCTTCGAGAAAGAGGGGAAATATATCGATAATGACATTCATCTTGTTGAGTTTCTGAATGATTTTTATTTGGATTCTGATAGATGTATTTGGGGAAAATTTTCTTTACCAGGGATTAATGTTATGTATCGCTCCATAAAGAAATTAAATCTTACTGGAAAAGTTGAAAAGACTTTCGCTGAATTTCCATACCATATACAAAGGATAGAAATTTCCAAGATAAGGGAGGGTAATACGTCAACCCTGTTGGCTGCTATGGTTCATCATGGCTACGAAGACGACCTGTTTGTTTCCAGAGTTGACAATGATACTTTTATTTATGGGCATTCAAAGAAATATGAATTAGTTGCCGTTGATAAAGCAGGGGATGTCTTATTTATGATAAGAAAAGATGAGTCTCCCATAAAGATAACGAAGAGTGAGAGAGACAGAATTAAAAATCGGATTAAAGAGGGTATAATGATGCAGGGACATTATATTCCTGATATATCCCTAAAATTCCCGGATTACATGCCTTATTTCTACTCAATAATAACAGATAATCAAAGCCGAATTTATGTCCGCAAGAATCCGGTCGCCCGTGAATCAAATACAGATCACAAATACGATGTATTTAACAAAGAGGGGCTATATTTATACAAGATACATTTAGATCATTATCCAGAAGTAATAAAGGATGGCTATATATATACCATAGTTGTAAATGAAGAGACCGGATTGGAACAGATTAAGCGGTACAGGATCAAAAACTGGGACAAAATCAAAGAAGGAATCTCATAAACCTTCCTTAAGGCGAATCTTCTCGTCTATACCAGCCTGGTTTTCAATTTCCGAAAAAGGGGAAGGAAAGTTAGAAGAAAGACCAAAATTAGGGGAACATCCACATACAAAAATAAGAGCATGTAGTAATAGTATGGCCGAAAACGAAGTGGGGTACTAACATTAATAACAAACGCAAGAATAGTGATTAAAGCAATCAATACCAACAAGATTATCCTGATTGGATAAATTGTAATAATGGGTTTGGGCGAATCCGTCGATATGACCATTAAAAGAAGAAAGGCCAAACTCAGCACTAATGTCGGTAAATGCACAACGCCAAAATCGCCAAAAAAAGGGGTGGCATAAAACAAGAATACATCGAGAAAGGGATAGCTCCCGACAACAGGGCTGGGACATCTCATATAATAGGCTAAAAGACCTATCAAGCTGCAGGATACCGGCACGTAAAGGATAAGCAGTAATAATTTAAATTTGTGTCTTTTAAGAGCGTTTAATATCTTGAGTNTGCTCATTTTCCNNCTTCCATTATATATACTCATTAATTAAATAGGAAATTCAATGCAAAATCTGGAAGTGTATGTCTTTTCTGTATATTTGGCTAAAAAGATGATCTGGCTCTCTGCTGTGTCAATTAGGCAAAAAAATCTCAGCCATCCCGATTTGACGCTACTTCTCAATACTCGTTTTAAAAGGAGAAAAGTTTGTACTCAACGCTGGAGGAAAAGATAAATTTAAAGCCCTTGAAGCCCATTCAACTTTGACTAAAAATTTCTCAAATGTTATAAACATCTTTCTGCGATTCAGATGGAATCGATTGAAGATAGGGAAAGTGCAATATAGCAAAAGAGTGAATGTTTATTCCTGAATTCTCTCTGTAACGTTTGGATCAATACGTCCTTTTAAGCAATATTGCTCCTGCACCTGGAGGGTAATGTGAAAGACCAAGACACGTCAAAAAAGCAGCACATGGATGAATTAGTAAAACTGCGCCAACAAAATGCTGAATTGGAAAAGACAAAAATCAAGCATAATGAGGCGGAAGAGGCTTTAAAGGAAAGCCAAGAAAGATACGAGGCCTTTTTCGACCGCTCTCTTTGCTGTATATGTGTGCATGATTTTGAAGGTAGATTCCTGGATGCTAATAATGGCGCATTGAACTTGCTGGGATATACGAAAAAGGAGTTACTTTCCCTTAGTCTATTCTCATTAATTGAAGAAGACCAGTTGCCCAGTGCTTTCAAAACCTTCAAGGAGATTAAAAAGACAGGTTCCCAGAAAAAACATTCCGAATACAAATTGAGAAGGAAAGATGGCAGCTATGTCTGGGTGGAGACAGAAGCCTCCGTTATCTATCGAGAAGGAAAGCCCTATGCGATTCAAGGTGTTGGGAGAGACATTTCAGCGCGCAAACGGATTGAGGAAGATCTACTGGAAACTAAAAACAGGCTGCATAGTCTATTTGAGGGCATTCCTTTAGGACTTTACCGATCCACTCCTGAAGGAAAAAGACTGGAAGTTAACCGCGCCTTGTTGCGGATGGCCGGGTGCCCAAATCGGGAGGCCTTTCTCAAAGGAAATGTCATTGACGATTATGTCAATTCTGAAGATCGCAAAAGGTGGCAGGCAAAAATGGAACGCGAAGGCACCGTTCGGGGATTTAAAGCGCAATGTCGTCGGCACGACGGCACGGTGTTCTGGATCCGAGACAGTGCCCGAACCGTCCGGGATAGTGAAGGACGGATACTGTACTATGAAGGAGCTGTGGAAGACATCACCGAACGCGAGAAGGCAGAGGAGAAGGAAAAACAATATGCATCCAACCTTGCTTTTTTGTCAAGGACAGCTATGGAATTCGTGGAGCTTCCTCCCAGGTCGGATATCTACAAGTTTATAGGCAAGCGGCTGAGAGAACTCGTGGGTAACTCTTTTGTTCTTGTTAATTCATTCGATGAGACCACTCAATGCATTAAAGTCCGAGCCTTTTCGGGAGCGAGAAAGGAAATTGAAAGCATTATAAAGATTCTAAGGAAGAATACCATAGGAATGTCCTTCCCGATCAATGAGGAAGCCCGGGCAGAACTCTCTACTGGAAGGCTGGTAAAAGTCCCGGGAGGCTTGTATGTCCTAAGTTTTGAAAAAATTCCAAAGCACATCTGCAATACCGTGGAGAAACTTTTCAAATTGGGAGACATCTATACCATGGGTTTCACAAAGGAAGGAAAGATATTTGGCAACGCTGTAATCATAACGCGTGACAAGGATGGGCTGGGAAAAAGAAGTCTTATAGAGACATTCATAGGCCAGGCATCGGTAGCTCTTCAACGCAGACGGGTGGAGGAAGAATTGAAAAGATATCGAGATCATCTTGAAGAGCTTGTGGGAGAACGCACTACTGATTTAAAATCGGCCAACGAACGGCTTAAGCGGGAAATCACAGAACGGAAGAAAGTGGAGCAGGCGCTGATAGGATCTGAGTCAAAACTACAAAAACAGAAATTAGCTTTGGAGCAGAAGAATATAGCCCTCAGGGAAATTATAGCGCAGATCGAGGTAGAAAAAAGAAAAATAAAAAATGATATAGAGACTAATATAAATATTGTGGTATCTCCAATTTTAAAAAAGCTTGCTATTGAGAAAGCTCCTCCTAAATATGTGGATTTACTTCAATATCACTTAAGAAGATTAGCTTCTTCATTTGGCAGTAAAATAACAGAAAAAAACTTGAACCTGACTCCGAGAGAAATTGAAATTTGCAACATGGTAAAAGGTGGTCTGACAAGCAAAGATATTTCTAATCTCTTAAGTATTTCTTACAGGACAGTCGAAAAGCACCGCAGAAATATCAGGCAAAAAATCGGAATATCTAATAAGAATATTAACTTAACCTCTTTTCTCCACAACATCTAACCTGGAATTTTTTTCCAGATTTAACACGTATTTTTTATAACCATTTTATACACAATAAATCCCTGTTGTCATTTTCATTATAAACATTAAAAATTTATCTTTAAGGAAATAGAAAAGCTGAGAGCTGATTACCGGCTCAGAAGGATGACCCAGAGGATGGAGAATCCTCTTTAAAGAGGGGAAACGGGGTGTTCATGGATAAATCTTGTTGTGCTGAAGTAAAGGAGGAAATGATGGAAGAAAAGGTGACATGTCCTAACTGTCACAGTTACAGCATAAAGAAAAAAGCAGGGAAAAAATCCAAAGTGCCCGGGACTGCAAGACTCAGGAATCCAGATGAAGAAAACATCATCTATGAATGTCGTAGCTGTGGAAAGGTTTTTGATGAGGATGATTTATTAAATATGGAGATGGAAAAGTATTAGGACACAGAAGACTATGCCATGCCCTTTCTCGGTCCAGAAGCATTATCCTCTCAAAACTTCTTTTCCACGTAGCAACCGAGAGAGGGCTGGCTGTTAAAGTGAATGGATTGGTGCCTCGTAGGGCAGATAAAGGAGATAAAGATAAATTCTCAAGAAACGGAATGAAAAGAAAAGCTTAATGGATGTTTTAACCTTATTCCGAAATTATTATTTGAGAATTCTATGAATATTGAGGCATTAAATAGGACATGCAGTGAGTGTCCTCATTAGAAATTCATTTTGCCGGAAAAAAGCCAGTATCAGTAATATTAATATTTAAGTGACATAATTAATGTGGGCGTCAGTAAAGAGTGGCGGTTTTTCCTCGACAAATAAAATGCCCGCTATTTCTCCTTTTCTCCTCAGGAAAACCTGGCGCCCACAAGACTATATTGCTGTGCCAGTCATTAGCCGAGTCTGCTCAAAGGATATATAATGGAGAGATTAGCGCACATATGCGGCAATTGGGGAGTTTGGGGATGCCATCCTGATGTCCGAGAATTTAAGCGTCTCACTGAACGAAAAAGTGCCCCTCCGGCTCAAACAGGAGAAGAGTTAGAAAAACTTGATGAAATCTGTAAAAAATGCAAATCGAGTTATTTCATAGTCAAAGAAGAGATGTGCCCAATCTGTAACAGTAAAGACGTTGAAATAGCAGGAATATCTCACAGCATACACGGAATGGAAATGACTCATGGATTTAGATGTAATAATAAAAATTGTGAAACATTATTTTGGATTTTTGAAAAAGATCTAAAATAACAAAGCAATAATAAATTCCAGTCAGTAAATGAGAACCAAAATTTTGGAATAAATGTTAAAAAGACTGGCTATTGGATTTAGCGGTTGAAAAAAGCCGCATCTCGAGAAGAGAGGAATTTTGTGATCTTGAATTAAAAAAAGGAGAGTGAGATGGATTGGGAAAAAATCAAATGTCATCTCTGCGAAAACGACGAAGCTATAATGAGGGCAAACCTTCTTGGCGGTGATTTGGATATGCTAATTAGATGCCCGACATGTAAATTTTATCTACTCACATTTGGAATAAAGAGACATTATTTTGACACAGAGCTTCTTACAAAACAGGATAAAGAAAAATTATCTTTGCGAGTTCAGAAAGATTATAATCCTGAAAAAGAAAATCAACCTGTTCAGATAACCAGGGAAATGATTGAAGAAGAGACTGGAAAGAGGTTAATAGATCTATTATAAAGATGAGAGTCACCTGAAGCCCAAGAGCCGGGGACCGATCCAAGTGGAAGTCAAATCCCCTAAAATTCTAGCTTCCCAGGATTGAAAGATAGATGAGCGAATTAGCGGCTCAATAGATAAGACGAAGGAGGAGAAAATTCTCAGTATTAAGCTATATAATAAAGATATCAATTTAGCCTCTTTTCTTCGTATTATCTATCTTGTAATTTCACTTCAAGCTTAACAAGTATTATATCTACCTAGTTTATACTCATTATTTTCTTATTGATATTTTCTTTAATCCACGAACAAAATAATAGAGGGGAATTTTAGTAAAAGGAAGAGAAATGATTGAAGAAATGATGTGTCCGAGCTGCTTCAGTATCGATTCAGAGAAAATTTATGACGCAAAAATAAAAAATACTGATGAGTCAAGACCTTTACATAAATGCAATCAATGTGGAAATTTTTTTTTCTATGACACCGGAGAAAAGGTTCAGTT
>JGI2171J19970_10002018_pt1 | contig 11189 bp, 10 predicted proteins | sample DeeMarSWOR324_28_FD_19970 | JGI IMG/M metagenome (IMG submission 19970) | reverse complement strand
GGGATTTACGGTGAACCTTTCAAAACTGAAGTCTATAAACCATGTCAGAAAGATGTTAAAACAGGCTTTGTTGTCACCGTAAACGGAGTTTTAATGGGGCAACTTCACGGAGTGGACACAAGGCTAAATGAGGGAGACAGCGTTATCTTGATGACGCTTATGAGCGGAGGCTAATCTGACACAAAGATTAAAGTGTTTAGTCCACAATTTTTTTGAAGTGACGAGGAGGACACATTGAAAAACAGAGTTAACACTTTAAAGAGCGCTTTTGAAAAAGAGAAACTGGATGGATACATAGTTGCAGACGAAACCAACATTCTATATTTCACAAACTTCCAAAACGCAGTGAGACTGCTAATTCCAAAGGAAGGCGAAAACATTCTCTACGTTTATAGACTTAACTACGAGGAAGCAAAGCAAACAGCAAAGAACTGCAGAGTTGAACCCGTGAAAAGAGGTGAAAGTGCAAGTCAGAAGGTTGCGGACCAAGTTAAGAGCTTAGAAATCAAGCGAGTGGGTTTCGACGCTATCGATGCTTCTGCCTACATGAAACTCGCCAGAGCTTTGAAAGGCGTCAAGCTTAAGGCTGAAAGCAAACTGGTTTGGGAGCTTCGCAGAGTGAAGGATGAAACAGAGCTAAGACACATGAGAAAGGCAGCTGAATTAACCAGTGAAGGCATGAAAACGGCTCTGGAAACCATAAAACAGGGACTGCGAGAATATGAAGTTGCAGCGGAAATTGAATATGCAATGCGGAAGCTGGGCTCAGGAGGAGTTGCTTTCGACACCATTGTTGCTTCTGGACCTCGCTCAGCATTTCCTCACGGAGGATGCACAGACCGAACGATAAGGAGAGGAGACTTGGTGGTGGTTGATATCGGAGCGAAACATCAACATTACCGAGCTGACTTAACAAGAACCGTGACTGTTGGAAAACCATCAGTTAGACAGGTGAAAATCCACAAAGTTGTGAGAGAAGCACAGAACAGAGCATTCCAGAAGGTTAAAGCTGGAGTTAAGGCTTGCGACGTTGACGCAGTCGCTAGAAAGTTTATTGAAAAAGAAGGGTACGGTGAATGTTTTGTTCACGGCTTGGGACATGGTGTTGGGCTTGACATCCATGAACCGCCTAGTTTGAACCCTGAGGCTAAAGATAAACTGAAAACAGGAAACGTGGTGACTGTGGAGCCTGGAATCTACATCACCAATTTTGGAGGCACGCGGATAGAAGACACCATCTTGGTGGGTAATAGTGGAGCAGAGAGGCTTACCGAGGCTTCTTACGTTTTAGAAGTTTAAATGAATTGTTTTATATTCAACTTGCTTTAAAATAAGAGCGAGTGAGATTAATGAGCCTAGTCATAGAAACCAGTGGTTTAACAAAGAGGTATGAGTCACTCATCGCAGTAAATAATCTTGACTTAACGGTCAAACGGGATACGATTCACGGTTTTTTAGGTCCCAACGGCGCTGGAAAAACCACAACACTCAAAATATTGGTTGGATTGTTAAAAGCTGACGGCGGGTCAGTGAGTGTTCTTGGCCAAGAACTTGGTTGGGACAAGCCAGATGTAAGGTTGAAAATAGGCTTCATGCCTGAACTTCCAAAGCTTCCTAAGCATCTGAAGGGAAGGGAGCTTCTCGACATATACGGAAGAATGTACGGCATGACTAAAGAAGAACGTAATAATCAAGTACCTAAACTTCTCGACATGGTTGGTTTAAAGGAACGCGGAAACGATTTCATTGGCAAATATAGCAAAGGCATGCAACAGCGCTTAGGCATGGCACAGGCGCTGTTAAGCGAGCCTGAATTGGTAATTCTAGATGAGCCGAGTATTGGTTTAGACCCTGTTGGAATGGTTGAGGTCCGGGAGATGATGAAGGAAATTGCAAAGGAAGGTGTTACCGTCTTTCTTTCGTCGCACCTTCTGCACGAGGTTCAACAGATTTGCACCCACGTTACGATAATTAACAAGGGAGTGGCGGTAGCTTCGGGTACGCTTAAGGAAATATCCGCCAAGGTCAAAGGGCCTATGACGATAGAAGCTGAGGTTGATAAACTCTCAAAGGCTGTTATTAAGAAGGTTGAAGAATTACCTTTCGTGAAAGATGTTTCCCAAGATGGTAAAAAGCTGTTGGTTGAGTTGAAGACTCGTGACGATGTCAGGTCTCAAGTTTCTCAAGCCATTGCAGCGGGAGGAGGCATTGTTACATCTATGAACTTAAAGGGAGAAAGCTTAGAGGACGTATTTATGCATCTTCTTGCCAAACGTGAAGAAAAGGAGGCTTCAAAATGAGTGAAAGCCGCCCGAGCTGGATAACAAAGTTCCTTGCAGTGGTTAGGTATGAGATGTTCTGGAACATCCGAAAGAAAAAGTTCATTGGAATGCTAATTGTCGCGTTTGCTCTCACCACCTTAGTGTTGGCTTTAGACCACATCGCAAACTTTTTCGGTGGTCCGCCCATAGAACCGAACCCGGATTTCGTGATTGGCACTAATGTAGGCTTAGGCGGGTTTGCATTTTTCTTGTTTGCAATAGTAACTGTAATGAACACTATTTCAGCAGAGTTTGAGAGTGGAACCATTGTTCCGTTGCTAGCCAAACCCGTGTCAAGAACTATCGTGTTTTTGGGCAAACTGTTTGCAGCTTTCCTAACGCTTTTGGCAACATATTGTTTTCTGATGATTTACATGGCTATAGGCGGCTTTGTCGTGTATGGGCCTCAAAATAACCTGCATCTTGTTCCGCTCTCTCTTCTCGGAGCCCTTTTCAGCACGTTCATATGGATATCAATCGTTCTGTTGTTCGGCACGCTCTTTAGAAGTTCCTTAATCGCTGCTCTTGGACCCCTCGGCATCTGGTTTGGGACAAACATAATCGGTTCAATAATTGGGGTGCTTGCGGGTCAAGGATGGATTTTCACATACATTCCTGGCACCGGCAACTCTGGATACATCGGTGAGCCTTCACCTACGGGCATGGGTGTCGCGGTTGCAACAGGCACCGACAGCATAGGTTCAAACCTTATAAATTACATTCTACATCCATCATGGGAAGTTACCTATTACAAGATAAACATAGGAGAAATCGCTCCTGGGCAGATTCCATGGGAAAAGCTCTACTCAGAGCCTTTGTCCAACGTCGTCTTAACGTCAATTGCTGTAGCAGTAATCTACTTCATCGTCTTTATTGGAATATCTTGGTACGTTTTCAGGCGCGCTCAAATAACAGAATAAAGCATCAAGTTTTGGTGGGCCCGAAGGGACTTGAACCCTTGACCAACAGGTTATGAGCCTGTCGCTCTAACCAAGCTGAGCTACGGGCCCTCAAACAATATTCCATACATGTTCTGATTTAAGCATTTTCCGCAACACCCAACTACAAAAATCACAAAATAAAAAAAATAGTCTAAACCAGAAACATCAGCGATATCTTTAAAGTCAAGAATCTCCCCTCTAAAATACTCAAGAGCGTGCTCAACAATGCAGCACAAAGCCAAAACCATCCAACAACGATACAAAATAATCGGTCGAGAAGAAGAACTAGAAAAAGCCCTCGCCGCCGTCTCCGCCAACAAACACATCCTTTTCGAAGGAACAGTAGGAGTCGGCAAAACAGTCATAGCCATGGCACTTGCAAACCATTTTAATCGAAGATTTTACAGAGTCGATGGAGACGAACGATACACAGAACATAAACTGACAGGATGGTTTGACCCAGCACTAGTCATAGCAAAAGGCTACTCACGTGAAACACTCATACCCGGTCCATTAACCCAAGCCATGACAGAAGGCTCCTTCCTATTCATCAATGAACTAAACAGAATGCCAGAAGGCACCCAAAACGTGCTGTTACCAGCCATGGATGAAAGACAAATAATCATCCCCAAAATCGGCACAATAAAAGCCAAACCAGGCTTCCTCATAATCGCAACCCAAAACCCCGAAGAGTTCGTAGGCACCAGCCGACTCAGCGAAGCCCTTGAAGACCGTTTCGTGTGGGTCCGCCTCGACTACCAAACAGAAACTGAGGAACAGAAAATAGTTGAGAAAGAAACAGGATGCAAAAACCAAGACATCATAGCCATAGCAGTGAAAATCTCGAGGAAAACTAGAGAAAACCCCGACATAAGACATGGAGCCTCAGTTCGAGGGGCAATCGACATCACAGAACTGATTCAACGCCTATCAGAAAACATAACATTAAACGTAGACGTTTGGACTAGAGTGGCAATCATGGCACTAGCAACAAAAATTGAACTTCAAGATCAAACCACTCAAAAAATGGAAAACGTCGTCAAAAACATTGTCACCTCAGTCCTAAAAGAGCATGGTAAAAGCGTAGGCAAACAAGTAACCAACAGACCTGTAGCCACTGCTAAAAACGAGAAGAAAAAAATTTCAACCTCAGATNCATCAAAAAAAATAAAGGCAGCTCTTAACGAGGGAAATCTTACAAAAACAATCTATCTTCTTCAGCAGGACCCCCAATCAATCTCTGAAATGCTTTCAGAAGAAAACCTGTTTGAAACAATGTTAAAAGTAGCTGAACATTCAGAGCCAAAATGGCCTGCACTTCAACTTCTATTCATGACCCAAGCAAACTTAGACCCTGAACGCAAGCAGATGGCAAGAAAAATTTTGAACAGAACCATCAGACGAATTGCAGCTCAAATAGTTGGAAGAGGAATATGCCCCACAGAATACGTTAATGTTCCGTTTCAACCAGGCCTAGAAGAATTTAACCTAGAACAAACGCTTGAGAACAATCTGGGTAAAAACTTCTTTGATTACCGAGACATGGTATGCATTGAAAGGCGACGAAAGAAAAACGCGTTTTCACTAATCCTAGACGCAAGCAACTCAATGCAAATGGAAAAAATAGTTATTGCAGCTTTAGCCGTCGGTGTCTTCGCATACAGGTTTTTGGAGGACCACTACTCCATAATCACCTTCAAAGGTCATGCACAATTATTGAAGTCCATAAAGGACAGTCCAAACATGGAGAAGCTTATCGACAAGATGTTGGACATTCAACCGGGGGGACTGACAAACATAGAAGAGGCTCTGCAAAAAGGCTTAGAAGAACTAGAAAAGCTTCGTGAACTGGAAAGCACAGGCATCCTCATAACAGATGGCTGGGTCACTAAAGGTAAAGACCCAGTTAAGACTGCGGAGAAATATCGAAGACTCCATGTGATACAGGTTCCGCTTGGAGTGGGCGGTGGAGACTCAGAAATGTGCATGAACCTCGCAAAGGCTGGTAGAGGAAAATACTCGTATGTCCACGATTTTTACCAGTTGCCTAGAGCTATCATGAACATAATGAAGTGACAGAACTCCGCTGTATTTTACAGAACAGGCATTAAACCTTAAATATTGTTGTAAGTTTTCAAATTAACGGCGCCGCTGAAAACGTTGAGCCGCCGTACACTTGCTATGCGGTGGGCGAAAGCTCAGTTAGGTAGAGCAACTGGCTGTTAACCAGTAGGTCGTCGGTCCGAATCCGACCGGCGGCGCCAACAACATTATTTTCCTGACCGGCGCCCTTTTCACTTGCGTTTCCTGAATAGCTTAGCGCCTTCTATTTCGCAGACATACTCATAGCCGACTTCTATCAGCTCTGAAGCTTGCTTGACTGTTGTCGCTACCTTGCAGACAAACTCGTCTTGTTCAAAGCTCACTAGCTGCATATATCTCAGGGTGTTTTTTATGTTCTTATGACCTAAAACTTGCATGACGTAAAGGATGTCTTTTGTTTTGTTGTATTCCATTGTGGCTTTCCAATGCCTGAACGTTCTGAACGTGATCTTCTAACGCATGAGATTAAGGCTGTTGGGAGTTGTGGTGGTGAAGCACCCAGTGCAACGCACAACCACAACTGCAATAAAGATTAAGAATCAAAGAATGAGAGTTTTAGCCCAGTAAGCGTAAGCTCAGCTGGAGCCACAATTTCAGAAGTTGTTGTTATTGTTCGCAGCGTAGGTTTTCTCTGAACAACAACACGCAGAGCCTACTCATGTATTAGGAGTCCTTTGTCGAGAGGACACTTGTCGTCGTCCGCGTTTTCTGGGATTTCTGGACGACGACAACTGCAACACTTAACCTTTCCAGCTTATTTCGTATGGATCTCTCTTACAACCACAAAAGAGTGAACACATTTGGATTCTATTAGGCGAGGTATGTTGAAAACTATAGGGGTTATCTCCAACTTTTGGATGTTGTTGTTTTTTTCCTACGGTTTCAACCAACAACACGCAAGCCCTAGCCATTTTGCATGAGTTCCAGAGGATGGGAGTTGTCGTTGTCCCCCGCCGCAGTAGCGGACGACGACAACTGTGTCTCTGGGGTCGGAGATTCCGCTATGTCCTTCGCAAAAAAAGATAGGGGGTAGGTGAAAAGTAGTAGCCATAGGCTACTACGAGTTTCCATAAGCAGGAACCCTAACCTTCAGCAACACATATGCAGGTATTTGGGATTAAATTTTGACCCCAAACCCCCCTATTGCGCGCGCGCACTCATATGACAACAGTTAAGTGAAGCTTTTGAGTTTTGGATGTTTTAGAACTCTCGGAAAAAGTGACTAAGGCGTTGCTATGTTGATAGACTATCACATTCACACGGCGATGTCTGGAGATGCAAAGGGCGAACTTGCAGAGTACGTGAAAATTGCATGTGATAGGGGTTTTGCGGAGATCGGTGTTTCTGACCATTTTCATCCTGAAGAGCCTGAGTATTCAATGAGCTATGAAAAGTTAGCCGAGTATGTTAAAAGTGTGCAGTTGTTCAAGGGGAGAACTGATTTTTCAGTGAAGCTTGGGATAGAACTGGATTTCATTCCAAGCCTTAAGAGAAAAATTGCAGTAGTGAAGATGTACCCTTTTGATTATGTTATCGGTTCATTGCACTTCATAAATGATTGGGGCTTTGATGAACCCCAATATATTTTGGAGTATAAGAAGTGGGATATTGTGAAGTTGTATGAAACCTACTTTGATCTAGTTCAGCAATGTGCAAAATCAGGATTTTTCGACATCATTGGACACATAGATGCAATTAAAATATTCGGGTATAAACCCAAAGCAGATATGACCAACGTTTTTTTGAACACTGTTGAAGTGTTAAAAGATAGTGAGGTATGCGTTGAGGTTAACACAAGCGGGTTAAGGAGGCCCTGCAGAGAGATATATCCAAGCAAAGCTTTTCTCAAGATATGCTTCGACAATGAGATTCCAATAACGCTTGGTTCCGACGCCCATAAGCCGCAGGACTTAGGAAATAACTTTGACCAAGCCTTAAGACTAATTAGAGAAGTAGGATACGAAAAAATTGCGAGATTCACTCGTCGCCAGCTAGAACTAGTAGAGATATAGCGCGCAACGTTGCCGATGCGTTATAGTCTTCCTCGTCGTCGTCATCAATTTTACAAAACACGATTTTTTTGTTTCTAAAACGAGAGAAAGATTTTCAAAAATTACATCAGCCCNTGTGTTTGTTCCAAGATTATATTCGACAACCCCGTAACCTAATGACTTTGCCCACCCTACAACTTCTTCAATCATCTCATTATGAATTTTTGTAGACATAATATTATCTTTTGACACTATCCTGATCTTCTCAAATATACTTTGCGCGTTTGGGAGATGCATGCATAATGTATTTATAAAGGAGGCGAAGGGAGAGGAGAGGGAGAGAGGGAAGAAGAAAAAGGTTAAAATTTAACCCCAAACCCAAAAATTGCACATGCATACATGTGATTGCGCGGACACGGAGGATTTCGTGCACAAAAACCATAAAGCATTGAAGAGAACAAAACGATCTGAATAAAAAGGTTATCGTACACCAAATCGGATATGCGCACACAAGGTGGACACAATGGATCTTAGGCCGCTATACCTTGCCTTAATCATTTTCACTATGAGTTTGGGAATACTTTCCGTAGTTGTTCCGCTGTATTCTTATGGTCTCGGCGCAGACAGCTTAGCTGTTGGTTTGATCATTTCAGCCAATGCTATTGCACATATTCTAGCGTCACCTCTTTGGGGTAAGGCGTCTGACCGTGTGGGCAGAAAACTATCGCTCGGCATTGGAATGCTGTTGAGTTCAGTTACTGTTCCTTTGTACCCGTTTGTGAACGATCTAGGATTCCTCGCTGTAATTTCGTTTTTGAGAGGGTTAGCTGACGCTTCCTTTTGGATTGTGCCGTGGGCTCTTCTAGCAGATCTCTATGCACCTCAAGAAATAGGACAGGTTTTCGGCAAGGTTGGGATGATTCAAGGGATAGGCTTTATAGCTGGGCCGTTCTTGGGTGGCTTTCTAGTGGGCCAGCTCGACTATCCTAGTATATTCTATATATCTTCGGCTTCTGCATTCTTTGCTGCTCTGTTAGTCTTTTTTGCGCTTCATGAAAAGTCCAGGGTTCTCACCCGAAAGAGTAAGGGTTCATCGGAAATCCAGCTTAAATCTGGGGCAATAGCAAGAAAGAGCATAGCCATTGCGTACGTCGACACAGCACTCTCTGGCTTGTTCTTAGGAGTTATCAATTCTCACTTCATTATTCATGCTAGTGAAATACTGAGGGAAGAATACTTGGTAGGTTTTCTCTTGACCAGTTACTACTTCGCAGAAACTTTCATTCAGCCCTTAGCTGGCAGATTATCGGATATATTTGGTCGCCATCGCACAATTCTTTTGGCATTTATCATGTGTGCTACTGGTTTTCTCGCGTTACTTGCACCTCCATCTTTCGTGTCTTTCCTGATTGCTGGTGTAATCGTAGGGGTAGGCGTAGGAATGCTATACATAGCGCCAAGCGCGCTCGTCATGGATNTAATCCCGCCTTCTCAACGGGGATTGATTATTGGCTTCTATAGCACCGTATGGGGAATCGGCTTTTTTCTCGGACCATTGCTCGGAGGCGCAGTAGCTATCTATTCAGTTAGCGCTCCATACATTCTAAGCACGATCGCATCGGCAATAGGAGGCATCTTAGCGTTAATTGGATCGATGTGGGCACACAAAAAAATAACACTGAAAACTTGAATTCGAATCTTCTTCGTCGCGCAGTACATATCGTGTGTGGGGGTTAAATTTTAACCCAACCAACCAACGACGGATGACGGCTAACGGTTAATGGACGGTCCTATACCAGGTATATCCCTCATTTGGATAGGTTCCTAATGGAATAGGAATAAGGAAGGATGGAATAAGAGAGATAATAGAGTGAGGAGTCAGAAATCAACGAAAAATTACCCCTCATCAATTATACTACAAGGGGTAAAAAATACGCAAAAAGTTACCATTCATAAATGCGTTGAGGTTAATGCACGCGCATGCCAGATTTTATATACACAGAATATGGAGTAAGAATAGGAGAATGCTAATGGTAGCATCAAATTCTAGTCTTCTAAAATGGGCAAACATTTTGGCCTTTGTTTTAATGGTTCTAGTAAATGGCTTAGCAGGTAGCACTACGATTCTCGGAGGCAAGTTCACAAATGAGATTTCTGATGCGAACCCAACGCTAATCACACCTGCAGGTTACGTATTCTCTATTTGGGGCGTTATCTACATTTTGTTGGGAATTTTCGTAGTCTTTCAAGCATTGCCAAGCGAAAAAGGTAAAGACTATAAAAGGAGCATTGGTTGGCTGTTTGTCCTCAACAGCATATTTAATATTGCTTGGCTTTTTCTTTGGCAATTTGAGTTTCTTGGTTTATCGGTTGTGCTTATGTTCATGCTTTTGGCAAGTTTGATTTCGATTTATCTGCGCCTTAATATCGGGAAATCTAAAGTTGGATTTCGCGAGAAACTAGCGGTTCATGTGCCCTTCAGCACTTATTTAGGTTGGATAACTATAGCCTCGATTGCCAATGTAGCTGTCACACTGGTTTCAGTGAACTGGGACGGTTTCGGAATAAGTCCAGAAACATGGGCCACTCTAATTGTAATAGTTGCTTTGTTGATTACAATACTGGTCTTAGCCACAAGGAAAGATATAGCGTATGGACTGGTAATTGTCTGGGCTTTAACAGGCATCGCAGCAGGGCAAAGTGGAAACCAAAACATTGTCACCTTGGCACAAGCAAGTGCAGTTATCGTGTTGATAGCTTTAGCTGCCATAGTCCTCCTCACTAAGTTAAGACGACAATGAGCGTTTGCGTTTGCTAACTTCTAACTCTTTCAGGGCATGCATGTATGCAGATTTATAAACAGATTCCCAGTAAACGTGTATCCAAAGGTGATCTTAATGAGCTTGATAGTGGACGTGAGAACTAGAGAGGAGTATGTCAAGAACCACATAGAAGGATCCATAAACATTCCCCTATTCGACCTAGAGTATTATATCGACTTCTTCAAGGACAAGGATCTCCTTTTCTACTGTGACAGTGGAAACAGGTCTAGAATCGCAGTTGAATACGTTGTCAAAAGAGGGATTAAAGCTACTATGATTCCACCACAAGAACTTGGCAAATTCAAGAAAGAGGGAAAAGAAATAATATGTGCCGTAAATTACCTCTCAGTGAAGCCTGGTTTGGAAAAGGAGTTTGAAGAAAAAACCAAAGAGTTGTGCCGAGTAACCGTTGGAATGAAAGGTTTTCTCGGTTCGAAAATATTCAGAGTTTCAACAATTTCCTATGGAGGAAGCGGGCTTCAAGGTACATATGAGGATATCAGTGTCAAGCCAAGTAAATACATAATGTTGACTTATTGGACAAGCAAAAAAGCCCATGAACAATTCCACAAGGAACAAGAAATTCTCAAAGGTTTCATGAGCCTGATGAAATATCTCTCGATAATGCCATACGAGGAATATGGCGAAATCATGAGATAGAGACTACAAATCTACGATCCAAACCTAGCTGTGCACGCGACTATAGAAACTGCTTGAGGTAAAATGTATGGCGGAGGCTGGGGAACAAGAAATACTTGGCAAAATCCGTACTTTGTTAGCTTTGGAAAGAAATTATCTGGCGGAAGAAAGAACTGCAATGGCGGAATTCAGAACAGGACTAGCCCTTACTGTTCTAGGTCCAGCAGCTACCACAATCGTCGCATTCATATTTTCTGACCTTACAATAGAGCAAGCTGTTCTCCGTGATTTGCTTAGCTTCACATTTTTCACTATTCTTACCATAATAGGGATCTGGACGAGTTTTCGTTCAAATTCCAAATTGAGAAAGAT